>Ga0265303_10002482_pt1 | contig 11423 bp, 6 predicted proteins | sample Helome_2_FD_192494 | JGI IMG/M metagenome (GOLD analysis project Ga0265303, IMG submission 192494) | Marine sediment microbial communities from subtidal zone of North Sea - Hel_20160317 (Illumina Assembly) | ecosystem: Environmental > Aquatic > Marine > Subtidal zone > Sediment ...
GGCGCCGAGGGAGATCCGCTGCAGCGTGATGTCGAAGGAATTCATGAAGATGAAGGTGCCGAGGATGGTCACCATCAGCACCGCACCGATAATCAGACCGCTGCGCAGGCCCATGAAGAACAGCAATACCACTACCACGATGGCGACCGCCTGCGCCAGGCTGACCAGGAAGTCGTTGATTGACTTGACCACGGCCGTCGACTGCAGCGAGACGATGTGTGCCTGCATCCCCAGGGGCGACTGCGACTGCAACTCTTTGGCCCTCTTTTCGATCGCCTCACCCATCTTCACCACGTTGACCCCGGCAGCGGCCGAGACGGCAAAACCGATCGAGGGTACGCCGTCGAAGCGCATCAGGGTCGAGGCCGGCTCCTGGTAGCCACGACGGATCTCTGCGACGTCGCGCAGATAGACCGGATTGGCGCCAGCGCTGCTGATCAGCAGGTTGCCGAACTCCTGCTCGGACTTGAATTCGCCGGTGGGACTCACCGGGATAAACTCCTGGCCGATGCGCAGGTAGCCGGAATCGGCAGGCAGGTTCTTGGCCCGTAGCGCTGCATAGATGTCGTCGGGCGAGACGCCAAACTGGGTCATCTTGTCGCGGCGCATCTCGACGTAGACCACCTCCGGCTGATCGGCGAACAGCTCGATGCGCTTTACCCCCGAGACCTTGAGCAGTTCCCGCTTCATGAACTTGGCGAATTCGTAGATCTCCTTGTAGGTGTAACCGTCCCCGGTCAGCGCCACATAAACACCGTAGACATCGCCGAAATCATCGTTGACCAGCGAAGGACCCGCACCCGGCGGCAGCTTGCCCAGCACCGCGACATCGCCGACCTTGCGGCGCAGTTCGTCCCAGACCTGCGGCAGGGTCTCCTTATCGTATTGATCTTTTATTACCGCCTTGACGCTCGAAATCCCGCGCGAGGAACGTGATTCGACATACTTGAGCTGGCCAAGCGTCTGCACCGCCTGCTCGATGACGTTGGTCACCTCTTCCTCGACCTCGGCGGCCGAGGCTCCGGGGTAAGGCGTGGTGATCATCGCCTCCTTGATGGTGAAATCCGGATCCTCGAGCAGGCTGAGTTCGAGGAAGGAGATAACACCCACCACCACCATCAACACCGTCAGCACCCAGGTGATGACGTGTTTTTGAATGCTCCACTCAGCGATGTTCATCAGAACTCCACCTTGTCGACAGGCACGATGGCCATTCCCTCTCGCAACCGACTGACAGCACTCACCGCCAGCATCTCGCCGGTCTTCAGTCCGCTGATCACCCGAATCCCATCGGCCCCGCTCAGGTCGCCCGTCTCTACGGCGCGTTTCTGAACCGTGTTGTCCTGGGCATCCACGACCCAGACGTGTGGTTTGCCCGCCTCATCGGCGAACAGAGCCAATGCAGGAATGACAAAGGAACCCGAGGAAGATGCCAGGCCAACCTCGGCCGACTCCGCCCAGACCATGGCCGTCATGCCCGGCAGGAGCGTAAGACCCTCGGGCTGAGACATCGCCAGGACCGCCTCGAAGGTCTGGGTCTCGGGATTTGCCTCGGTGGAGAATTCCTTTACGCTCAATGGAAATTCGCGGCCCGGCGAGGCTTCAAACACGGCGTGAATTTTGACATCTTCGTCCTTCCCATCGCGCATCCGTATCGCCCGGTTTTCCGGAATGTCGACCACGATCTCGAGTTGCTCGATATCCTGCAGTCGGATAATCGGCTGTTTGGCCTGGACATCCTGGAAATTCTCCACCAGACGGCTGGCCACCCGCCCGCTGAACGGGGCCAGCAGCCTGGTGTCCTCGACCGCCTTCTCGGCGCGTGTGAGAGCCGCTGCCGTTACATCCCGCTGCGAACTCAGTTTGTCGAAATCAGTCTTGGAGATGAACCCGTCCTTCACCAGTTTGGCGCCGCGCGCGAAGTTGGCCGCTGCATTATCGCTCTCGGCTTTGGCTGACTTGCGGTCGCTCGACAGGTCACGGTCATCCAGTCGGGCGACAAGTTCGCCCTTCTCGATCACCTGGCCCTCCTTGACCGGCAACTCGATCAGCTTGCCTGCCACCTCGAACGACAGGTTGGCCCGGCTGGCCGCCCTGACGCGACCCGGATACTGTCGTACAGCTGAACCACCGCTATCCGCCAACACAATGATTTTCACCGGCCGCGCGGTCTCAGGCGGAGGGGGAGCCTCTTCCTTGCCGCAGCCGGAGAGCAGAAGGCACAACAGGCTGACGCCTATCAGGCCCCGGGCGGACAGAGAACGAAAGCGGGCTAATTTGTCATTGGTCATAATCTTGCTCTTTTCGCATCCCCGGTAATCCATACAAATCACGGTCGGGGTTGAGGTGATCGGTTGACATTCGGCAGCAAAAGCGGGCCAGGTGGAACGATCGGGAAAGCACCATGTTCATCGACGTTCGGTGGACGAGGGTGCCATATCACCGCTATTTTCGAAAGCCCTGCGGACACATCACCACGACCCAAGCGCGGTATCTGCGGTATCTGAAGAGGGGCCGACGACGCCAGACATACTCCCGGCCTGATACAGCCATTCCAATCCACGGCGCTCGAGGCGCCTGCGTGGCCGCTGTCGAAGCAAACCAGTATGATTTCGCCCCTGACAATCGGCGCCCCGGTCCGGCCCACCCTCCAATTCGACGCCCATTCATTTCGCCAAACCAGGAACCCAAGTGGAAATCGACATCTACCAGATCCTCAAAGACAACGGCCTGATCCTGCTGTTTCTGGTCATCGGCTGCGGGTACCTGATCGGCAACCTCAAGTTGTTCGGCATAGCAGTCGGCCCGACCATCGGGGTGCTGCTGGTCGGACTTTTTTGCGGACATCACGGGCTGTCGATGGACGCGGGCGTCGGTACCTTCGGGTTTGCGCTATTCATATTCTCGGTCGGCCTGCAGGCCGGACCGAGTTTCTTTTCCGCATTCCTCGAAGACGGTAAGAAATACTTTCTGCTCGCACTGGTCGTCGCCGGTGTCGGCCTGGTTACGTCGCTCGCGATGTCGCGTCTGTTCGGTTTTACCGATGGCTTTGATGCCGGACTGATGGCGGGCGCGCTCACCAGCACCCCGACCCTGGCCGCAGCCCAGGACGCGGTGCACAGCGGCCTGGCAGGCGGGGATGCCGATGCACAAAGGCAGCTCATAGAGAACATCGGCGTGGGCTATGCCCTGACCTACCTGGTCGGGACCGTATTCGTCATCCTCGTGATCCGTTATGCACCACGGTTGATGAAAATGAACCTCGAGGCGATGGCGCGTACCTATGCGATCGAGAAAGGCCTCTTGACCAACCAGCAAGATGCACCCACGACCGCCGAGACCCTGCCCGTCGTCAGGGCCTACCGCATTAGCTCTGATACGCACGGCAAGACCATCAGCCAACGTCGTGCGGAACTCGCTGAGGTTGACGGCGTGGTACTCAAGGTCCGTCGCGGCAACGAACTGCTCGACCCCGATCCGAAACTCGAACTGCAGGAGGGTGACATCGTTTCGGTGATCGCCAATCTGCAGGCACACCAGTGGGCACAGCAAAATCTCGGCGGCGAGGAGGTTCTGGATGCCGACCTGCTCAACTATCGCGTCATTTCGCAGGAGATCGTGGTCCTGAATGCACACGTGTTGGGCAAGTCGATCAAGGAACTCGATCTGACGTCCAGATACGGCTGCTTTGCGACCGGCTTGAACCGTACCGGCATCCAGCTGCCGGTCACCGACGAAGTGACCCTCACCAAGGGTGATCGCGTCCAGGTCGTCGGCGAAGAATCGCACCTGCGTGAACTGGCATCCCTGCTCGGTCGTGTGGAGCAGGAGATCGAAGAGACCGACCTGGCCACCTTCTCGCTGGGTATCGTACTCGGGACCTTCGTCGGCCTGATCAGCTTTTCGATCGGAGGTATTGCCATCGGGCTGGGCACGGCGGGCGGCCTGCTGGTTGTCGGGCTGGGGCTCGGCTACCTGAGCTCGATCAATCCAACATTCGGACGCGTCCCGGTGGCCGCGCGCTTTCTGCTCAAGGAGCTGGGGCTGATGCTGCTGATGGCATCCATTGGAATGAATGCGGGCGGAGGCATCGTGGAGGGCCTGCTTGAAGTGGGACTGCCGATGCTCGGCAGCGCCCTGCTGGTGAGCGCGCTGCCCCTGGGCATAGGCTTCCTCGTGGGGCGCAAGGTCCTGAAGATGAATCCGGCACTGCTGTTAGGCTCACTCACCGGCGCCATGACCAGCACACCGGCACTCGCGGTAGTCACAGATGCCGCCAAGAGCAGCATCCCCGCCATCGGTTACGCCGGCACCTACACCTTCGCCAACGTGTTCCTGACCTTTGCGGGGACATTCCTGATGACCCTGTAGCCATTCCATTGGCCCAGGGCCTTTGTGCCAGCTGGTCAGTACTTTTCGGGGATGGTACCGAACTGTTCGATCATAGCCTCATCGTCGTAACTGCCCTTGGTGCTGCGCTTGCCCAGTTTGACCTTTTCACCCGGCACGTCCTTATAAGGGAATTGGCTGAGCAGATGCGAGATGCAATTCAGCCTCGCGTGTTTCTTGCTGTCTGCGCGCACGATGTTCCAGGGCGCATACTCCGTGCTGGTGTACTTGAGCATATCGTCACGCGCCCGGGAGTAGTCGTACCAGCGATCAAATGACCCAACGTCCATCGGACTCAGTTTCCAGGTCTTTCGAGGGTCCTCGATACGCGCACGGAAGCGCCGCTCTTGTTCATCCATGCCTACATCGAACCAGTATTTGATCAGCACGATGCCCGCATCGACGATGGCCTGCTCAAACATCGGCGCATAATGCAGAAATCTCTGATACTCGTCTTTGGTACAGAAATTCATGACACGTTCGACACCCGCGCGGTTGTACCAGCTTCGGTCGAAAATTATGATCTCCCCCGCCGCAGGGAAATGCTCGATGTAACGCTGAAAATACATCTGGGTCTTCTGCCGCTCAGACGGCGCCGGCAATGCCGTCACGCGAAACACACGGGGGCTGACCCGCTCGCTGATCCGCTTGATAACCCCGCCCTTGCCGGCCGCATCACGGCCTTCGAACACGACGATAGCCCTGACACCCTTCTCCTGCACCCAGCGCTGGAGCTTGACCAGTTCGACATGCAGCTTGTAGATCTCGGCCTCGTACTCCTTGGTAGACAGTTTCTTCCTTTCCGCCGCCACGGCCTCGACATTCTTTTCCGCTTTCTTCGACTTCTTCTTATCGCCCTTCGACTTTTTTTTCGACATAACTGTGTCCTCCGTTGATGCAGGATTTTACTTGCAGCACCGACAGGTAGTTGGAATTAACGTCACCGGCGGTGCTCAGGCCAGATACTGCTCGATATTAACCTCATCGACCTGTTCCGGGTCCAGAAACTTACCCGCATAGGCCTTCCATACGCCACTTTTCAGGAATAGCGCAAACAGGTCCGGGTCTATATGCGCGTCTTTCTCCATAAAGCTCAGGATGCGTATGGATTCACTGAGTGTCTTAGCCTTCTTATACGGCCGGTCGGACGCGGTCAGTGCCTCGAAGATATCTGCTATCGCCATGATGCGTGCGGCAACCGAAGTTTCGTCGCCGGTGAGGCGCTTCGGATAGCCCCTGCCATCCATGGTCTCGTGATGCCCCCCCGCGATCTCCGGAACCTCGCGCAGGTGTTTTGGATAGGGCAGCTTGTTCAGCATGATGATGGTCTGCACGACATGGTCGTTGATCTTGAAACGTTCTTCTGCAGACAGGGTCCCGCGCGCCACCTCCAGGTTATAGAGCTCGCCGCGGTTGTACTGGTACTCCGGCACGTCCAGCCTGAAACCCCAGGGGTTGTCCTCCGGCATGCGTTCGGCATCACTGCGTTCGATAAGGTGTTCCGGCTTGTCATCGATCAACCTCTCGGCCACCGGCAGATCAGCAGGCTGCGTGCGGTCCTTGCGCTGGCGCTCCTCCCAGGAGATGCCCAGGCGGTCATCCAGGGTGCGCACCCAGGTCCTCTGCGCGATATCCCGCAGACGTTCCAGACGCTCCGGCGCCATGAACTCCCCACCCTCGTTGCATTCGGCGACGAACGCAAAATCATCGTCCAGCCCGGCCAGCTCTGTGCTCAGCGCCTTGCCCAGGGCCTCCCGGTCCCCACCCGAGGCCACCTGCTCCCAGTAGCGGATCTGCGCGTCACGCTTGAGCACCTCGAAACGCATACGCACCTCGTGGATGCGGTCATAGATGGTCTCGAGTTTGGTCGACTTATCCACCACATACTCGGGTGTGGTGACCTTGCCGCAATCATGCAGCCAGCTTGCGATATGCAGCGCCTCCCAGCCCTCTTCAGCCAGATCGAAATCCTCAAAGGGAGGCGAGTCGCTCGCACACGCGGCCTCTGCCAGCATCCTGGCAAGCTCGGGTACACGCTGACAGTGTCCACCGGTATAGGGTGACTTCGAGTCGATGGCACCGGCGATCAGCTTGATAAAGGCGTCCAACAGGGCCGCCTGCATCTTCAACAGGTGCCGGCTCTCGATACTGACGGCGGCGAATCCCGACAATGCATTCATAAAGGCCACCCTGGCCTGGCGCTCATCCGGACGGTCAGATTCATCGGTGGACCGGAACAACAGACAAAGCACCCCGACCGGATGATCCTGACGGTTGCGCAGCGGCACCATCAGCAAGTCTCCGCTGCCGTCTGTCAGGGCGAGCAGTGGGGCCAACACAGCGTCTTTCGATAAATCAGGTTCGAGCAAGCGCGCACGTTCATCGTTCAAACATTCGATCAAGGGATGTTGATCCGCCAGGCCGATATCGGGCAGCGTCTCGATACCACGCTGCTGCTGCACAGCGGCCTGCATGGTCTCTGCATGCAGGAAAGATTCGTCATCGTCGACCAGGTAGGCAACGGCGACATCCGCCTGGGCGACGCGCATGGTTTCCCGGGTGATGCGTTCCAGCAGGGCATCGAACTCCTTCTCCCCCGCCAGCGAATTGATCAACACAAGGAACTGGTTGATCGTGCCCTTCATCATCCGCATCGCCTCGGCGAGTGCATCGACCTCAGTGATGGACGAGCGGGTCTGTACCGGCGAATCGAAATCAAAGCGCCGAATGGCATTGGCCTCTGCGGCAAGCCGGCGCATGGGCCCTGCGATACGCGCCGAAACCAACCACACGACCGGGATGCTCGCAGCAAAGATGGCCAGGGTGATCATCAGCGATGTACGGCCGATGGCAACGGCGTCGGCCAGCAGCTCATCGACCGGGGAGAGCAACAGAATGTTCATATCAAGGCCGCTGTTTTTCGCAACCCGGTCTACACTGCCGATCCAGCGCCGACCCTGGTATTCGAAATCCAGTCGACGAGGCTCCACGTCGAGCCCCTGACTGAATTGCCTGAGCAAGGGACTGCCCAGATCACTGATATGCGCAAGACCGGATTCACCAGTGACGCTGCTTCCAGTGACCCGCTCGCCGTCGTGGTAAGCAAATACACGACCATCGCCGCCGACTATCACGGCTTCCGAGTTTGGCGTGACACGATAGCCGCCCATCGTGCCCGAAAGCTGCTCAAGCGACACATCGCTGGCGATGACCACACCGGGTTCGCGCGTAGTCATGGCCACTGTGGTGCCGACCTTACCGATGAAATGAAACAGATACGGCTGGCTGGCGCTCGGCGCCTCCCCGGCGCCAAGATACCAGGGGCGCCGACGCGGATCGTACTCGGCCGCGATCGGCGCATCCTCATGCAGCAGATTCAGCTCGCCATCGAAAAAAGAACGCGACAATGTCCGTCCGGATACGTCGGCCTTCGCAATATTGTCTACCACATAGCTCGCCCCCTGGGGGGCACCGAACCTTGCCCTCATCGCATCGCTGTCAAGTGGGCGGACGATAAAGTAATCGCCGTTCGCATAACCCAGCTGTATGCCGGATACCGCGGTGACTTCTGACAGGGCCGCCGCCAGTAGTGGCAGGCTCTCGATACGTTCGGCCCGGGTAAGCGCATGGATGATGGGTGAAAGCGCAAGCAGTTGCAGCGACCCGACCACAGGACGATAAGTGGCCTTGAACTCGAGATGAATCGCTTCGCCGATTTTCTGATGAAGCTCGGCCGCGCTCGTGAGAATGATCCGAGAGGATTTCTTATAACTCTGGTATGTCAGCACCATGCCGAGCAACACCACAATACCGATAAACAGGGCACTGATGGTGATATGGAGGGGCAGTCGGATACCGTTCTTCGAGGTACTCACGGACGCATCTCTTCTCGCAGTATTCTATGGTCTGCCGGGTATGGATTGCGGGCGACAGCCGACGGATAAACCGGCCCCTCAGCCGAGAAAACGCGCCGCCTCCTTGAAGAAATCCTTTTCGGGCGGCAATTCGGCACGCGGAAAATAACCGAACAGGGCTACGCGCGTGCCCCCGTTCAGTGCGCGAAACTTGGTCAGTTCCAGCGGCTTTGATGCGGCGTCGGCAGGATCACTCACCTTGAGCGACATAACATCAATGTGCAGATCGAGCGGGCTCAGGGAGAGCCACTCCTCCGGTTTCTCCAGAATCGCATTGATGCAGACGAAACGATTCTCCAGACTCGCCTCGTTACAGGGCAGATTCATCAGCTCATCCTCGACCGCTGATATCTGTTCGCCCAGCGAGCCGTAGTCGGGGTGATCGCCGCCCTCCTGAGAGGGCATCGTCTCGAGGCCCCAGTTCCCACCCCGCATTGCATCCAGCTTGCGCTGCAGCAATCCTTTCTGCCGTTCCAGCTCCGACCTTTTTTCCTCGACGTCGACAATGCGTCTCAGCGCCAATACAGACAGGTAGTCGAACGCCCGTTTTTTCATCTCTGTACGCGCATCTTCCTCGTTGCCGGAAGCACCGAAAAAACGGTGATCGGAGAAATCGACTACCTCCTGCAGCACGTCCCGCCGCACCTGGTCACCCGTGAGTTCCATACCCAGGGACTTACGCTCCCGCATCTCCGGAGCGAGCAGGCCGAAGATGTATTCGGGGTAGGGACCCCTGCAATTGGCCAGAAATTCGACCAGCGACGGGGCACTGGCGAGCGCCTGCTGCAAACGGTCTGGCGAGGCAAAGAAGGCCCGCAGGCGCGGATCGGTGCCGAAGGAACGGCGGCTGATTTCCACCGGCTCGGGCAGGCCGTCAATCAGCCCCTGGACATACGCCACGCTGCGCTGCGCACCTGGATGGAGCCGTTTGCGGTAGTCCAGGAATGCGCGCAGGCGGGGGTCGGTGGCATCCACGACCCGTTCGATGGCAGCCTTCACCAGAGATTCATCCGGGACATCGGAAGGCCGATCATCGGCCGAGAAAAGCGAACTCAGAAAACTCAGCATTTGAGGATTCTCTCCCTGGAAAACGCGCGTCAGAAGGTTCGTGGCATCATGTTACAAGTGTCTGACGGTATCAATGGCAAGGTGGAGCGGGCGGCTGCGCTCCACCCCCGATAACCGTAGGTCTTTACTGGTTGGCTCTTGGGCAGATTGCGGGCTTATGATTGGGCGCCCGCCGAACCAGCCGATAAGGCGTGACGGCGCCCTGGATGCCCTTTGCACCTTGAGCAGATGCTGATGCATAACGACACGACTCACTACGGAATCTCGAAATCAATACCGCGACTCGTGTTGTCGGCCCTCTCGGCCATGCTGTTCAACATCGCCGCCGTGGCACCGGCGATTGCCGCCGAGGCGGCGCTGCTCGAACACCTGGAGGTCAGCCACAGCACCGATGATCTGCCGGCGATGCGCAAGCGCCGGCAGATACGCGCACTGGTGACCTATAGCCGCACCGACTTTGTGATCAAGCCCGACGGCAAACCCACCGGCCTGCAGGTCGAATTGCTCAACCATTTCGAGAAGCGACTGAACAAGGGCATCAAGCGCGAAGAGGAAAAGACCCAGATCGTGCTCATTCCAACCACTTTCGCAAGACTGCTTCCCGATCTCGCGGAGGGCAAAGGCGACCTCGCCGCCGCACTGCTGACCGTGACGCCAGAGCGCCGGCGTGACTTTGCCTTCGCCAGCGGGAGATCGGTAACGGTCGATGAACTGGTGGTTACCCACAACAGCGTCAATGACATACACAGCGTCGAGGACCTGGCCGGGCGTGAGGTACATGTGCTGCGCAACAGCAGCTATGCCGAGCATCTTCGTGCACTGAACAAGCAGTTTGTCGCAAAAGGCCTGGCCGCCATCGAGATCCGTGAAGCAGACAGCGAACTGCTCTCGGAGGACATCCTCGAGATGGTCGACGCCGGGATCGTGCCGATCACCGTGATCGATGACTACAAGGGGCGGCTCTGGGCCCAGGTGCTGCCCAACATCCGGGTACTCGACAATGTGCAGGTGCAATCGGGCAACACACTTGGCTGGGCCGTGCGCAAAAACAATCCGAAACTACTCAAAAACCTGGGTGGATTCGTGAAACAGATCAAGTCGGGCACACTACTCGGCAACATACTGTTCAAACGCTATCTCCAGGACGCGCGCAGGATAAAGAACCCACTGGCGGACAGCGAACGCAGCAGATTCCGCGAAGTCGTCAGCGTCTTTTCCAAATACGCCGACCAATACGATTTCGACGTGCTCGCGGTTGCGGCGCAGGCCTACCAGGAATCCAAGCTCGACCACGACGCCCGCAGTCATCGCGGCGCCATAGGCATCATGCAGTTGTTGCCCTCGACGGCGGCCGACAAAAACGTCGGCATCAAGAACATCTCGAAACTGGAGAACAACATCCACGCCGGCATCAAGTACCTTGCATTCCTGCGTGACCGCTATTTCTCGGACCCGCAGATCACGGCGAAGAACCAGCTAGCATTCAGCTGGGCGGCCTATAATGCCGGGCCCGCGAATGTACGCAAGATGCGCAACAAGGCCAGGGAGATGGGGCTGGATTCCAACGTCTGGTTCGGCAACGTCGAGCTGGCCGCCGCCAAGACCGTCGGGCGCGAACCGGTGCAGTATGTGCGTAACATCTTCAAGTACTACGTGGCATACGCGTTGGTACGCGACAAGTTGCTGGGGCCGACGTAGAGCTGACCCGAAAGCCTGCCCCACGCCGGCATTCGGCGAGCCAATCAGACCTCTTCAGGCTCCATCCGTATCGCGCCGCAGGGGCATTCAGCGACACACAAGCCGCACCCCTTGCAATAGTCGTAATTGAACCTGAAACGTTTTCCCGGACCCAGCTTGATCACCGCGTTGTCGGGACAGACGCCGTAGCAGGTATCGCACTCGAAACAGTTACCACAGGACAGACAGCGGCGTGCCTCATACAAGGCATTCGACTCGTCGAGACCGCCGCGTACCTCGTCGAAAGTGGACTGTCTGCGGATCACATCGAGCATCGGCCGCACCGTTTTCTCGGCATCCGAGTAATACCAGGTG
>Ga0265303_10002483_pt1 | contig 11421 bp, 7 predicted proteins | sample Helome_2_FD_192494 | JGI IMG/M metagenome (GOLD analysis project Ga0265303, IMG submission 192494) | Marine sediment microbial communities from subtidal zone of North Sea - Hel_20160317 (Illumina Assembly) | ecosystem: Environmental > Aquatic > Marine > Subtidal zone > Sediment ...
CAGGCGATTTGATAGTTTGCGGCACGTCGGTTGGCGCGAGCCCGATGGAACCGGGGTGCGAGATTCAGGTCTCGATTCCCGGCTTAGGCACGCTGGTCAACCATTTCGACGACCATCCGGAATAGTTACGGCAACAGGCCGAACCGCGTAAGGCTCGTGTGGTTACCTGGCAATGGCCGGTAACGGGCCGCCAGTGCCGGCGCGCCGCTAACAGGAAGTGATAGACTGCTTTCGTTAAGCTGTAATTAGGACCAGATGGAGAATTCGGTATCGATCGAGGAAGGCGGACACCGGTAGCCCGTACGAAACGGAGGTGCGACGATGACAGACAAGATAACAGCAAAACTCCTGGCCGGCACTCTTCCTCCGGGTTTATCATCGCCTTCCTACGACAGAAACTCGGTTAAGAGCTCCATCGTCCATATCGGTGCGGGCGGGTTCCATCGTTCACACCAGCAACATTACATGGACCGTCTTCTATCGGAGACCGGGGATTTCTCCTGGGGTATTTGCGCCTCGGGAATAAGGGAGGAAGACCGCGCCCTCAAGGAGGCTCTGAAATCCCAGGATTGCCTGTACACTCTTGTCGAACGCGCCGATGAACATACGGAGGCCCGCATCATAGGGTCCATGACAGATTACGTCCTGGGTCATGACAATGTAGAGGCGTTCATACAGAAACTGGCTGCCCGCGAAACCAGGATCATCTCACTCACCGTGACAGGAGCGGGATACTATATCGACCAAAAAACCTCGGGGCTGAATCTCGAACACCCCGACGTTCGGCATGACCTCGCGAACCCCTCAACACCCAAAACCATTTTTGGTTACCTAAGCCAGGCCCTGAAACGCCGAATTGCGAACAATGTTCCGCCTTGCACCATTATGTCCTGCGATAATTTCCAGGGGAACGGCAGCATCAGCAAGCACACCCTCCTCGCGTTCTGCGACGAAGTAGACCCCAGGCTTTCTAAATGGATCGACGAGAATGTGGCATTTCCGAACAGCATGGTGGATAGGATAACTCCGCTTCCCAGCGAAGAAACCAGGGCGTTTGTGAGGGAGCGATACGGCCTTGAAGATCAATGCCCCGTCATGTGCGAGCCGTATATTCAGTGGGTAATCGAGGACAAGTTTTCAAGCGAGCGCCCCGCTCTTGAAAAGGTGGGAGTTCAGTTCACCACGGATGTGGCTCCCTACGAGAAAATTAAATTGAGGGTTTTAAACGCGAGCCACTCCCTTATCGCTTACCTTGGATACCTTGCGGGGCACCGATACATCTTCGAAATTGTCCGCGAGCCTCTCTTCGCCGAGTACGTGACGCACTTTTTGAATGAGGAAGTGACACCTCATCTGGATCCCGTTCCAGGTGTCGATTTGGCTGACTACAAAAGAACCGTAGTGAGCCGCTTTGGAAATCCTGCCATAAAAGACGAGGCGCTAAGGATTTGCATGAATGGGTCCTACAAGTTTCCCAAGTTCATTCTCCCCACCGTCCGCGATCGGCTCAAAACTGGCGGATCCATCAAAACTGCCGCACTCAGTGTTGCAAGCTGGATGCGCTTCCTGGGCCAGGCGGCGGAGAAAGGGAGCCACATTCCGGTTCGTGATCCGATTGCCGACACCCTCATTCAAAAGGCGAAGGAAGGAGGTGACGACGCTGAAGCGCTTTTGAGCCTCCGCGAAGTGTTTGGCGATCTGTCGGATCACGATCAGTTCGGGAAAGAAGTTTGTGCCTTTCTGAAGCAGCTCTACGCCGATGGGGCGGTCAGCACCATCCAGACCTGTTTGCGATGAATTCCTGCTGAATCGAAAGGGTCGGTGTCGATTGATTCAATTTCTCTATCGGGTGTCCGCTGTCGGCCGTAGGTCGCCACTGATCTCATAGTTTTGAGCGGCAGCTAACGGGAAGCAGACTCTCAGAATTGAATTTTCAGGGGCGACTACGACCCAACTCGCCCCTTTGTTGGTCAAGCCAAAATAATCCAAAATTAGTTACCAGGTTAAATCATCGGGGATCTGGTAGGCGGCGTAGGGGTCGTCTTTCAGGGCGACAGTCACATCCTTGTCGTTTAGCAGCACTACCGATTGCTCATCGCGTTCGGCAATTTTCTGCGCGACATGGACGGCAACGATTTCGAATTGGCTGCCCCTGGTTGTACCAGTGACGACAATTGCGAGATGTCCCGAGGTTAAATGGTTTTTCTGATCCTCGGTAACCAGGATATTCTTGACTGTGTTTTCATATTCGAAGCTGTAAGAAACCTCGCCAGGGTTCCGATCCAGTTTGTTGACTTCTATAAGTTGTTTAACCTGGGCACCGATCGCTTTTTGCCTGGCAACATCTTGTTTTTTCTGATTGAGTACGCGGTCCTGCTCCACCCTTTCGGCATGGCGCTGCTGGGCAGCAGCTTTGGCCGCGTTAACCGTTTTGCTCCCAGACTTACGGGCCAGGTTAGTCTGTTTCTGTTTCTCCTTGTTGGCCAGTTTAGCCTTGTGTTTATCGACCAGACCAGCCTTGAGTAATTGATCCTGTAGTGATGCCATTGGTTGCTTCGAGTAATTGCAAGTGAATAGAGTATAAAATCAATGCTGTTTATACCAGCACAACGCGCCGGTAATAGAACGGGGTATCAGTGGACAAACCATGTTTTACAGATTGAGGATTAAAGTGAACGTTATGATCCGAAATTACGAGCGACCCAGGAAAACCAATCGGATTTGAAACGTCACCGGTAGCATTAACCCTTATTACTCCTCGTCAGCTTCCGCCTCTTCACGCTTTTTCTTGCGCCGTTCCTTACGCTGTTCCTCTTTTTCGCGCCTGCTTACCCTGCCATCATTATTAGTGTCAGCGGAATCGTCATCCGCAATTGGCTGCGTTACCGGTTCGAGTTCAGGCTCCACCTCAGGATTAGTCTCAAGCGTGCCATCGGGTGGCGGCGGTGGCGGTGGTGGTATTTCGAATGAATCGCTCACATTAGGTTTGGTTACTTCAACTTCCCTACTGCGCGGTGTCGGTTTATCGCTGAAAACAACGTTACCGTCGGCGTCGTAGGATTTATATACCTGGGCGAAGGCAGCACCGCTCAAGCTCAGCAGGCCGAAGTAAAGCAGCGAGTAAAACAGGTTCTTCATGAGTAAGTGACAACGCATCCGCCTATCTTATGTGGATATGCGAGTATCAAAAAGTAATTTCGGTCTCTTTTTGGTATCAGGGTGACAGATTGGACAGCCACATAGGAGCAGTGGCTAAAGCCAATCTCAGCCTGTGTGGCATTACCCCCGGTATTTAAGAGCGCGAAATCAGGTGCTAGTTAGGTCCCTTGTACCGCGAAGAATCACTATCCCCGGGCTCATAAGGCGATGGTAATTTATCTTCTTGTCTACGGTCCTTTCTGATACTCGAAAGCTCTTGTTCGTGATTGAACAGTAATTCCAGGGCGACTTTATAGGTGCTGAACGCTCGTTGGTATCGATCTTGATCCGGAAACAGGGTGTTTATGTATTCCATCAACAGCGCTGTCGGCAAACCGACCAGCGAGCTGACAATTGCCACGGAAGCGCCGGCTTTGATATCTCCGCCCTGGGCCAGGGCCAGGTAGAATCCCGCAAACGTACCGATAATTCCCAGTAAAATGACCATGAAGGACGAACGGGACAGGATGCCTGCAATCGCCTCCGATTCGAAGAACTTGAAGGTCGTGCCAAAGTGCGGATTCCGGTCGAGGGCGATGCGGCTGATCATTTCATAATCCGGCGCCTGGCCATAGCTTTGATCCTTCACTTCGTTGGTCGTCAGGTCGATGATGGCTTCTGTGCCTGCTACCATATCGAACCAACGGTCAAATAGCTTGGGCTGCTCGCCGGTGACCAGGTTTTTGTCCACCAGGTCTTCATGGGTTTTTTCCAGCAGAATGTTCGCCTGGGTATCCAGATGGCGTGATTCAAGCTTGAGCTTTTCCGCTTCCTTGATTTTGGCCCGCAATTCCTCGAGATAGGAATCATTTCCCGAATACAGTGAAACAGGAATGGCCAACTGGGAAGGCGTTAGCGTCGGGTCGAAGTTGGCGGCCAGGGCCACCTCGGCCTGCTCGCGCACACTGTCCACGTAGGACAGGTCCGAAGGCGTTGTTTGAACTTTCTTATACTCGAAAACCGAATAATAGAATGCCGTCGCGAATCGGTTGAGCGATGCGATCTTGTAATGCAAGCCGAACTTGAACATCAAAAACACGACGAAACAACCCGATATACCGCCGACAAACAGTCTTCCGATCATCTGATTGGTGACCTGCATATCGAAAAAGAACACGAAATACACTGTCGCCGCGAGAATTACTAAAAGTATGTACTTAAACATTGTTGCTCCCTAACCCGGAACTCGGATCAAAATAGAGGTTTACTGTTCCGAATATAGTCGGAATTCGAAAATAGATGCCTGCTCTTTCTTACAATCGTACTCGAGACAGGTTGCCTTTTGTCCCACCAGCTCACTGGGAACCGGGGCTGCATTCTGGTATCCCAACGAGGCAATGCCCAAATCTGCCTTCAACTGGGCCCGGTGCTCGTAATCACCCATTTCAACGCTGTCGAAAATAAAGTTATACATGGCAAGTGCACGATCGTTACTCAGTTTCATATTGTATTCGTAGGCTTCTTCCCCTTCGGGTGACGTATCGTTGATATCGAAATAGCGGCCTCGGAAAATGGGCGATGTCATCCCGTTGATTTTGAGCGACTCGACCTGTTTGGCTGCACTCGAAACTTCGTAAATGCTTTTCGCATATTTCGGAATCATGACCCTGAGTAAATCTTTCATGCTGTCTGAAAGCTCGGCAGATCCGCGCACGAAGTAGGATTCCTGAAAGTTGATCCTGACCTTGCCGGTCTTTTGGTCGATGTCCACGTCTCCATCTTCAGAGTCCTTGAAGTTCTCGAGGAGATTGTCGACGATCTGTTCCCTGGCCTCCTGTGCCTCTTTCCTCTCTTGCTCTGCCTCGAGAAACGGCTTCAGCTCCGCATCCTTCTCTGCTTCAAGCATGGCTAGCTGATCAGCCAAATCGTCCGCGTGTTCCTGCGCGACTTCTGCTTGTGCCAGCTCTTTAGCAGTCTGAGCTGCTGCTGCAGCGGCTTTCTCGGCTTCTGCTTCAGCCTGATTCCTGGCTTGATCCGCGGCTGCTTGTGCGGCTGCTTCTGCCCGTTGTTTTTGCGTCTCGGCCGTTGCCTGCGCCGCTGCCTCGGCTTCTGCTTCAGCCTGCTGCCTGGCTTGCTCCGCCGCTGCCTCTGCCTCTGCCTCTCCAGCTGCTTCCGCCGCTGCTACTTCCTTTGCACGTTGTGCGTCGAGCTTGGCTTGCTGAGCGGCCAGCTCGTTCGCGAGTTCCTGTTCGGCTTCTGCTGCTGCCTGCTGTCTCGCTGTCTCTGCGGCTGATTGTGCCGCTGCCTTTGCCGTTGCCTCTGCAGCTGTTTGCGCCGCAGCCAGTTCCTGTGCACGTTGTGCATCAAGCTTGGCTTGCTGAGCAGCTAGCTCGTTCGCGAGTGTCTGTTCAGCTTCTGCTTGTGCCTGCTTCCTGGCTGACTCTGCAGCTGCTTGTGCCGCCGCTTGTTTCTGTGCTTCCAGCTCCGCCTTTTGCTGTGCCAGGGCTTCGACTCGTTCTTGTTCCGCTTTAGCCAATGCCTGCTCTTTCGCTTGTTGTTGCGCCTCGGTTAGCTTCGCCACTTGCATCTGCTGCTGAATCTGTTGGTGTTCCAGCTGCGCCACTTGCTGGATTTTCTGTTGTTCGATTTGCGCTTGCTGCTGGGACAAATCTTTTACGCGCTTCATCTCGGCCGCAATAATCGCCTGCGTGGTCGTTTCGAGTTGCGCCTCATTGGCCGTAACGATTTGCTCGAACTCCTGTTTAGCCGACGATACTTCCGCTTCCTTTTGTTGCTCCAGTTTGGCGACCTTTAATTCCAGTTCCTTTTGCTTTTCTGCTTCGAGTTCGGCCTTTTGCTTTTCCACTTCCTGCTCTTGCTCGACTTCGAACTTGGCGACGAGCGTTTCGTATTCCAATGCAGCCTGGCTTTGTTGCTCGGACAGCATTTGCGTAAACTGAGCAACCAGCTGTTTCGCTTTCTGCTCTCGCTCCGTCTCGATTTCTTCTAACGACTTGACGGCATTTTGTGCCAGGGTATCGCGACGTTCCTGCCGGGACTGTTCGGCTGCGGCAACCTCTTCTTGCAGTTTCTTGTAATCAGTAGCGATCTGCTCGATCATCTCCTGACTTTGCTCCTGCGAGGCAATGATTTCATCGCTCGAGTAAATCATGAATACAATCGCCAGCACGGCGAACAGATCGATCATCGGAACTAATGCTTCGATCGATTTTGACTTATTTGATTCGGATTTTGTGAACATGAGTTACGTTTCTGTTGATTTTTCCGTGATTAAAATGCGCCTATCGTGATTAATAATAGGACAGATTGACAAAAAACCACGGTTAATTTCGGGTTCATGTCATAGTGGCTGGAAAGGGCGGATAACGCCGGAGGGCATCGCTCTCCGCTCGGCTTGTTTTTGAGGCTGGATTCAGTAAAAAGATATAATCAATCCTTATAACTCAATGAGGCAACGATGGCTGAAACACTAGTAGAACAACTGCATTTTTCAAGAGACGAGCTTGAGGCTCGAATGGCTCAAACCAGAAAAACTCTTGTTTCACAAGGCCTTGATGGGATTTTGTTATTTCGCCAGGAGAGTATGTATTACCTCACCGGTTACGACACTGACGGTTTTGTCCTGTTCCAAACCTTGTTTCTGGGGATCGACGGCCAGTTGACATTGGTCACACGCTCGGCAGATCGCGTCCAGGCAGCATATACGTCAATCATCCAGGATGTTCGCATCTGGGTAGATTCCGGATCACAAAACCCGGCCACAGACGTGAAAAATATGCTCGATACTCATGGTATGCGCGGCAAGAAACTGGGGGTCGAGTACGATGCATACGGCCTGTCAGCAAAACGTGGAAAAATGCTGGATAAGGAGCTTGCCGACTTCTGCCAACTCGCCGATGCTTCCGACCTGGTTAGATTACAGAGAATTCGTAAGTCGCCCGCCGAGCTGGAATATATGCGGGAAGCTGGACGCATCTGCGATGCGATGCGTGACGAGGCCATACGACTTTCCGTACCCGGTGCGTTCGAGGGTGATATCCGAGGTGCGATGCACGCCATCAACTGGTCGAGAGACGGAGACCCACCAGCTCATGTCTGGCCGATGGGCAGCGGGCCATCTGCCTTGTTAGTGCGTTACAAGGCGGGCGCGAGGCATATCAGTAACAGCGACCAGATGTTTCATGAATTCGGTGCCGCTTATCGTCACTACCACGCTGCAATGACACTCACCGTGATAACTGGTAAACCAGACCCGTTACATACAGAAATGTTTTCGGTATGCCGAGCAGCGCTCGAAGCCTGCGAAGAGAAACTGAGGGCGGGTAATACAGTTGGCCAGATATTTGAGGCACACCGCCAGGCTTTTATCGCGGGTGGCTTCGCCGACAGCTATCTTAACGTCTGCGGATATACGATGGGGGCTATGTATCCTCCGACGTGGATGGAAGATCCCCTGATTCGCGAGGCCGACCCTATGGTACTTGAGCCAAGTATGGTCTTTTTCATGCACATGTTGATGGTTAACCGGAAACGCGGACTGATGATGTCCTTAGGTGAACAGGCGATTGTCACGAATGGGGCCTGCGAAATTGTCACCCATGCTCCCAGCACTCTACCTGTAAACGGCTAATAGAGTTGTTACGAGGTATTGGGGAACAGACCACAGTTTTATACCTAATAAGTATCAATCATTAAATGTGGCCCGCCCCCTATTTAGGCTGAGTAGAAATTTCCCCAACTCGGATTCGGATTATCGGCATTGTGACTTCAGTCACTATATTGCCTGATATGAAAGTGAAGTCCCCAATTAAGGTCTAATATAAAAGTTTAGGTCCTACCTTAATGTTGTAAGGAGAAAAACAGCTCTAATGCATCGAATCTCCTCTTCTGCTAAATTTTTGCGTATTGCTACGGCTGTTTTCTGCAGCGCAGTTTTGTTTAGCTGTGGAGGCGGCGGTGGTTCCAGTTCCGACTCAATATTTCAAAACGTTGTTACTGGATTGTCAGCCAGTGGCAAGATAACAGCGTCGGAAGGGAGTTATGTTGATAGTGACACCAATAACCCTGCCGCATATTTCGCGCCAAACAACACCTTTAATGATGCCCAGATTATCCCCAACGTAGCCACCATAGGTGGTTATATGACCTATACCCCGACTGGCAACCCTGGTGATGTCTTTCAAATCTCAAATGATGAGTTCGATGTGTTTCGGGTCAGCCTGAGCGCCAATCAAAATATAACGCTTACCATAAGTGACATGGCGAATTTTCAGGATTTTGACCTTTACCTTTTCAGCACCAGTGATTTAAATTCAGCGGTTGCTTCATCCCTGGGCACAGGACAAACCGAAACCATCAATGTGCCTGCTGATGATGAATATTTTATTGTGCTTAACGCTTTCCTTGGGTCATCAAATTACATTCTCTCTGTGGGCCAATTGAACCCGGCATTGGCATCGAGACAAGTGCTTCGTTTAGATGATGACTTCATCCCGGGAGAATTAGTCGCAAAGGCCAACACAAATAGCCCGGGATTTCGAGGCCTTTCGACTATCACGAATCAATCCATCGCAACCAGGCATGGACTGCAGTCACTGCAGGGCAATATCAATCGTGCAGCGCTGTTTAGACTGGAGCAAAATAATAATTCCGCTAGCGCAAGCAAGAACCAGGCGAACTGTTGCGGGGCTTTAAGCGGAAGCTACGGCTTCAACCTAAGTGCAAGTCAGCGTGAAGCCTACGAAACGATAAAGGCAATAAAAAGATTAAGGCAAGATAAGACCATCGAGTACGCAGAGCCTAACTATATTCAGAAAGCAACGGCTGTGCCTGACGATACCTATTACGATCTCCAATGGCACTACCCCCTGATTAATCTACCCCAGGCATGGGACTACACCACTGGTGATTCCAATGTGATTGTGGCAGTTGTCGATTCTGGGGTTTTCCTGGCGCATACGGACTTAATTGCAAATCTCGTACCCGGCTATGACTTTATATCGAGTACATTCATATCAAATGACGGGGATGGAATCGATAACAATCCTGATGACCCTGGAGATAGCCTGACACCTGGCTATAGCAGTTATCATGGAACCCACGTCGCAGGCACGATAGCGGCGGTTTCCAACAATAACTCCGGCGTCGCGGGCGTTGCCCATACGATAAAGTTAATGCCAATCAGGGTACTCGGATTGGGCGGTGGTACTTCCTACGACATTACCCAGGGCATCTTGTATGCCGCCGGGCTAACAAACGATTCTGGCACAACGCCCACACAGCCGGCAGATATTATTAATCTAAGTCTTGGAGGACCGGGTTTTAGCGGGGCACAACAAGATGCGATAAACGATGCCAGGAATGCCGGGGTTACCATTATCGCAGCAGCAGGAAACGAAAGTTCGAATCAATTATTTTATCCAGCAGGTTACCAGGGGGTTATTTCTGTCAGCGCCGTGGGCTTTAATAAATCACTCGCCCCCTATTCAAGCTATGGCAGTTCAATCGATGTTACAGCCCCTGGGGGTGACATGTCAGTCGATCTCAATGCAGATGGCAATGGCGATGGCATATTGAGCACTATAGCGGATGATTCGAGTGGTATTCGTGAACCTGATTATAAGTTTTCGCAAGGCACCTCGATGGCAAGCCCGCATGTGGCGGGCGTGGTTGCCTTGATGAAGTCCGCCTACCCTGCGCTAACACCGGATGCTGTAGACTCGCTGATTGCCGCAGGTCAAATAACTGAAGACATATCGGGTGATGGCGAACTCAATCGTAATGATAATTATGGATACGGATTAATCGATGCTTTAAAAGCCGTGCAGCAAGCCACAGCACTGGCAACCGGCAATCCTATACCAACCGTTTTGACCGTCACTCCCAGTATTGCCTCTATTCAAAGCACGCAATCCAGTATTGAGCTAACTGTCGGCAAAAATGGTAATGACGCAATATCGATTTTAAGTTTTAGTACCGACACAGCCTGGGCGACATTAAGCCCGGTGAATATCGATCCTGATGAATTGGGCACCTATGATTTAAGTGTCGATACAACAGGACTCAGTGATGGCGTCTACCCCGTGTCAGCTACTTTCGTATCAGATACAAGTTTAACGATTTCAGCCACGATTAATGTGATTGTAAATAGTGTTAGCGTCGATCCTGATGCAGGCCGCATTTATGTGCTTTTGATTGACCCGATCACGGGCGATACCGTCCACTTTACGGGACAAGACCCGCTCAATGGAGAATATTCCTATTCAATTACGGGTGTCGATCCTGGAGACTATTACATATTAGCGGGCAGCGACCACGACAATAATTTATTCATTTGTGAAGCGGGTGAATCCTGTGGGAGTTATCCGACATTGGGAGATGCTGCAGTAATAAGTGTTGATCAAAATACTACTAATCTGGATTTTAATATTTCGTTTGATCAAAACCTGGGGGCTACTCAGTTCTTCAGTTTAAGCGTTGAAGGAAATTCCACCCCAAATGCAGCTCATTAACCGCACCTGGTGAAACCAACTGCTTTACTTTGTTTATCTATCTTCTCGATATCAGCTTGCGACACATTGATCCCGATTTCGAGATCAGAACCAATTTACGCAGATGTAATTTTTCAATCCATCCAGTGTCGCAGGTCTGAGCCCGAACCCGCCTTCGGGGTGGTTAAAAGCAAGCAGCAACTCGATCTTCTATTGCAGGAAATCAATCGTCAAATACTGGGCAAAGAGCCCAAGCCTTACCTGCTTGATTTTAAATCAATGAATGTCCTTGTTTTGGAAATGGGTTACCGGCCTACGGCTGGCTATAGTTTGTCGATAAATAAAGAGAAGATTCGTGTGGAAAATAAGCAAGCAATTGTGACCGTTCAATGGGCCGAGCCGCCTGAGGACAGTATGCAAGCACAAGTCATCACTAGCCCTTGCGCAATCTTTACACTGCCTAAAGGCGACTACTCGAAGGTAACTGTCGATATTCCCAATAAAAACAAGCAGTACTCAGTGTTGCTAAACTAGCCAGGCAGGAGAGTTGGCACCAGGGGTGGAATCGAATTTTCACCTTTGCCAGGCCGTTTTTAAAACAAGTAGGTCGATCTGTGCAACCTGGGCTGACGGGGTAAAGCCCAGAATACCTAGGGAGTTTCCTTGCCCAATTGATCGATCAGAGCGCGCAGCAGATCCGTTTCAGTCAGAATGCCTACCACCTGGTCATTGGTGTCTAGAACGGGTAGCCCTCCGATTCGATTGTCGATCA
>Ga0265303_10002484_pt1 | contig 11421 bp, 8 predicted proteins | sample Helome_2_FD_192494 | JGI IMG/M metagenome (GOLD analysis project Ga0265303, IMG submission 192494) | Marine sediment microbial communities from subtidal zone of North Sea - Hel_20160317 (Illumina Assembly) | ecosystem: Environmental > Aquatic > Marine > Subtidal zone > Sediment ...
CGACGACACGCAAATGAAAATCTGCCTCACCGCTGGTCGCGAAACACTCGAGAACTTCGGGATGGCGCAATACCTCGCGAATAAAGTGGTCGACATTCTTTTGTTCGTGTCGTGCAAGCGATACATGCACCATCGATGACAGTCCAAACCCGGCCTTGCGCGTATTCGCAATGACCGCATAGCGTTCGATCACTCCGGATTCCTCAAGACTTTTCACACGCCGCCAGCACGCGGAACTCGACATTCCGACGCGCTCCGCAAGCTCCTGCATCGTCAGGCGGCTGTCTTTTTGTAACTCCGCAAGAATGCGACGATCTTTGAGCTCGGGCGTCATAATTCTCCATACCCCCATTCGCGCAATACTTTCTCAATATTAACTCATATTTTGGATATTTATCCCGAAATTGACGCCAAAAATGGCAAAATTGGCATCGCTGCGCAGCGAATTTCTGCGACACTGCGGGGTCCCCCAAGCGTTATCGGAGTTCTGATGGCTGCGCCCGCAGAGAGCGTTCCGCACTACCCGCTCGACAACTACGAACTCGCTGACCGCTACCGCCGCGAATCCGGGCGAGTGTTTCTTACCGGAACGCAGGCGCTGGTCCGTATCGCGCTAATGCAAAGAACCGTCGATCGTGCGGCCGGCCGCAATACCGCGGGTTTCGTGAGCGGTTACCGAGGTTCACCGCTTGGCGGCGTCGATCAGGAACTTTGGCGGGCGAAGAATTTTTTAGTCGAAAACAACATAGAGTTTCTGCCGGCGGTCAATGAAGACCTTGCGGCAACCGCACTGCTCGGGACACAACAAGTTGAAACTGATCCGCACCGCACTGTCGATGGCGTATTCGGCATCTGGTACGGCAAAGGCCCCGGTGTCGATCGTGCGGGAGACGCGCTGAAGCACGGCAATGCGTACGGCAGTTCACCGAACGGTGGTGTTCTCGTTGTCGCGGGTGACGACCATGGCTGTGTTTCGTCTTCAATGCCGCATCAATCAGACGTGGCATTTCTGACATTCGTAATGCCACACCTAAATCCGGCAAATGTTGCCGAATATCTGGAATTCGGGCTATACGGCATCGCGTTGTCACGCTTTTCCGGAATGTGGGTCGGCTTCAAAGCAATATCGGAGACTGTTGAATCGGCGATGTCGCTCGAATTGCCGCCGTACCCGCAATTCAATGCGCCTGATTTCACACCGCCTCCGACCGGACTGCACTATCGCTGGCCCGATTTTCCCGGACCGCAAATTGAAGAACGGCTGGAAGCCAAGAAAGCTGCAACGATGGCGTTCGCTGCCGCGAATCCAATAGATCGAAAGATATTCGACAATCGAGATGCTCGTTTCGGCATTGTCACAACTGGAAAAGCGCACCTCGATTTGATGGAGGCGTTGCGCTTGCTCGGCATCGATCGGCGCGAAGCGAAACGCATCGGCCTCGATGTTTACAAAGTGGGTATGGTCTGGCCGCTCGAACATGGCGGCGCTCTCGATTTCGTTCAAAACAAGAACGAGGTTCTCGTCGTCGAGGAAAAACGCGGCATCATCGAGAGCCAGTTCAAGGAACATTTTTACGACTACCCGGGGCGTAAGCCGCAGCGCATGGTCGGCAAGCAGGACGAGGATGAAAACCGCCTCGTACCATGGATTGGTGAATTGTCGCCGATCCAGATTGCCGGCATCGTCGCACGGCGTCTCGACGGCGAGTTTTCCGGTCTGAACCTAACGGCGCGCGCCGACGGCCTGCTGTCCGGCCGCAGCAACATCATCGACATCAAAGGTACGGCCCGCAAGCCGTACTTCTGTTCGGGCTGCCCGCACAATTCGTCAACAAAAGTTCCAGAGGGTTCCAAAGCGCTGGCCGGCATCGGCTGTCATTTCATGGCGAGCTGGATGGGCCGCGATACCGACGGCCTTATCCAGATGGGCGGTGAAGGTGTGAACTGGATATCGCGTTCAATTTTCAACGGCAATCGGCATATTTTTCAAAACCTGGGCGACGGCACCTTCTATCACTCCGGATCGCTGGCTATACGACAAGCCGTGGCTGCGGGCACGAACATCACATTCAAGATTCTCTACAATGATGCCGTCGCGATGACCGGTGGGCAACCTGTCGACGGGCCCATTTCAGTGCATTCCATTGCGCATTCGGTGCGCGCCGAGGGCATCGAGCGCATCGCAGTCGTGTCGGACGATCCAAAACAGTTCGATCTGCGGGACTTTCCCGTCGGCACTACGTTGTCACACCGCCGCGAAATGGATGCATTGCAGCGCGAACTACGTGACATGCCGGGCGTCACGATCCTGATCTATGCACAGACTTGTGCCACCGAAACTCGGCGACGCCGAAAGCGGGGCGAATTAGAAGACCCGAAGAAATTTGTCGTGATCAATGACCTCGTTTGCGAGGGTTGCGGTGATTGCTCCGTCGAGTCCAATTGCCTGTCCGTTATCCCTAAGGAAACTCCGTTCGGCCGTAAGCGACAAATCGACCAGAACAATTGCAACAAGGACTTCTCTTGCGTTAACGGATTTTGTCCGAGTTTTGTCACCGTCGAAGGCGGCACACGATTGAAAAAGTCTGGTATGAGTGCCAAGCCCGATCCGGAGGCATTGTCCGAGCCGACGGAGCCGGTTATCGACGGCTGCTACGATTTGCTCGTGACGGGTGTTGGTGGCACCGGTGTCATTACCGTCGGTGCGCTGATAACGATGGCTGCACACCTCGAGGGCAAGGGCGCCAGCGTGCTCGATTTCATGGGTTTTGCGCAAAAATTCGGGCCTGTGCTGAGTTTTATCCGGATTGCCCGCGAACCTTCCGACATAAATCAGGTTCGCATCGAAGATGCTCGCGCCGACGCGTTGATCGGCTGCGACCTCGTCGTCAGCTCTTCACCCAATGCGTCAAAGACGTTTGGCTACGACCACACGAGGGCCGCTATCAATAGCGCCGAAATGGCGACCGCCGATTTCGTCAGACAACCCGATGCAAACCTGCGCAGCGAAGATCGCCTCGCCGCGATTCGTGACAGCGTTCGCGACATGTCATCTGTCGACGCGAACCGCTTGGCCAGCCATTTAGTCGGCGATACCATTTACGCCAATGTCTTGTTGCTGGGTTATGCCTGGCAACAAGGCCTAGTACCGGTCAGCGGCGCTGCACTAGAACGTGCGATTGAACTCAACGGTGTAAAAGTCGAAGAGAACAAGCGAGCGTTTTCCTGGGGTAGGATGGCGGCCATCAGCCCGGACAAGATCCAAGCGCTGATTGACGGCCAAAAAGACGCGACAGCCGTATTGCACAACGAATCCTTGGAAAATATCCTTGTTCGCCACATCGAGTTCCTGACCGAATACCAGGACGACAAACTCGCCGGACGTTATCGAAAACTCGTCGAACATGTTCAAGATGCGGAACTCGATATCAATGGTGGCCAGGCGCTCACCGAAGCTGTCGCGCGTAGCTATTTCAAGCTACTCGCGTACAAGGACGAATACGAAGTCGCGCGCCTGCACACACAATCTGGATTCCTTGAATCAATTCGCGAAGATTTCGGCAGCGAAGCGAAAGTGCGATTTCATTTGGCGCCGCCAATATTGAATAACAAACGCGATGCGCGCGGCCGCCCGCTGAAGAAAACTTTCGGTAGTTGGATGATTCCAGCGTTTCGAATGCTCGCCAGTATGCGTCGCTTGCGCGGAACCGCGATCGATATTTTCGGCATGACGGCCGAACGACGAATGGAGCGAGCGCTACCCATCGAATTCGAGCAGACCGTGAGCGCGCTGCTAGCCGACCTTGACGAATCAACGATATCGGATGCTCAGGAAATCGTCGCGATGTACATGAACATTCGCGGCTATGGCCCGGTCAAAGAGCAGTCCGCAATCGAAGTCAAAAGCAAGGTAGCCGATCGGCTTCTATCCATGCGACGATGCGCGCATGGCGAAGCCTGACATCGAATACGAGTTCGACGACAAACCCGGTATTGGTGACACTCAGGAAATCGCACCCGGTATTCACTGGTTGCGCATGCCGCTACCCTTCGCGTTGGATCACATCAATCTCTGGTTGTTCAAGGACAACGATGCCTGGGTCATCGTCGATACCGGTCTTGGTGCCGACCAGAGTAAGGAAGCGTGGGAGAACGCTTTTGCGAACCCGATGGGCGGCCGCCCGGCGTCACACGTTGTCGTGACGCATCTTCATCCGGATCACGTCGGCTGTGCGGGTTGGCTCAGCGAACGATTCAATGTCGATTTGTGGATGACACGCGAAGAATACATGCTGTGCCGCATTCTGGTGGCGGACACAGGGCGGTCGGCGCCGCACGAGGGCGTCGAGTTCTATCAGGCGGCTGGGTTTGGCGACGACGCACTCGATAACTACCGAAAGATGTTTGGCATGTTTGGACGTTTCGTTACGCCGATGCCCGAATCGTACCGACGACTTTACGATGGGCAAAAGGGTCCGGTTGGCGATTACGATTGGGAAGTTGTCGTCGGCCGCGGCCACTCGCCCGAGCACGCCTGCTTTTTCAACGAGGAACTGAATCTTTTCGTATCGGGAGACCAGGTCCTGCCGTCGATCTCGGCGAACGTCAGCGTTTATCCGACCGAGCCCGATGCCAATCCGCTGAAAGACTGGATCGAGTCGCTAAAAGGCATTAGGGATCGCATCCCTGAAGATGTTTTGGTGCTGCCCGCTCACGGGAAGCCATTTCGCGGCGCGCATGCGCGTATCGATCAACTGGTCGGCGATCACCTGTCGCAGCTGGATGCACTTCTCGAGCACTGCATGGAATCACGCCGAGTCATTGATGTCTTCCCGGCACTTTACCGAGCCAGAATTACCAAGGACAATCTGATGTTCGCGACCGGCGAAGCAGTCGCTCACCTGAACTACCTGATCAACGACGGCTTGATCACGGCGGAACGAGACAAACACGGCGTGGCCTGGTACCGCCGCAAGAAATTTGAGGGATAACAGTGACGTACCTACGTTCAACAAGTATTTTCCTGGTGTTAGCGCTGAATGTTGCCTGCGAACGGCCGCAGCCAATCGATGCATCGGTTCCAACGACGATCTCAACTGCGGCGATCGCGATGCCGGACTCGCAAAGTGCGCAAGTTGCAGCCGATGTTCTAAATGCCGGCGGCAATGCCGTGGATGCGGCCATAGCTGCAGGTTTTGCCCTTGCCGTATCCGAGCCGGAGGCCGGCAACATCGGGGGCGGCGGCTTCATGCTGATCTATCTCGACGGCGTTGCACATTTTCTCGATTATCGCGAAACGGCGCCGCTCGCGGCGCACCGCGATATGTACCTTGATGAAAATGGCGACGTCATCGAAGGAAGCAGCACCGTCGGCCATCTTTCAGTCGGCGTACCCGGGTCCGTTGCCGGTCTTTGGGCTGCACACCAAAAATTCGGTTCGCTACCGTGGCGTGACCTCGTTATGCCGTCCGTTCGACTCGCGCGCGATGGCTTTGTTGTGCATCCCAAGCTTGCTGAAATCGGCGAATACGGAGTGGCGAAATTGGAGGGAAAGACAAACTTTGCCAAGTACTTTGGCAACATGAAAGTCGATACGGTCTTCAAACAACCCGATCTCGCCGACACGCTGCAGCGCATCGCCGACCGTGGAGCGATCGGGTTTTATCAGGGCGAAACGGCCGATCTGATCGTAACCGAGATGGAACGAGGTAACGGCCTAATCACGCACGCTGATCTCAAACGCTATCAGGCGTTCTGGCGCGAACCATTACGTGTCGACTGGCGAGGCTATGAGATCCTCGCGGCACCGCCACCGAGTTCGGGGGGGTTTGCCGTAGTTCAGCTACTGAAGATAAAGGATTTGCTCGCGCATGAGTTCGAAGGGCTCGAACATAACTCACCGCAATACGTCCACCTTGTTGCCGAAATGGAAAAGCGCGTGTTTGCCGATCGTGCCGAATACCTCGGTGACTCAGACTACGTTGACGTACCGATGGCACGACTGTTGAGCGATGAATATCTTCGCGTGCGAGCACAGGAAATCGATCCGGACAAGATATCGATGCTTCAAGACGTGTCGCCTGGCCTCGAGTCCCTGGAAACGACGCATTATTCGATCGTCGATGCCGATGGTAATGCGGTGTCGACAACGACCACCCTGAATCTCAGCTTCGGCAGCGGCGTCGTCGTCGAAGGCGCCGGCTTCCTGCTCAACGACGAGATGGATGACTTCAGCGTGAAGGCGGGAGTTCCTAATGCTTTTGGCGTAATCGGCCGTACGGCCAACGAAATCCAGCCGGGCAAACGCATGTTGTCGTCGATGTCGCCAACGATTCTGCTCAAGGACGGCAACGTAGATTTCGTTGTCGGCTCGCCAGGCGGCTCAACGATATTTACAACGGTGTTTCAGATGATCGTCAATACCTATGATTACGGCATGACGCCACTCGAGGGTGCCGGCGCGTCGCGATTTCATCACCAATTACTGCGCCCCGACCTGATAACTTACAGCCCCAGCGTGCCGTTGCCTGAAGAGACGATTTCGCAGCTTTCCGACCGCGGCTATCGCGCCGTTCCACACCCTTACGATTACGGCGATGTGCAGACGATTCAGCGCAAAGGCGACAGTTGGGCAGCCGGATCGGATCCACGCAAGCGCGGCGATTCTCGAGTAATCGAATCAAGCGGTCAGTAGCCGGCGCGTAGCGGAATCTCGATCAGCTAGCCGAATCCGAAAGGTTCACCGAGGTGAGTTGACAGGACCAGGAATACGATCGCGACGGCAAACATCTTCAAAAGCAGCGGCCCAGTAAAACGAAACCACGCCGTGTAAGGAATTTTTCCGAGCGCCAATGCGCCCATGACTAATGCGCTCGTTGGCACAATCATATTCGTAAACCCATCGCCAAACTGGTAGGCCAGTACGGCCGTTTGTTGCGGCACGTCGGTAAGTGTCGCGAGGGGCGACATGATCGGCATCGTAACGAACGCCTGGCCGCTGCCTGATGGGATAAAAAAATTCGTGATCGTTTGCACAACGAGCATACCGGTCGCTGATACCTGCGGTCCGGCGTCCTCGAGCAACGTTGCAATCGAATGAATAATCGTGTCAATTATCTGACCGTCCGATAATACGACTTCGATCGTACGCGCAAAACCGATGATCAAAGCGGCCGCCGCCATGTCAGCGGCACCGCGAATAAATGCGCGGCTGGTCTCTCCGGCCGATAGGCCAGCAATGATCGCGCCGATTAGACCAATAGCCAGGAATACGGCGTTCAGCTCCGCGATGTACCAACCGTGCTTTGCCACGCCGCCCACGAACGTTGCGATCCCTAGACCGAACACGAGCAGGACGGCGATACGGCGCCCGGTCATCGTAATGTCATCGGGTGCCTCAAAACCGTAGCTGTAATCAACATGACTGACGAGACTCGTTGTTGGATCGCGCTGCACCCGCAACGCGTACCGGTAGATGTGATGAAACGCAATCGCGAGAAAGACCACCATCATGGCCAGTCGAATTCCCCAGCCCGACGTGATCGGAACACCTGCCAGGTTTTGTGCGATTAGGACACCGAATGGATTGGTGCCAGCACATGCCCAGCCTATTCCATACGGTACCCACACCATGCCCATCGCAACGATCGCATCCATCCGCATTGCCAGGCTCATCGACACGATTATCGGCACCAACGGAACGTACTCTTCGCCCATACCGATTGTGTACGACGCCGTACTGAAGAGTAGTAAACAACCGCCTATAAGAATCCAGGGTTTCTTGCCGAGTCTCGCGACAGCGCGATGCAGGCCGGCATCGATTGCGCCGGTTTTGCGCAGGATCGCAATTACACCACCAACAATAAAGACGAGGAAAATGATCTCTTGCGCTGCGGCGAAGCCGTCGGAGATTGACAGCAAGAATTGCCAGGGCGGCATCGTCACGACGTCTGCCTCGACGGCCGCCTGATAAGTTCCGGCAACGACCATGCTGCGATTCGGGTTATCCGGATAAGGCTCGCGATCGAACTGACCCTGCGGAATTGCGTAGGTCAGCAGCTGGGCCATGACGATGATAGAAAAAATCAGGACCAGCGAATCGATGGACAGATTACCTTTGCGCATATTGCGAAGGCCTTTTGTTGTTATGCCCTTAAGACTACCGAACAGTTCACCAAGCCACAAAAAAAACCGGCACATCCGTGCCGGCTTTCTTTACAACGAAATGATCTCTCGCGTCTAGACACCGTTTCTGCGGCGGCGGTCAGTGCGGCGATCGATTTTCCGATCAGCACGATGACCGCGACGGTCGTTGCGCGCATCGGCGCGATCCCCACGACGGTCCAGTCGACGATTTACTTGCTCTCCACGGCGATCCAAGCGCCGATCGGCGCGGTCGCCGCGATTGTCGAGACGGCGATCTGCGCGATCACCTTTACGATCGAGCCTGTCTGCGAGACGGTTGTGCCCGGCCGCGTCTGCTCGATCCGACCGCCGATCAAGGCGTTCGTTGATGCGATCGCCGCGATCGGCCAGACGGTCATTGATGCGATCACCACGATTATCCAGACGATCTTCAATTCGATCGCCCTTGTTATCGAGGCGCTCTTCGATGCGGTCACCGCGTCGGTCGAAGCGATCCTCTACCCGATCGCCCGTGTCGGCCCACGCTGCATCAATGCACGCGATAATCCCGATAGCGATAAGGATTGCTCTTTTGATATCCATATCCAGTCTCCTTGGTATCCTTACTGAGTAACGTATTCAGTACTTACAACGTGCCGCGCTGCGTGGGGTTGACAGCGGCGTCCGCGACGAAGATGGTTATTGTCAAATCGATCGGGGGAACCCTGTGACACGTATCTTGAGATTTGTCAAAACGACCGCGATCGGCGGGCTGTTGGTCATTATTCCAGTCTCGATCATCCTGTTCGTGCTGGTACAGCTGTTCTGGGGTTTATACGATGTTGCGTCGTCGCTGATGTCGTCGACTTTCGCCAAGCGTCTGGACATTCAGGCGAACGACGCCATCTTGATCTTTGCACTCGCCGCCGCGGCGCTCATCGGTTTGTGCTTCGTCACCGGGCTACTGGTGCGGACACGCCTCGGAAAAACCTTAGGAAACTGGTTCGCACGAAAGGTCGCACCACGCATACCGATGTATCGTGCGTTGTCGAACCTGACAAAGCGATTCATCGGTGTCGAAGGCCACGAGTTCGCGCCGGTGGAAGTCGACTTGTTTGGATCGCCTGCAAGAACGCTCGGATTCTTGGTCGAAACTCTGCCCGACGGTCGCTGCGCCGTGTTTATTCCAACAGCACCGATCGCAACGGTTGGCAATGTATACCTGTTGCAAATGGACAGCGTGACGTTTATCGACGCATCGGTTGCCGACGCCGCCGGCGTAATTACACAGTGGGGTGTTGACAGTGCCGAGCTGTACCGCTCAGCGAAACGTAAAGACGACGACGATTCCGTGCCTGGTTAGCAGGAACGCGCCGTCGGCCTTTTCTCAAAAGAAGCTACGTCTGATCGTCGGTACTCGCACCCGGCGCGCATTCGGCAACGCTCTTCATGCCATTCGAACATCCCGATTCTGAATCGTAGTTCTGACTGGTACCAACAGTCTGACCGTTCGATGAAGTCAAGTTGAACCTGAACTTTCCGGACGCCGTTTCTTTTTTTACAAATCGATTCGAATCTTGCGAATTCTTCTTGACCGATTCGATTCCGTTTTCGCAGCTGGACTTAGCCTTGTAGCCTTCGCTGCCCAGAATGTTCTGGCCATTGGCGGCTTTTAATCGAAAGCGGAACTCACCGGCTTTGTCTTTGTAGAGTTCAAATTTTCCGGGCATTTCTATCTCCTCTCTTTGCCATTAATGATCGGCGGTTACTTGACGATGAACGTGACTTTCATCGTGACACGATATTCGGTGACATCGTCACCATTGACGACGACCTTCTGCTCTTTTACCCACGCCCCTTCCACGCTATCAACAGACTTAGCAGTCTTCTTGATGCCGTTGCGGACCGCATCTTCGAAACTCTTCGACGACGATGCCGTGATCTCCACGTGTTTTGCAACACTCATTATCTTTCTCCTAGCTTATTGATTCAATTATAAAAATTAGTTAGCCTCTGTCGCGGCCGCAGCTTGTGTGGTCGATTTCGGGCAAGACCATATCCGCGAGCCGATTTAGGCCGGCTACTTTACCGGATTCGGAGGGCTTTGCGGTCCATTCTATCGCCATCTTCGCAAAACGTCCGGCACCCGTAAATTACGCAACATGACGGGTCAGATGCTAGAATCGCCGCACAAATCGTACTAAACGCTGGGAAATAATCCAAAGGGGTTCGACTTATGAGAGTTTTCATCTGCGCATTTGCGGCATCGATAGTCGCATTAGCGTCGGCGGGGGATGCCTACGCGGATGCTCAAGAAGGGGAAGGATACTTCACGGTGATGGGGTCCTACATCGACGATGACGAGGATCGCAACGTAGATGACGGTATCAATGGCGGCCAATTCGGATTTGGCTGGGCGTTTAACAAGTACTGGAATATCGAGGGTCTCTACATGGCCAGCCGCGGCTCTGGTACCCCGGATGAAACCTACACCGGCCTCGGCGTCGATTTGCAGGCCGTCTTCAGGCGCGAAGAGCGCTTCAGTCCCTACATATTCGGTGGCGTCGGCATGTTTAGGGTTGACCCGGATGGTCGGTCCGCCACTGAGGACGCGATGATATCCGGCGGCCTCGGTTTCTATCTCGACCTGTTCTCAACGAATATGTCGCTGCGCGGCGAATGGCGCAGTCGCACCGATACCAACCGGCCCAGGAGTCTTACGGATAACCTGTTCAGTGTCGGCCTGCAGCTGCCGTTTGGTGACGGCGGGCCGAAATGGGTGGATTCGGATGGCGATGGCGTTAGCGACAGTCTCGATCGCTGTCCGGATACGCCTGCAGGTACTGCGGTGGATTCTTACGGCTGTGAACTCGACAGCGACGGTGACGGTGTCAAGGATTCAATGGACCAATGCCCGAACACGCCGGCCGGCGTTCGCGTGGATTCCAGCGGTTGCCCAATGGATAGCGACGGCGACGGCGTTCCTGACGGCACGGACAAGTGCCCGAACACACCGCGCGGCGCCAACGTTGACGCCGACGGCTGTGAACTCGATAGCGACGGTGATGGCGTCGTCGATCGCCTCGATGAATGCCCCGATACGCCGGAGGGTGCACCGGTCGATAATCGTGGCTGCGAGGTAGAGGGCGAGTATGTACTCGAAGGCGTCAATTTCGAGTCCAACTCCGACCGACTGCTCGCCGGTGCTACCGGTTTGCTGGATGACGTCGTCGTGACCCTGAAACGCTACCCGGATATTCGCTTTGAAGTTGCCGGCCACACCGACAGCGACGGCTC
>Ga0265303_10002485_pt1 | contig 11420 bp, 8 predicted proteins | sample Helome_2_FD_192494 | JGI IMG/M metagenome (GOLD analysis project Ga0265303, IMG submission 192494) | Marine sediment microbial communities from subtidal zone of North Sea - Hel_20160317 (Illumina Assembly) | ecosystem: Environmental > Aquatic > Marine > Subtidal zone > Sediment ...
CAGGAGGCGGCGATCTTCATAATGTTCAACCCTTATCGGTGAATTTTGCATTTGGCAATTTGGCACTCGCCCATAATGGTAATCTCGTCAATGCTGGTGTGTTGCGGGGAGAGCTGGAAGCCTATGGATCTATTTTTCAATCAGATTCCGACAGTGAAGTCATTATTCATCTGATCGCTCATTCCAAAGGTGAAACGATCGTCAATCGAGTGATTGATGCGTTGAGCCTGGTACGCGGGGCCTTTTCGCTTGCGTTGCTAACAGATGATCATCTCATCGCCGCCCGTGATCCGTACGGTTTTCGTCCCTTATCTTTGGGCCGCTATAAAGAGAGTTGGGTGGTCGCATCTGAAACCTGTGCCTTCGATCTCATTGACGCCAAGTTCGTGCGTGAAGTGGAGCCCGGAGAAATTGTAGTCATCCAAGGTTCGGAACTGACCTCCTATCATCCATTTTTAGAACGTGATCGGGCGCAATGTATTTTTGAATATGTCTATTTTGCGAGACCCGATTCAAAAATTTTTGGCACGAATGCCGTCTATCCCATACGAAAAGCTTTTGGACGACAATTAGCCAAGGAATGTCCTGCCGAAGCAGATTTAGTCATCCCTGTCCCAGACTCCGGGGTGCCTGCTGCACTTGGCTATGCTGAAGGAATGGGCTTACCGTTTGAAATCGGGCTCACGCGAAATCACTATATTGGCCGGACCTTTATCGAACCGCAACAAGCTATTCGCCATTTTGGCGTCAAACTCAAATTGAATCCTGTCCCTGAAGTTCTGGAAGGCAAACGAATTGTGGTGGTTGATGATTCGATTGTTCGAGGAACCACCAGCCGAAAAATTGTCAAAATGCTTCGCCAAGCCGGGGCGAAGGAAATTCACATGCGAATCAGTTCTCCTCCTGTCGTCGCACCCTGTTTTTATGGAATTGACACGCCGAGTAAAAAGGAGCTGATTGGATCAAAATTTTCCACTGAGCAAGTTCGACGGTATGTCACGGCAGATAGTTTGGGATATTTAAGCCTTGAAGGAATGTTAGCCACTGCTCCGGATGCATCTCAGCATTACTGCAATGCTTGTTTTACGGATAAGTATCCGATTACGTTAACGAAAGCGGAACAAATGCAGCTTGGACTTTTTGAGCCTGCTCAGGTTTCTTCTTCGTAAATCCCGCCTTTGTGTTGTTGCTGCCCTTAAAAATCCTATGATACCATCTCTTTGAAAGTGTTTTCGTATTTTGCAGCGTCCTACCAATAGGAGATGTTTTTCCCCTATTGAGTGCTTGGAGGAGGAAAAATTATGACACGAGGAACAAAATCTGGCCTATTGCTGGCAAGTGTGCTTCTTGGTTTTTGGGGGATTGCCCAGGCGGGAAGCTTTTTTAAAGTTGGTGAGCCAGCACCAAATTTCACGTTAACCGCTCTGGATGGAAAAACTGTCTCCATTGAAAAATTCAAGGGGAAAGTCGTTGTACTCGGGCTCTTTCATATCTGCAAGCCATGTTTGGAACAAGGCACCAATTTGCAAAAGGTCTATGAGGCCACCCAAGGCAAACAGGTCGCAGTCGTTGGGGTGAACTCCTCAGGGGACTCCCAGGCCAATGTGAGTAAATTTTTGGAAACCTTTCCGGTAAAAGTGACGTATCCGTATTTATTAGACCCAGAGCAAACTACTGATAAATTATATGGCGGTGGAAAATTTATTCCCAACGTCTATGTAATCGATCAGCAAGGTCTTATCCGTTGGCAACGAGTGGGAAATTTTTTCACCGACGGCACGCTGGCAGGGCATGAAATGATTGTGCAGGAAGTGGAAAAGCTCTTAGCCTCTTCCGTGCCTTCCTCTATGTAGTTTTTTTCTTGAAACACAATGATCGGAATACCATGGATGAATTAGAAGAAGGTAAACAGAAATTTCTCGAGTTGGTCACTGCTGTGGATGGTACGGTCGAAGTGGTGATTCCAACCACGCCCTCACGAAGTCTTTTTCTTATTTCCCTCACAAAAGGGCCTAACCGAAAATTTATTACCGTTCATGAAGACGATATCTTAGACCTTCCCGAAGTATCTTCCGTCCAGGAAAAGACCACGGCTCTTTTACAAGAAACGATAGGAGCCTTATGAATGCCCTCCTTCCAAATATCTGGGAGTGGTCCTGGTTTTCAGAGGAAAAACAGCTTACTTTCAATGGGCATTTCCTGACGGTAGGAGAGCATAGAATAATAGTCGACCCTCCTTCAATGAGTGCCAATGATATGAGGTTTGCTCGTCAAGGAGGTCCAGTCGATTATATTATTCTGACTAATCGGGATCATGTGCGAGAAACTGGCCAGCTGCGAGAGGAATTTCATTGTACCGTGATGGCTCCAGAATTGGATGCCAAAGAAATGTCCATCCCAATTGATAAGACATTTAAAGACGGAGAATTACTCCCAGGTGGCATTTGGGTTGTCCAATTAGCTCATCAAAAGTCTCCTGGCGAAAGCGCGTTATTTTTGGAAACAGGGAAAGGCATTCTCATCGTAGGGGATGCCCTTATTGCCCATCCCCCAGGGTCTTTACGTCTCCTCCCTCCTGAAAAATATAGGGATGTCGGTCAAGCTCGTGAAGGCCTGCGTCGGTTATTAAAGTATAACTTTGACAGTCTGATCGTGGGGGATGGTGCTTCTATTGTGACTGCAGCTAAACCCATACTTGAACAGACCCTTGCTGCGGCATGAAGAACGGCCATGAAGTCTCCATTTTTTATTTTTCCTTATAACCCCAAGCATCAGAGGGAGTGATTGGCCATGGTATGGTCCCAATCTACCGATCTCAATTTATTAGGGAATCAACATTTCGCCAAGGGGTTCTATACCGAGGCCTTTCAATGCTACGCCCAGGCCCTTGAGGTCGATCGTAAAAATGGAGATCAACGAGCGTTGGCCACGACATTAGGCAATCTAGGAAATATCTGCGCTGTCAGTGGGCGGCGTGAACAAGCACGCGCGTACTATACCGAAGTCCTCGAACTTCAAAAAATATTAGGCGAAGATCGAGGCATTAGCACGACTTTGGCCAATTTGGGAAATTTATCGGCGGATGCTGGCGAATGGGAACGTGCCCGGGCCTATTACTTAGAAGCGCTGGATCTCATGAATCTGTTATCCGATTTTGCCGGGAAAGCGGTGGTGCTTTCTGATTTAGGCCTTGTCGCAAGAGAAACCGGACAAGAAGAGGAAGCCTTGGCCTACTATCAAGAATCCCTTATCTTGATGCGTCGTGTTGGCAATGAAGGTGGTCAGGCTGATGTCTTTCGGATGATGGCGCGGTTATATTTGAGTCAGCGCCGGTTTGAAGAGGCTCAATCCTGTACATTAACCAGTTTGGACGTGGCACGAAGGCTGAAGGATGAGTTACGGATGGGCGGGGCATGGTATGTACTGGCCAATTGCCATGAAGCGCGAGGGGAATGGAAGAAAGCGGTCCACTATCTCCAAAAAGTGGTACGAGTAGATGAAAAATATCAGCTCCCTAAATTAGCCGAAAATACTCAGCGCCTCGAGGCCTTATCGACCCGATTAGCGGTATCTCCTGAATCCTCCCATGACTGAGACCAACTCCATTTCTCCGCATTGGCATACGGCGAGATCTTCACTTCTCACGGAAATTTCCGGGTGGTTTGAATCTGACGAAACCGAACCACTGACCTTATCCTTGCCCGATGAGGATTGGTTATTGGAAATTACCCCCGATGGTCGTCTCATTTGTGTCGCCGGGTACGATTTGGACGACATGAAAAGCATGCTCTCTGATGGGACCGCCGAGGATCTAGGTGGCGATGAATTAGCCAAACAGGTGAAATTTTTCCTTCAACAAACCACGTCGAAATATCGTCGAAAATTGGTGGCTGAAGGATTTGTCGAACGAATTGAAATGAATGATGACTTCGTGGCCGCTCATTTTGAAAAAAGCATCGATTTAGAAATTCTTCCCGAGGTGCGTCACAAAATACAAACCTGCCAAGCCTGGTTTCGTCCATAATCCAGATTCATTTCTGGTGAGGATTTAGAACCTTCTCACTTCCCATGCCGACCAAGCCATCCATTCAATCCTTCAAGCAGTTTCGTGATGTGGTCTATAACTTTCGTGTATCCAGAATAATTTTTACCGCCTTAGACCTTGATCTCTTCAATATAATGGGACGGAGGACTTTGACGATTCCTCAACTATCCAAGCAATTACACGCAAGTCACCGAGGATTAGAAATCCTTTGTCGAAGTTTGGCCAGCACCGGCCTTTTAATGAAATCACAGGCAGGATACCGAACCAGCGCCTTCGCAAATACGTATCTTCAAAAGAGTAGCAAGGAATTTCGAGGAGACTATTTGGCACTTATGCAACGGCAATGGAAGGAATGGTCACGCCTCACCGAGGTGGTTACATCCGGCATTCCCGTTGATAGTCAGGAACCTGAAACGCCTGAATACCGTCGTTCTTTTACATGGGCCATGCACCATCGTTCTCAAGAACCCGCGCAACAAGTTGCCAAACAAGTTTCCATGAAAACAGTCCGTTCATTCCTTGATCTTGGTGGCGGACCAGGCACCTATGCCTTGGCATTTTTGAAGGCTAATCCACAATTGCAAGCAACCGTGATGGATCGTCCAGCTGCCCTGGAGGTCGCACAAATGTTGGCAAAACAAGCTTCAGTGGAATCCCGACTCTCCTTGCAAGCGGGGAATTTTATCAATGACAAAATCGCGGGAACATACGATATCGTGTGGTATTCCAATGTCCTTCACATTTATTCTCCATCAGAAAATCTCAAAATTTTCAGAAAAATTCGGCGAGCACTCAAGCCTGGAGGTCGGCTTATCATTCAAGATACTTTTTTGCAAGATCCTCAAGGTCTTCGACCGTTAGAAGCCAATCTGTTTGCTGTCACGATGCTGCTCTATACGGACACCGGCAATACCTACCCCTTACAAGACGTGCGTACATGGCTTCACAAAGCCGGGCTGAATCGCACACGTCTCATCCACCTTCAAAAGGGAACCGGTGATTGGGAAGGCCAACTGCTAGAAGCCAGACGGCTGGTGTCTTCTTAAATCCCCGCTTGTTTCTCAAATGATCTAATCAGAGAGCCACAAGCATTCTCTCGAAAAGAATTGCCAAGAGATGTCATGCCTGGTGATGAGGCATTATGATTGTTCTGGGAGTTTTTCGGTAGTTTCGGAGGTCATAGAAGGAGGGGAAATCTGCGATTCTGCCCTTGGCAAATTGACAAAAAACGTGGTGCCACGTCCTTTCACGCTTTGCACTTCAATTTGTCCTTGATGTTCTTGAATGATTTGGTGGGCAATGGCTAATCCAAGCCCGGTTCCTTCATGCTCCTGACTTAAATGTTTCGTGGTAAAAAATGGGTCAAAAATATGTTCAATATCTTCAGGAGCGATCCCTGATCCCGTATCTTGAATTTCAACTTGGACCCAGTTAGATTTCCCATGGGATTTAAGATGCCGAGTTCGAACGGTTAAGACTCCTCCATCCGGCAACATGGCTTCAACGGCATTAAAAAAGAAATTGAGGATCACTTGTTTCAGTTGTTGTCGATCAGCAAAGATTTTTGGCAAATCCCCCACAAGATCGGTTTCAATCACAGTCAGTTCATGAGATGGCCGAACCCGTAACGTATACAAACAGGATTCCACAATATCGTTCAGATCTTCCTCCCGCAAAAACGGTTCCATGGGTTTGGCATAATCCAAGATCTCTCGAGTCAAGCGTTCGATTCGAAAGACATCTTCCTTCACGACTTTGCTGAAACGGGCTAAGAATTGTTCGTCGTCTTTTCGTTCTGGCGCTAAATCCACAAAAGCCTTGATGGACGTTAAAGGATTTCGGATCTCGTGAGCTAATCCTCCCGCCATCGTTTCGAGTGACCGAAGCCGGTCGGTTCGACGTACCAACGATTGGGATCGTTTTAGCTCTTCATAGAGCAAGGCATTATCTAAAGCTACCGAAGCTTCTTGAGAAAGCGTGGCTAACAATTCCAATTCTTGCGAAGAATACCCACCACCACCGGTCAACGTCGGACCAAATACACAAAACCCTAAAAGCCGGTTCTTATTGACCAATGGCAAGCAGACTTCGGTCCCGATCGTAGCAAGTTTTGTCATGATAGACTGCGAGTCGAAATCTATCAGGGAATCTTTGAGTTCATCTATAACGAAACAATTCGTTCCTTGCCTCCAGCGGTCTTCCAATGAAGAGCCGTGTCCTAGCTGCAGGCTAGGAAAATTACTCAACGGTTTCCCAAAACTTGAGATCGGGTCGTAATCCTTTCCTCCTGCCTTTCGTAAATATAATCCTCCCCATTGCAGGCCTAATGTTGGACAGATAGATTGGACGATTGTGGACGTCAAATCTTTCAATTCTAAAATAGAGACAAGCGATTTGGAAAAATTCAACACAGTCTTATATTGATCATAGCGTTCTTTAAATAATGCTTTCGTGATCAATGTGGTCGCCTGAGTTTTCAAAGAAGACGCACCAAAGACCAGCAAGAGCAACACGAAGAGTTCTACAAGAGAATACCCTATATTAATGGATCCTATGTACCATTGCTGGCCCAGCAACAAAGCTGGATATGCTGGGAACGCAACTAAGAGTACCAGCAAGCTACCCGTCACCCCTCGCTCCACTGCAGTCCCTAAATCCAAGAGTCGATAGCGGAGAAGAGTATACGCCACAACGGATGTATACACGGTCAGGAGAATGGCGCCATTGGGCTGAATATTGATGCCATACCAAAGTGGAAAGGTAGTCATGCCACCCCCGTAGGCTACGATGGACCCGAAAGCTAAAAGGTAAAACCGGTATCGTTCTGTGCCACTTTTGCTTCGAGCTCCTTGAAACAATAACCATGTTCCATAGAGTGAGCAGAGACCAAACCAGAGTAAATACAGGTGAAAGGCAGGGCCGGGTTGCGGCCAAAAACGAAATCCAGCCGCAGGTTGTACATCAGCAACAAAATATGGTGTTAGATCCAAAAGAAAAAAGAGCAGACCGATTCCTGTTACTAGCCATAAAAGTGGTCGCTTGCCTCGAATGTGGTCTAATAAGGTAAGAACGTGCCAGAGATAGGCAACAGGTAAAAAAATCGCCCCGACCATTAATAGCCGAACATAAAACAGTGCCGAATCATGGGAAGAAGAGATCTGCCATGCCCAGTAGCCATATCCCCATATGGCTGCTGCAAGGGCATACATTCCATAAGCTTGATGTTTAGGATCTGTAGGATTTTTCGCGTAGACAATAATTCCGGAAATGGTGGCGGCCAGACCGTTCAGAAGTCCGCTGAAGGCGTGAAAGTTCACGTAGCAGAAAGGTTCCCTGGTGAGACGATTTCATTCCCATCGTCTGTTTCACGACAGGAGATCCTATTGGACAATAAATGCAAGGAGAAGTCAAAACTCTCTGTTCCTCCAGCTTCAGAGTAGGCATGGCATTCAAGTCGCTGTATTGCGTCATGATCGAAGGGTGGCCTTGCCCCGAAAATGTGGACACATTTGAAACGCGTGATGTTACGGAAGGCTACCAGTAGTCATTGTTCCCTTCTATATCAAACTTGCCCCCCCTAATCGAGGCAAGAAACACGTAGAACCCCTGCCTTGTTCTGGAGCTATCTATTTTCGTCATGATCCCTTACGCTTGACGCTTCATCTTATGGAGGGTTCGTATGGACGCGGGGGGTATTGTCAAGTTAACCAGAGTTTGGCAGACTGGCGTGATGAATACCAAAACACCCAGCTATCAATGTGACCGTTTTCCCTCTAAAATTATCAGTCACGCCGTGTGACTTTACCATCGGTTCTCCCTCAGTTTTCGTGAGGTGGAAGAACTTCTCGCCGAACGTGGCATTACTGTCACGTATGGAACCGTTCGTCAGTGGTGTCGGAAGTTTGGACCTGCCTATGCGCGTAAATTTAAAAAACGACAAGGGCGCTGAGGGGATACCTGGCACATCGACGAAGTCTTTGTCACGATTCAAGGCCAGCGACAGTATCTCTGGCGCGCGGTCGATCAAGATGGGGATACTATAGACATTCTCGTTCAACGCCGTCGTAATCAGCGTGCGGCTGCACGGTTCTTCCGCCGTTTGTTACAAGGCCAGGGACGTGAACCCCGGTGGTTGGTCACTGACAAACTCCGAAGCTATGATGCCGCTCATCCTACGGTCATGCCTACGGTGAGTCACATCAACTACCTCTATGCGAACAACAGAGCCGAAGTCTCACACGAACCCACGCGCCAGCGCGAACGGGCGATGCGAGGATTTCGTTCATCTGACCAAGCGCAACGGTTTCTCACACTCCATGGATTGACGCAAAACCTGTTTCGTCTTGGCCGCCACCTGATGCAGGTGGTCAACTATCGGCTCTTACGTATTCAGGCGTTCCAAGTTTGGCAGGACGTCGTGTGTGCATGAGTTGTGACGCCACGACTCGGCGAATACGTCCCATATTCTTCGCAGCACGTTAACTTGACAATACCCGACCGCAGCGGTCCCACCGTATCGGATGCCTGTCTTGACACCTCTCAACGACCAGCATAACCTCCAGAGGATAACATTCCTACCCATAGAGTTCGGGATTAGCGCTATAGCATTGAGGAAAGTATGACTCTTCGGTCTCTGCCCAAAAGCTGGATAATGAAACTCCGAGCCCCTCTCACCCTGATGAGTGAAAGTCAAAATCTTCGGGATGCGAAGCCCTCAGTGACCTATGAAGAGTGGCGTGACCAATTCACGTTAGATCGGCTTCGATTGTTATACTTTCTGGGGCTCATAGTTAATCCATTTTTCATTATCATAGATGTCTTTCTCCATAGAGACCACCTTTACACCCTGTTGATCATTCGCGTGATTTTGGAAGTGGGCGTCCTGGTTAGTTTTTTTGGGCTCAGGCAGCAAATCTCTTTTTTCAGACCACACGCTCTGCTCGCATTCGGGATACTATTTCCGAATGTTTGTCTAGCTCAGATGACCGTAGAATTAGGTGGTTTTACCTCGACGTACTATAGTGGCTTAAGCCTAGTATTCTTGGCAGCTGGCGTTATCATTCCAGTTTCTTGGAAAAGTCATTTGATAGGTCAGCTCACCTCGCTCCTTTATTATTTGGGAGTGAACATCTTTAGAGGCCAAGGGGTCATCAATCTGGCAGATGTTTCTCTGAATCTAACGATCTTAATATGGATGTGTATTGCCATATTGGTTTCTGTATTCCTCTATGAACGGTTACATCGTGCTGAATTTGAAGCGCGTATTAAATTGCTTGAACTTGATCGACTAAAGAGTGAATTTTTTGCCAATGTTAGCCATGAACTTCGCACTCCACTAACCTTAACCTTGGGAGCCTTTAAGGCACTAAAAGGGATATCTCTAGACTCCAAAGTTCAAGAATTGGTCCAACTTGGTCTACGTAATGGATCGCGGCTTTTATTTCTTATTAATGAACTTTTAGACCTCGCTAAATTTGATAGTGGGAAATCCAAGCTCGAAAAACAGCCCGTAGACTTAACTGCAATCGTCAGAGGTGTCGCGGCCAATTTTCAATCTTTTAAGGATCGCCGCATCCATTTCAGAGGCTTGACTGGCCCAGTGCCTCTTGAGGGTGATGCTAGTCAGCTCAAGAAAGTTGTGTACAACCTGCTGTCCAACGCATTTAAGTTCAGTGATCGCGAAGAAGGTCAAGTGTGGATTAAGCTTAGTCAGCAGGACGATGAGATTCAGCTTGAGTTTGAAGATAATGGAATTGGAATACCGACCGAGCAGCTACATCGAATATTTGACCGATTCACTCAAGTAGAAGGCAGCGCTACTCGCAGGTACGAAGGAACTGGCATCGGCTTGGCATTAGTCAAAGAGATTGTGACTTTGCATGGAGGGCGCATCCAAGTTGAGAGCAAGGCGGGTGAAGGATCTACGTTTACCATCAGCCTTCCTCGTGGATCAGCAAGACTTGAAGACCTAGGCACCGCAGATGAAGAAGATGACACCATCTCCGAGCTATTTCCGGCGCAGGCAACTTCTATACCTACCGAAGAGATACCCACAGAAAGCTTGCCTAAGGACCAGCCGCGAGTCTTAGTCGTAGATGATAACTCAGACCTGCGCACCTATTTGGCCCGGATGCTGAAACCCCATTATAGCGTCACCTGCTCTAGAGACGGACAGGAGGCGCTAGAACTGGCACAATCTGTGACGCCAGATTTGATTCTCACCGACGTGATGATGCCTCGCATGAGCGGGCATGATCTGTTAAAAGCGGTGAGAAATGATGAACGTCTCGCAAAAATACCAGTAGTATTTCTCACTGCACGGGCTGGGACAGAGGCTAGAGTCGAGAGCCTGGAGGCGGGGGCTGATGACTACATTCCAAAGCCATTTGACGAGAGTGAGGTTCTGGCCCGTGTGGCAAACCTAATCAGGTCACGTAATCAAGAAAGGCAACTGATTGAACTCCAGAAGGAAAAACTGTCGCGATTTCTTCCTCCACATGTGGCAGAGCTAGTTCTTTCAGATGCCGAGGGGGACTTCCTTAAAGGACATCGGCAGCAAGTCACGGTGCTGTTTGTAGACCTGAGAGGATTTACAGCCTTGTCGGAATCCGCCGACCCTGAAGACGTGATCGCAGTACTTCGCGAGTATCAGGCTGAGATGGGACGACTTATCACCGAGTACGAGGGAACCCTAGAAAAGTTTTCTGGCGATAGCATTATGGTTTTCCTCAATGACCCCCAACCTGTTCCCAACCATCAAGAACGGGCAACGCGGATGGCCGTAGCTATGGTCAAAAGTATTCAAGATTTGCACGACCACTGGAGAAAAAGGGGGTATGAACTTGGGGCAGGCATCGGCATTGCGACAGGTTATGCGACGCTCGGTCTTATCGGATTTGAGAACCGAAATGATTATGCAGCAATCGGTCCGGTAACTAACCTTGCAGCCCGACTGTGCGCTGAGGCTCAACACGGCCAAATTCTCGTGCCTGAGAAGTTCTTTGAATCTGTGTCTGGGTATTTCATTGCTCAACCTGTAGGGGAATTTCAACTAAAGGGCTTCCGCAATCCGATCTCAGTGCACAACATCACGGGCATTAAGGGCTAATTTTCAAAACACAGGGTCTGGAAACGGGTCGCGTCTTGCATTCATACATTTCGATGCAAGACTCGTAACTTTCTCCTGTGCATGGCGAATTACTAATCGCCCCTTCCAGAGCACTCCTCCGGAAAGCTTGATCTTCTCTTCAACTATCCTTACTCTCACCGGGGTATCGTCATGTATGGACGCTCCCGAGAATGCAAGGATGATTTGTCGAACATAGCGCGTGAGGTGTGCCGTCATGTATCCGGCCTGTTTGCGCGGCCCCGTGAC
>Ga0265303_10002487_pt1 | contig 11412 bp, 7 predicted proteins | sample Helome_2_FD_192494 | JGI IMG/M metagenome (GOLD analysis project Ga0265303, IMG submission 192494) | Marine sediment microbial communities from subtidal zone of North Sea - Hel_20160317 (Illumina Assembly) | ecosystem: Environmental > Aquatic > Marine > Subtidal zone > Sediment ...
GAGCCGGTAGCCCCGATGACCATAGTCTTGGCCGCCACTTTGCCGTTCTTGCGCACGTGGACCAGATTCATCCGGCGCATCGCGTCGGTGGCCGCCCACAGCGCGCCGGAAGCCGAATAACTGTTGCCCGTGGTGACCGGGAGGGTGGCTCGCCGCGCCACCGTGATACCGGCGTCGCCGACCACCTTGGTAAACGCGCCCAGTCCGATGATCTGGGCACCCATCTTCTCCGACATCTTCGCCGCGGACAGCAAGCGCTTGTAAGTAAATTCCGGACTGCGGCTCAGCATCTCCTTCGGCGTACCACCGACCGAGATCAGCCAGCCTTCGGCTTCAGCGCCGGTGGGCGAGATGATGTTGTCCATCTTGCAATAGACGATCGGCGGCATATGGGCGGCGGCACGCTCCACCTGGTCCATGATGATCTTCGGTGTGCCCTTGGGGATCGGGAAACCCTTCTTGATGTACTCCTGGCTCAGCGGATGGACCACAAACGCAAAGCGGCGGATATTGCGGAATTCTCCCGTGGGATAGAGCAACCGCGGCTCGATCTTCAGTTCCTCGACGATCTCTTCCAGGTCGTGGTCCGAGAGCTCCTCGGAGGTCGTATCCATCGCAGCCAGGATCATCGCCTGGATCGTGCTGAGCCCGACCACCCGCTCGAACAACTTCGGCGAAACATCGACCACCAGGTTGACGTTGCACTCTTTGAAGAACTCCAGCCGGTCGTCGTCGATGGCCGAGGTGATCAGGGTCTTGCCTTCCAGGGTCCGCGCATCCCCGAACGTCTCGATGTCGTCAAAGGTGCCGACGATCACCTGGCTCTTGGCCATTTCCTTGGCCAGGATGCTCTTCTTCAACCGTTTCGCGCCGGGGATCCTGGACAGCCCACGGGTCGGCAACACGGATGAGGCGATATGCGCGCCGCGAGCGTACATCTCGAGCTGATCGAGCGATGTCAGCACCGCCGGCGCGCCGGTCTCCAGCACCGCATCGGCAAACCGCAGATTCGGTGTGTAGTCGCCCATGGCCTGGGCCATGTCGTAATTGACCATGCCCGACATGAACAGCACCAGGTTGTTATAGAAGTAGCGGCCAAAGGTGCGGTTGACGTGACGCACTGCCCGGATCTGCAGCAGACGGCGCAAATTGGCGCCGGTGGTGGCAGGCACCCGGGTGACGACCTTGAGCAGGCGATCGGTGTCCGCATGGACGTGCCAGCGGCTCCCCATGTCGTAGTGATCGCGTAGCATGCCAAGCGCGATGGCGTCAGCCTCGGACTGGTAGCGCCGCAGCAACTCCCAGGCCTTGCCCTCGTCGCCGTCCGCGCCTACCCGCTTGACGTGAAAGTCCTTACCCAGAAACCGGGTCTTGAATTCATAGTCCTTGGCCGATGAGCCGAGGGAAACGCTTACGACTTTCTTCATGAGAGCACTCCAGTTTGACTCTACCGGCCGCGACGTCTTGCCGACGGCGCCCCGGTCCCAATGCGGCCTTGCGTCTGAACCCGCCAGGGCCTCGGCGGATGCGGGGACGCCCGCGGCCGGGGACTGATCATTAAACCCCGCCCGGCCTCCGGGCACAATTCGCCCGGGTTTATGAGGCCGGCCCAGGATTACCTATACTTGTTATCCTACATTCTAGCCCGGCGCTGCGCCGGGCGAATAACGCGAAAAGAGGCGATTCGATGATCCCGTTCGGCATACAAGTCACTGGCTACCAGGGCCTGATGAAGACCCTGAAAGGCATCGTCAAGACGCTGCCCTTCCCTAAACCGACCCTGTTCACCGGGCCCGGCTCCTCACTGGAGATGTGCGACGCGATCTCGCTGATGGGCGTGCACAAGCTGCTGATCGTCACCGACGCCATGCTGGTCAAGATCGGTCTGCTGCAAGACATCGAGAAACGGCTGGACAAGCTCGGCATCCGCTATGCCATCTATGACGGGGTCAAACCCGACCCCACCATCGACCAGATCGAGGCCGGATTAAAGCTCGTCAAACAGGAACGTTGCCAGGCGATCCTGGCCGTGGGCGGCGGCTCCTCAATCGACGCGGCCAAGGTGATCGCGGCTCGGGCCACCAACAATAAGTCGGTGTCGCGGATGGAGGGCATGTTCCGGGTGTTCACCGCACCGATGCCGCTCTATGCAGTGCCGACCACCGCCGGCACCGGCTCCGAGGTAACCATCGCCGCGGTCGTTTCGGACCCGGTAAAGAAAAAGAAATCCGCGATCATGGACCCGAAACTGGTGCCGCTGATGGCGGCGCTGGACGGCGCACTGATGACCGGGCTGCCGGCGCCGATGACCGCAGCCACCGGGATGGACGCACTGACCCATGCGGTCGAGGCCTATCTCTCCGCCAACGCGCTACCGGAGACCGACGGCTACGCGCTGGCCGCGACCCGGCTGATCATGCAGAACCTGCCGCGGGCGGTGGCCAAGGGCACGGACCTCGAGGCCCGCCAGGCCATGGCTTTTGCTTCCTACTATGCCGCCCTCGCCTTTACCCGGGCCGGTGTCGGCTACGTTCACGCGATCTCGCACAACCTTGGCGCGTATTACCACACGCCCCACGGGCTGGCGAACGCGATCGTGATGCCCTACGTGCTGGATTACTCCAAGCCCAAGTGCACCCGGAGACTGGCCAATCTCGCCGAAGCGGCGGGGCTCAAGGAAAGAGGCGACCGCCCCCAGGCGCTGGCCAACAAATTTATCGACCATATCCGCGCGCTGAACAGGCAGTTTGGCATCCCCGAGAGCCTGGAGGCGCTAAAGAAATCTGATATCCCGGCGATCGCCAGCAGCGCTCTCAAGGAAGCCCACTTCACCTACGCCGTGCCGCGCTATATGGACCAGCCGACCTGCGAGAAGCTGGTCGGCAGGATGCTGGCCTAGCGTACCGGCACCCTCGCCCGACGCGGCGGCAGAGAGAACCGTGTGGGTGCACCTGTTAGCATCCGCGTCCATCCCTGGTCGTCAGACTTTCCGGCGCTCGACATATTGGCCCGGGTGGTCGACCGACTGCTGCGATCCGGCATCGCCCCGGGGGCAGACCGGGCCGTTGACCGACTGACAAACCGAACGGAGACCTCATGGACGTGTTTAACGAATGGCTCGCTGTCGAGTTTTTTCATAACTCGGGCCGGCAGTGGCTGGTGGCGGCCGGGATCGCCCTGCTTGCCCTGGTCCTGTTCTTTATCGTCAAACCCATGCTGCGCGCTCGCCTCGCCAGGCTGACGACCCACACCGACAACGACTGGGACGATGCACTGGTCGAGCTGCTCGGCAACACCAAGCCGCTGGCGCTTGTGATCTTCGCCCTGTTCTTCGGCTCCCAGGTGCTGACCCTGCCGCCCAAGCTGCGGACCATCATTGTGTCGGCCACGCTGATCGCGCTGATCGCGCAGGGTGGCCTCTGGGCCAGCCAGTTGCTCCTGCATCGGCTGCAACGCGCCATCAAGAAACGCCGCGCGGAAGACCCGGGGAGCGTGGCCGCCCTCAACGTCACCAGCTGGGTGGGCCGCTTGCTTATCTGGTCGGTGGTTGTGCTGCTAATCCTGGATAACCTGGGCATCAATATCACCGCCCTGGTGGCCGGTCTGGGCGTGGGCGGCATCGCCGTGGCTCTGGCCGTGCAGAATATCCTCGGCGATCTGTTTGCCTCTTTGTCTATCGTGCTGGACAAGCCCTTTGCGGTCGGTGATTTCATCATCGTCGATGAATATCTGGGCAGCGTCGAACACGTCGGTCTGAAGACCACCCGTCTGCGCAGCCTGTCCGGCGAGCAGCTGGTGATGTCCAACGCCGGTCTGCTCTCCAGCCGCATCCGCAACTATGGCCGGATGTACCAGCGCAGGATCGTGTTCGGCCTGGGCGTGACCTACCAGACGCCCAGAGACAAGTTGGAGAAGATCCCCGGGATCATCAAGGATGCCGTCGAGGCCCAGGATCAGACCCGCTTCGATCGTTCACACTTCAAGGCCTACGGTAACTTCTCGCTGGATTTCGAGACCGTCTATCACGTGCTGAAGCCGGACTACAACTTGTATATGGATATCCAGCAGGCGGTGAATTTCGCTATCCATGAGCGCTTCGAGGCCGAGGACATCGAGTTCGCCTACCCGACCCAGACGGTATTTGTCGAACACGCCGGCGCCAACGCGCCGGCCATACCGGCGACCCCAAGCCCCTGAGGCAAAAATGATGGACGGGCGCTCTGGGCCCCGGCGTGCAGGAAGTGAGGTGTGACCCGAACGGAGCGGTGGCTACCCGCTTCCGTGCACTCAAGGACGCCCACCTCACCCACGCCGTGCCGCGCTAGATGGACCATCCCGCCTGCGCGAAACTGGTCGGCAGCATGCTGGCCAAGCTGCAGAACACCGCCATCCGCCCGACGTCTACGGATCTTTCATATTGCCAGCAGCAGCGGGGTGGTCGAAGTCGATCGGTACGGGTGCCACGGGTTCAGAACAGAACATCGAGTGCAGGACCTGGTGGCGGTAGCGGAAGATCCGGGTGAGCTGCCGGCGCATCAGCGGATGGGCGAACTCGCTCAACGGTGAGAGCGGCAGCGCGTAATCCACATGGTCGCGGATGATCGTCCCCTGTCCGGTCGGCACAAACTCGTGCCGATGCACCCAGCGCCCAAATGGGCCGGAAATCTGCTCGTCCACAAACCGCACCGGCGGCTCCCAGAGACTGATCAGGGTGCGCCAGCCGAAGGGCACGCCCCACAGGCGCAACCGATATCCGATCCGCGCGCCCGCGGCCAGTTCGATCGGCCGCGGCGTCAGGATGCGGAATCTCAGCTCCGGCGGCGTGATCCGTTCGAGATTGAATGCGTCGCAAAAAAACGGGAACAGTTCGTCCCGCGTCTGCGGCACGAGGAACTGCGTATCGAGGGTATGCACGACCATAAGCTGGCCAGAGTATATCGGGCGTGGAGTCGCACCACGACAACTCGATGAATTCAAGACAACAGATGGCTAGCAGAGACACTATCCGATGCGCTGGGCCACTTCCGTAGCCACAGAAAAGCGCCTTCAAGTGCCCAGCCTCTGCGAGCGGCCAATGGCAGAGTGGTCTGAATCAGATCTTGCCCGGGCCTGCGTTTTTCGCTGCAAAGATCCCGCTCGGATTTACGGGGACAGTTTACCTATTCTCGCGCAACCGATAACGAGTCATCGAGCTTCATCGAAATATAAAGTAGGTAAACTGTCTCCGTATTGGCCGGTTGAATCACCGACACCCTTCCTCGTCTTTCGCCCGCAATGCGTAGTGCGTAAACTTGCCCGTCTTCCTTAGCTTTTGCGACGACAAGATCTGTGTTGTCACTTCACCGTACTTTCAGTAGACAGACCATGGTCGAGTTGCTGAGGCTCGCCCTGCCGATGGTGGTATCGCAGGGTAGCTTCGCGGTAATGATTTTTACCGATCGTTACTTCATGTCGCAGATCGATCCCGCTCACATGGCGGCAGCGCTGGGTGGCGGTGTGGCGTCGTTCTTCTCGTTTTGTTTTTTTATTGGACTGTTCTCATACGCAAACGCGCTGGCTGCGCAGTATCTGGGCGCGGGCGAACCGGAGAAATGTCCGAAAGTCGTCACCCAGGGCATGATCATGACGGTGATGAGCGCGCCGTTTCTGACATTGATTACGTTCCTGGTCGCCGGCATTTTCGAGGGCATGGGGCATGAGCCCGCGCAGGTCGAACTGGAGCGCACCTATTACCTGATTCTGATGTCCGGCGTGCTTGTGACGCTGGCCAAGACCTGCATGTCGTCTTACTTTGCCGGCATCGGTCGGACTCGTGTGGTCATGATATGCAACGTATTCGGCCTGATTATCAACGTACCGCTCTGCTATGTGATGGTGTTCGGGAAACTGGGGTTTCCGGCGCTCGGGATCGTCGGCGCCGGCCTCTCCACCGTGGTCGCCACAGTCCTTGCATTCGCGCTTTTTGTCGCATTCTATTTTCGTAAGGAGCACCGGGACACGTTCGATGTGCAGCGCTCGTTTTCGCTCGACTTGAAGATCCTGCGACGCTTCTGGCGGCTCGGCTTTCCATCCGGACTGGAAATGTTCCTGAATGTGGCGGCGTTCAACCTATTTTTGCTCATGTTTCAGTCTTATGGCGTTGCCGAAGGCGCCGCCGCCGCCATCGTGTTCAACTGGGACATTCTTTCCTTCGTTCCGATGATGGGCCTCAACGTAGGTGTCATCAGCCTGATCGGCCGGTTCGTCGGCGCAAGAGACATGGCGCGTGTTAACGAAGTCATGACCGCTGCGTTTGCTGTTGCTCTGGCCTATTCCGCGGTGCTTGCGGCCATATACATCACATTTCGATATCCGCTCGTCGAGGTGTTTGCGCCGCCGAGCGGTGACTTTACTGCAATCCGGGAACTGTCCGCGTTCATGATGATAGGCCTTTGCAGCTACATGATGGCCGACGCGGTGATAATCGTGTCCGGCGGCGTCCTGCGGGGCGCAGGGGACACGCGCTGGTTGATGGTCGCCTCGGTGTCGCTGCACTGGGCGATGCTCGTCGCTCAGTTTTTCATCATTCGGGTGTTCGAGTTCAGCCCCAGGGTGTCATGGATCGCATTTGCCGCACTGATTCTCGCGATCGCCCTGGTTTATGCGCTGCGCCTCAAGGGTGGTCGCTGGCGGGACCCGGAAGCGCTGGAAATGGTAATGGCCGAATAGTCGAGTTTCTGAAGATGGCGGCCAGGGGCGGAGTGGAATGCTAGCGTGGCCGGCAGCTTCGCTGCCTCGTCGGCGCTGGGTGGAAATTCGTATACTGTGCCCGATCAAATGCAGGGGAGTTGCCCCAAGTGGCAGGATCCGGACTGAAAACCTTCTGGAGTGAACTCAGGCGACGCAAGGTCATGCGCGTGGCGGTGATGTACATCATCGTCGCCTGGCTGTTGATCCAGATCGCAGAGGTCGTCTTCGAGCCGTTACAGCTGCCTGAATGGTCGCTAACGCTTGTCATCGTCCTCACCGCGTTGGGATTCCCGCTGGCGTTGGTGCTGGCCTGGGCCCTGGAGCTGTCGCCGGAAGGGTTGCAACGGGAGAAGCCCCTCGACGAAATCAAGCCGGTGGCCGCAGTGGGCGCAGGCCCAGACACAAGCTCCACCGAACCAGCGGCGAGCGCCGCATTGATCGCCCCGGCGCCGGCATCGACCCCACCCGCCCGAGCCGACAAACGCCGCGCCATCGCCGTATTGCCGCTGGCGAACATGAGCGGCGATCCGGAGAACGAGTTTTTCAGCGACGGCATCACCGAGGAGATCCTCAATCTGCTGGCGCGGATCCCGGACCTGCGCGTGATCTCGCGCACTTCTTCGTTCTCGTTCAAGAACACCACGCTGGACATCCCGGCCATCGCCGAACGCCTCGGCGTCGACATCGTGCTTGAAGGCAGCGTCCGCCGATCGGGTAACCGGGTGCGTATCGTCGCCCAGCTGATCGATGCGAGCAACGACGCACACCTGTGGGCCGCGGGTTATGACCGGGACCTGGACGATATCTTCGCGGTGCAGGCCGAAATCGCGCGCTGCATCGTCGACGCCATGAATCTGGATCCCGATACCTGCGTCGACTGCGGTGGCAACACCGATAACATCGCTGCTTACGACTACTATCTGCGCGGCCGCCAGTATTTCCATCAGACCACCGAAGCGAATCTGAGATTCGCGCGCGAGATGTTCATCAAGGCGATCGAGATCGATCAGGATTACGCTCGCGCTTATGCCGGACTCGCTGACACGGAGAGCTTTATCGCGCAATGGAAAGACCGATCCCCGGAGCACCTGCAGGCAGCCGATGACGCCAGCCGCAAGGCGCTGGCGCTGGCGCCGAATCTGGCCGAGGCCCACGCATCCCGAGGCTTCGCCTTGTCCTCGACCGGCGAATATGAGGAGGCGGCGAAGCAATTCGAGCAGGCGCTGGCCTTGGATCCCCAGCACTACGAGACGCTTTATCTCTATGGCCGCTCGCGGTTTGCCGAAGGCAAACTGGACCACGCGGTGGACCTGTGGCGGCGGGCTCACGAGGCCCAGCCGGACGAGTTTCAGAGCATTACGCTGGCATCGGGGGCACTCAAGGCGCTGGGCCGTCAGGCGGAAGACCCGGACGCGCCCGCGCGGGCCCTGCAGATCATCGAGCAGCACCTGGAACTCAACCCCGACGACCTCCGTGCGCTGAGCCTGGGACCCGGACTGCTGATCGATCTCGGCCGCACGGATGAGGCTCTGGCCATGTCAGATCGCGCCGTGGCGCTGGCGCCCAACGATGGCGCGGTGTTGCATAACGCCGCTTGCACTTACGCCTACGCGCAGAAGGCCGACAAGGCCATCGAACTACTCGAGCGGCGGATGAAAACCGCCGGCACCATCTACACCGACTGGATCGATCACGATCCGGACTTCGACAGCATCCGCGATGACCCGCGGTTCATTGCGCTGATCAAGGGTTCGCCGGGAAATTAACGCCTCGGGATGACAAGCCGCTCCCGCGCAGACAGGCCTGGCCAAAGCCGCTGCATCATTCTGGTCCTAAAACGGCGCGCTCCGTCGGCTTACACATCCGACCAGCCGGCGGCGATATGCGGCAATACTCAAGCACGATGAGTGATGGCGACGACCATGGACACCGATAACAACTCCCCGCTGAGCTGGCTGTTATACCCACTGCGCGGTGCCGCGCTTGGTGTGCTGGTGGCGTTCGCGTTGCTGATGAGTCTGGCCAGGGCGGCGGGTTTTTTCGGGCTCTGGCTCCAGCTGATCCTGATCATCGCCCTCTCGGCCTATGCGTTTATGCTGCTCGATGGCGTGGCCGCCGGTCGGCGCCAGCCGCCGGAGATGTCATCAGCGGTGCTGAGTCCATGGCACGAACGCAGGCCACTCTGGCTGTTGCTGGCGACTGGAATAGGCCTCGGAATTCATAGTGGCCTGAGCGAGCTCGCGCCGCCGCTGGCACGACTGATCGGATATCTGCTGCTGGCCGCTCTCCCGGCCGCGATCGCGGTATTGGGACTCGAGAGCGCCGCGCCAGCGCGGGTACTCAACCCGCTGTCTTTGGCGCGGGCAATCTGGGGTATGGGGCGTTTCTATGTCATCTGTCTGCTGGCACTGGCCGCTGCCGCCGTGCTGTTTCGCGCAGCCGAGACAGCGCCGTTACTACGCCCACTGTCGATGTTTCTGCAGCTCTACGCGCTGCTAGTGATCTTCGGTGTCATCGGCGGGACGCTCTATCGACGCCGTCACCGCTTGGGTACGGTGACGCTGGATTCACCGGAGCAACGCACCGCCCGGCGGCTCGACGAGCAACAGACCGCGCTTGATCAGACGCTGGACGAGGCCTATCGCCTCGCTCGGGTCGGCCGACTCGATGCGGCCTACGGAGAGATCCAGACCTGGTTCAGCACGGCCGGCAGATCACCCGGAGATCGCATCCGTCTCTTCGAATCCCTGAGCCGCTGGGAGGACAAGCGGCTCGCACTCAGGATCGGGCGCGAGTGGATCAGCGATCTGATTGCGGAACGGCGCAGCAGAGACGCCCTGGGCGTGATGACCCGATGCCTGGAGTGGGACCCGACATTCCGGCCGTCCCGGGCTGCCGAAGCGATCCGACTGGTGAACGAGGCACGTGATCTAGGACAAGCAGCGGTTGCCGACGCGATCCTTACGGATTTCGAATTCTCCTATCCCGATGATCCTGCAGTGTCGATTGCCCGACAGCTACGCGACGGCTGAGGCGGCATGACGGCCGCGATCGCCGTCGTCAGGGACCGGCCATGCCGGGAGTGCCTGTCACGATCGGATTATTAGGGGACAGTGCGCCTGATCCGCATTGCCTGACCGGAAACACTGCATCGCTTGTGAGCATCACTGCTTGCCAGGCCGCGCGCCGGCTCCCGCATCGAGGTCTGACCAGAACATGGAGCCTGATATGATGAAGCTCCGCCAGACGTCACGCGCCCATTTGTGATGAGCGGCTGACAAACGTCATGGCCCCGGATCGACCCATCGATCGACTCATCGATCGGGCCATCGACCTACGGCACCGCCTTCGCCAGGAGCACCGCATGGAAGAGCTTTTGGATCCCGGGCTGATCCAGAATTGGCTGAGCCGGGCCTGGGATTGGATACTCACAAACGTCCTGATCATGGGCACGCTGCTGGAACTGGGCGCGATCCTCCAAGGCCATCGAATTACTCGAGCGGCGGATGAAGATATCCGGCATCATCTACACGGACTGGATCGATCACGATCCGGACTTCGACAGCATCCGCGATGACCCGCGGTTTATTGCGCTGATCCAGGGCTCGCCGGAACAGGAAGCTGGTCAGCGATAGCGCGCGCCGAAGACGAAATCGACGCGCAGCGAGAAACGGAAGCTGGCGTCGTAGTCGTCATCATGCCGGAACAGCAGCTCCGGTTTGAGTTCCACAAACAGCCACTTTTGGTACGCTCGGAAGCGGGCACGGAGCTGGGTGTAGTAACGGTCAACATCCCAGTCCGGGTCATCGTCGGCGTCCAGCCCTACATCGTAGGCGAGCCCGACGCGGCCACTCAATCTCTGGAACAGGGTGAATTGCTGCCGCGCCTCGGTCCGGTCCTTACTGTCCCGGTAACGGAGGCGACTGGCCGAGCGGAATAACCAGTCCGGGTTGATACGCCGATCGAAATCCAGCCGGGTCTGCAACTCCGTGCCGTCGTCCAGATATTCAGCAGCGCCGACCGCGAATCGCATCAGCCAGTCGCCCGGTTGTGCGTAACGGATCGCCCGCAGCCTGACGAAGGGATCGGCCGGTCCGGCCGCCTTGACGCCGACCCCGGGCCGGAGATCCCAGCGGCCGGTACCACGGATCTGGCCTTCCAGCCCGATGTTGTAATCATTGTCGTCCAGGGCATTGGGGATCGAGTCCGAGCCCTCGCCGGTGACGTCGTCAGGGTCGCCGCCCTCCACGAACAGACGCAGGCGCTCACGGGTCCCGGGCAGATCGACACGCAGCCTGACCCGCGCCTCAGAGCGGGTGTCCTCACCACTCTCCCAGCTGTTCTGCAGGCTCAGGCGGGCATAGCTTTCGGTCGAGTCGGTGTAGACACGATCATCGGCAAAAAAGGCATCGATCCGCCGGGCGGAATGCTCGACGGCGCTGGAGACTCCGCCGTGGACCGATCGGATCGTCTGTTCGAAACCGTCAGTTTGATTGTCGCCGGAGGACTCGCCTTCGTCCGGCTCCCCGTCCTTGCCGCCGCCGGGTTCGGCCGCGCCCGCGGAGGCCGGAGCCGCCACCTCACTGACCGCGACCGGGTCTTCGATACCCGGATCGGAGGCCAGGACCGACGGACCGGCCATGAGCGACACCGATATCAGTAAGAATCCGCCCCAGGATCGGT
>Ga0265303_10002489_pt1 | contig 11408 bp, 13 predicted proteins | sample Helome_2_FD_192494 | JGI IMG/M metagenome (GOLD analysis project Ga0265303, IMG submission 192494) | Marine sediment microbial communities from subtidal zone of North Sea - Hel_20160317 (Illumina Assembly) | ecosystem: Environmental > Aquatic > Marine > Subtidal zone > Sediment ...
AGTCTTTTTCATTCATGCGTCCGGTAGTCGCCACCACACGATGTCCAAGCCGACTCAAAATCGCAACGGCGATACTGCCAACCCCACCCGATGCACCGGTGACCAGGATATCGCCATCGCCGGGTTTGATACCATGGTCTTCCAGCGCCATGATGCTCAACATTGCGGTATATCCCGCGGTACCAATCGCCATCGCGTGGCGTGTATCAAGGCCTTCCGGTAGCGCCACCAGCCAGTCGCCACTGACCCGCGCCTTTTGCGCGTAGCCACCGGAGTGCCCTTCGCCAACCCCGAATCCGTTCAGGATCACGCGATCGCCAGCACTGAAACCGGAATGGCTGGATTCTGTAACCGTGCCGCTGAAATCAATACCGGGCGTGAGCGGAAATTTACGAATAACCGGTGACCTGCCGGTTAGCGCCAGGCCATCCTTGTAATTAAGCGTGGTGTATTCGACGTCAACCGTGACGTCGCCTTCCATCAAGTCACTGTCGCTTAGCTGTGTCAGCGCACAACGTTGGCCCTCGTCACTTTTGCCAATCTGGTAAGCCTGAAATTGTTCCGACATGCATCAACCCCGTAGAAATTCTATTTGTAATACAAATCATGTTAAAGTAATTGTTCAGCAAATGCATCACCAAACCAGGGACATAACAGTGCAGGAAAATACAATCGTCAAGACCAGTATTTCGAAACAAATTGCCGAGCAACTGCGAACGGCCATCGTTGCCGGCCAATTCAAAATTGGTCAGCGCTTGCCCACCGAAGATGAACTGGCACAACGCTACGGCGTCTCGCGCCCCAGCGTGCGTGAAGCACTGAAGCGGCTCGCCGCACAGAACCTGGTGCGCGCAAAACGCGGCCCGACAGGTGGAAATTTCGTGGTCCAGCCAAGCTATTCTGAACTGGCCGAGTCCCTGAGCGGTGCAGCCACCCTGCTGGTTGGCATGGGGGCCCTTGGCATTGAAGAAATTATCGAGGCACGGCGTGCCTTGCAGGGCAGCTGCATCGATCTTGCTGCTAGCAACGCGAACGCAACCCATATCCAGAATATAGAGGCTGCTTTAAATCGTCAGCAAGATCCCGGGATCAGTGATGAAGTATTTTGCCAGGCCGACGTCGCTTTTCACCGGGCCCTGGTCGATGCCACCGACAATGGCATGTTGCGTTTCGTCATGTATACCGTAATCGAGGCACTGATTCCGGTTACCAACATGGTGGTAACGGTGGTGCGTGAGCGCAGCGATATTATCTCCTTGCATCGACAAATGCTCGAGCATCTCAAACAAGGTGACAGCAACGCGCTCAAGGAACGTATGGATGAATTACTGGATTACCTGTTGCAGAAGTTTGAACAGGCAAGTGCTTGCAGGGCTTAGGTTAAAGTAGCACTGCCGGTGCTTAACAAAAAGTAAGCCGAGATCCCGACCAGCAGCAGAATACCCAGTAAACCGATGACCGCCAAACGACGGTCAACATCACGCTCCTGTTCGAAGCTTTGGAATAATTCGTGAATGCCAGCCAGTGCACTGGCAGCGAGCTTGTGCTTTTTGTAGCCCTCAATAACCTGCTCTGATCTCGAAGTTTCCTGTGACATAGCGCCTGTTTTTACCTGACATATCAATTTATAATAGGGGTCGACCAGGGCTAAAGCAACTGTAACTGTTTCACAACAAGAGCGAGACCATAAATTGATTCCGATCATACTTTCCGGCGGTTCCGGCACCAGGCTATGGCCATTGTCGCGAAAAATGTACCCAAAGCAGTTTTTAAGCCTGCTGCATGATGAGACCATGCTGCAAATGACATTGTCGCGCCTCGACGGGCTGGAACATACCGCGCCTACCGTGATATGCAACAATGAGCACCGCTTCATGGTTGCCGAACAGGCGCGCCAGATAGGCATCGAAGACTTGTCGATCATTCTCGAACCCTTTGGCAAAAACACGGCACCAGCCATCGCGGTTGCGGCGATTCACGCCGCCGGGCTCGCGGAAGATCCGATCCTGCTGGTACTTTCCGCAGACCACGAAATAGCTGACGAGAAGGCGTTTCACGATGCGGTAAAAAAGGCTCAGCCGCTGGCCGAGGCCGGCAAGCTGGTAACTTTCGGGATTGTCCCTACAAATGCCGCCACGGGTTACGGTTATATTAAGCGCGGAAAAGCTGAAGGTAACGGATTCATCGTCGATCAATTTGTCGAAAAACCCGATCGCGACACGGCCGAGAAATACCTGGCCACGGGAGATTACTACTGGAACGGTGGTATGTTTATGTTCAAGGCACAAACCTATCTACAGGAGCTGGAAAAATTTAAACCGGATATGGTCAGCCATTGCCAGCTTGCAGTTGGCAACCTGCAAGAAGATATCGGCTTTTTACGACTTGATGCGGACGCCTTTGGCAAATGCGAGCCGGAATCAATCGACTATGCGGTAATGGAAAAAACCGACCTGGCCTGCGTGGTGCCGATGGACGCTGGCTGGAGTGATATCGGCAGCTGGTCGTCGTTATGGCACCAGGGCGAAAAGGATAAGGCCGGAAACACCACGCACGGCGATGTCATCACAAGCAACACCGAAAATTCGTTTGTGCACGCGGAAAGTCGCCTGGTCGCCACGGTTGGGGTCAAAGACCTCGTAATTGTGGAAACCCATGACGCGGTTCTGGTAGCTGACAAGGAGCAGGCGCACGAGGTAAAGCAAATTGTCGAGCAACTCAAGCGAGAGCAGCGCGAGGAAGAAAATTTTCATCGTATCGTTTACCGTCCCTGGGGTAGTTTCGATTCCGTCGATGAAGGCGAGCGTTACAAGGTCAAACGGATAACTGTCAGCCCCGGCGCCCGGTTGTCCAAGCAAAAACATCATCACCGTGCTGAACACTGGGTTGTGGTCAAGGGCACGGCGCGGGTATTTCGCGACGACGAAATTTTCGAACTGCATGAAAACGAGTCTGTTTTCATTCCTATCGGGGCCACTCACTACATCGAAAATCCGGGCAACATCCCGCTCGATATCATCGAAGTGCAGTCGGGTTCCTATCTCGGTGAAGACGACATCGTTCGGTTTGATGATATTTATGGGCGCAGCGACTCGTAATTTTCATCAATAATTGACCTGAGTCAGTCCAGCATGCCGATGAAGTAGGATATTTAAAGCCTATGACCGAAAAGGACCCGCTCAAATTCGACGATACCCTGCTCGACGAGGAACTGGTTTACCCCGACTGGTTCAAGCTCAGTTTCGGCGATCTGAACGACGATATCGACGAAGCACGAGAACAGGGCAAATTCGGCATCGCGGTTTACTACGGCCAGAAACGCTGCGCCTACTGCGAAAAGTTCTTCGAGATCAATCTCACCGATAGCGCCACCGAGCATTACCTGCGTGAGCATTTCGATGTGATACCCGTCGATATCTGGGGTATCGAGGAGTTTGTCGATACCAATGGCAACACCTACACCGAACGCGAACTCGCGTTACGCTACGACACTAACTTCACCCCGTCGCTGGTATTCTATGATCTCAAGGGCAAGCCTGTTTATCGCCTGCGCGGCTATTATCCGCCATACCAGTTTCGCGCGGTATTGCATTATGTCGCCGAGGGCTTTTTCCGTGTTGAGAAATTTCGCGATTACCTTGAACGCGCGGAACCCAGTTTATTTTTCACCTCGGGTGATTTGATTGAGCGCGACTTTCTCATGCCGCCGCCATATAACCTGGATCGCCGCAAGCAATCATCGAACAAACCGCTTGCGGTCATATTTGAGCAGGGGTCGTGCCATGCTTGTGAATTGCTTCATAGTGGACCACTCATGCAAGACGAAATTCTCGGGGAAATCGCAAAAATGGACGTGGTACAGCTTAACCTGTTCGCGGATACCGAGGTGATTACTCCGGGGGGTATAAAGACCACGGCTAACCGGTGGGGAAAAGACCTCGGTCTGTTTTATACTCCGACCGTTATACTGTTCAGTCCCGGTGGAAAGGAAATTATGCGAATTGATTCAGTCGTTCAGTTTTATCGACTCTGGGGCGCACTCGATTACGTTAATAAACGAGCTTACGACAGGGGTATCGATTACCAGGGCTGGCGTCTGCAACAGCGCGAAACCATCGAATAAGAAACCTGTCCATGAATGCAGATGCTGACACGCGAAAATCCCTGTCGCGCAACGTGATCGAAAGTTGCCTGGCGATGAATGCGCAGGGAATCAACCAGGGTAGCGCCGGCAATATCAGCGTGCGTTTCGAGGATGGGTTTCTGATTACACCATCGGGCATACCGTACCAGCAGCTGCAGCACGAACATATCGTTTTTATCGATATGGACGGTAATTGCCGTGATCCACTGGCGCCATCGAGCGAATGGCGTATGCACCGGGATATCTACGTTAACCGGCCACAGGCGGGTGCGGTATTACACGCCCATTCAATCTTTGCCACTGCACTATCCTGCCTGCGGCTGGATATTCCAGCCTTTCATTACATGGTTGCAGTTGCCGGTGGTAGCGATATTCGCTGCGCCGATTACGCTCTGTTCGGTACGCAGGCGCTATCTGACCACATGCTGGCTGCACTCGATGACCGGCGCGCCTGCCTGCTCGGAACCCACGGCATGATTTGCTATCACGACAACCTGAACAAGGCGCTGGGGCTCGGGATCGAGATCGAAACCCTGGCAAAACAGTACTGGTATGCCCGCCAGGCGGGTGACCCGGTCATTCTCGACGAGGCTCAAATGGCCGAGGTACTGACAAGGTTTGAAAGCTACGGCAAGCAACCTGTCGACGGCGACTGAATTATGAATGTTGATGGAGTTGCCTACCGCAGCATCTGGATCAATGACGACGGCTGGTCGATCGATGCCATTGACCAAACCCGGTTGCCACATGCATTCGAAGTCAGGAACCTGCAAAACCTGGAGGATGCCTGCATTGCGATACGCGATATGGTGGTGCGCGGTGCACCGTTAATCGGCGCTACTGCAGCTTACGGATATTACCTGGCGATGCGTGAAGACTCTTCCGATACCAACATGCAGAATACCTATACCCGTTTATTCCAGACCCGGCCAACCGCAGTCAACCTGCGCTGGGCACTGGATCGCCTTCATAACTGCCTGCAACCGTTGAAACCTGCCGAACGGGTTGAGCGTGCGTTTGTCGAGGCAGGCAAAATCACCGAGCAGGATGTCGAAACCAACCAGTCCATCGGTGTTCATGGGCTCGAGGTAATCAGGCAAATAGCCGCTCAAAAACCGCCTGGTGAAAGCGTTAATATCCTGACCCACTGCAACGCCGGCTGGCTCGCAACGGTCGACTGGGGTACCGCGACCGCACCCGTTTACATGGCGCACAATGAAGATATTCCGATCCATGTCTGGGTTGATGAAACCCGTCCACGCAATCAGGGTGCCAGCCTGACCGCCTGGGAACTGGGTCACCATGGGGTTCCGCATAGCCTGATCGTCGATAATCTTGGCGGACACTTGATGCAGCATGGCATGGTTGACTTGTGCCTGGTGGGCAGTGATCGAACCACCCGCAGTGGTGATGTCTGCAACAAGGTCGGCACTTACCTGAAAGCATTGGCGGCAAAAGACAACAATGTCCCGTTTTACGTCTGTCTACCAGGTACCACGATCGACTGGACGATCAGCAACGGAGTAGTCGAAGTTCCCATCGAACAGCGTGATGAGACAGAGGTTTCCCGGGTCATCGGTAAGCTACCCAGTGGCGAAATTGGCAACGTCAAAATCACCCCGGACAGCACTAAAGTGGTTAACTACGCTTTTGACGTAACGCCGGCAAGATTAATCACCGGCCTGATCACTGAACGCGCAATTATCGACGCAACTGAAAACAAAATTGCAAGTACTTACCCTGAAAACTCATTGAGTCAAGCCTAAAGCTTAAACATTCATGAACCCGGTTACCTTCAAGGTACTTTTGACCAATCGTTCCAAACTCGTTTAATATCCAGCCACTAACCAAGGAATATTCATGCCCTGGCAAAAGAACTACGACGAAACCAAAGTACTGGAAAGCGCGATGAAAGCCTTCTGGTCAAGGGGCTATGAAGCCACGTCGATGCAGGATCTGGTCAATGCCACCGGAATTAATCGCGCTAGTATTTACAACGCTTTCCCCGGTAAGCATGCACTATTCATGAGTGCGCTAAGCCATTATGACCAGATTTATCGAATTGCGCATCTGGAACGAATTGCTGAAGAATGTAAGCCTTTAGATGCCATCATCACTGTTTTTGAAACCGCTGCAACGAAACCAGTGGATAGTGACGCCCCCTGGGGCTGCCTGCTTGTCAATACCGCGCTTGAGCTGTCACCACATAATCCTGAAGTCGCTAAATTCGTTGATCGCAGCTTTCAGGGGGTCGAAGCCTTTTTCTATTCGCGGATAGAGGATGCCAAGAAGGATAAAACAGTCAAATCTTCATTGAATTCACGATCCACCGCACAGGCATTACTCAGTTTGTTTTTAGGATTACGTGTGCTGACGCGTACCAACGCAAGGCAATCCAATATTGAAGCCATCACATCACAGGCCAGGATGATGCTGGTGTAAAAAATTTGGCCGAATTTGAAACGATCGTTCAATTAGACAAGAGGAGCTAAACCATGAGTGTTTCATATGTTGAAAGAGACCAGGCAGATGCCGAAACCACGGCGTTTTATGATAAATCAGAAGATCGATTTCAGGCGTTATTGAATATTTTTAAAGTGTTCGGACATCAACCCGAATACGGAACCGTTTTTACCGAGATGATTATGGCCATCCTCAAAGATGGCGTACTCGACTGGAAAACCAAAGAGCTATTAATTCTTAAGGCAACTCAACGTAACCAGTGCCAGTATTGCGTGGTTCAGCACGAGCGTGTCTCCGACATGCTCGGTATTCCGCCTGAAAAAATCGCTGATCTTGATGGTGACAAATACAAAACCAGCGAGCATTTCACCGAGGGTGAGAAAGCCCTGCTGGATCTGACCGTGCAGATAGGTGAGGATGCCAACCGGGTATCCAATGATCTGTGGGAGCGCCTGCATGCCAACTGGACCGAACCCCAGATCGTCGATGCTGTTTTCGTCATCACCATCTATATTGCGGTTTCAAAGTTTGGTGACGCATTGGGTGTTGCCCTGGAGCCTATGTTTGATGGAGTTGTGCCACAGCTCAAGGTTCAGCACTAACTGGAGTTCGGCAGCATACGGGCAAACACCAGCCCGTATGCTGTCATCAAGAGCCTTACTCATGAAAGATATCGAAATTTTTACCGGGCCCGGATGCAGCCATTGTGAACAGGCCAAATCCCTGATGAAACAACTTGGTCTCGAATACACGGAACGCAATATCGTCGAACCCGAGGTTATGAATGAATTCAGGGAAAGGCTTCCGAGGGCTCGAGTACTGCCCCAAATATTTGCGGATGGTAAACATCTGGGCAGCTTAGAAGACCTGCAAATCCAGTTTAAGGACTAAAGAAAGGGCCAGGTCTACTCTCCTTTAGCGTTTTCAATATATGGAATCAGTGATGGAAAACAGGCCCGCATAAACTGTCTAGACACTCGAGACGAGATGCCGTCAATAATACTTTCGTATTACGGTCAGGCCGTCACCAATCGGAATCAGTGACAGATCATAGCGACCGGGAGCCTGTGCATAGATCCATTGATTGAGCTCGCGCAACGCAACAGTATCCTCGCTGGTATCTTCTGGGTTGGCGACCGAGCCACTCCAGAGCACATTGTCGAGTGTTATCAAGCCGCCGGGGCGAACCAGTGTCAGGCAGGATTCGACGTAACCTCGATAGCCGCTCTTGTCCGCATCGATGTAAGCAAAATCGTAGGCACCTTCGAATCCCTCGTCTACCAGACCATCGAGGGTTTGCTGCGCCGGTGCAATTTGTAAATCAATCCGATCCTGAACCTTTGCCGCCTGCCAGTGCTCGCGTGCGATACGGGTGAATTCTTCGCTCACGTCGCAGCAGGTCATCTTCAACTTCGGCATCGCCATGGTCAGTCTCAAGCTGGTGTAACCGGTGAAGGTACCGATTTCCAGGCCGTTTCTTGCATCCAGCATTTTGAACAGCAACTTCAACAATTGCACCTGTTCCGGCGAACTGATCATATTGGCATCCGGTAGTTCCAGTGTCTGCTCACGCAAGCGCAGGCAGGCTTCCGGTTCATGTAGCGAAACATCGAGCAGGTATTTTTGCAGGGTTTCGTCAAGACCTAGTGTCGCTGTCGACATAGTAATATCTCCTCATTGACTCAGGTTTACCAAAATCCTTATTTTTTTTGGGGTTGAGTTTAGTTTTTTTGACCCATACCTTGTGGATCAAACACTTTTATTCTGACTTAAGCCCGGGAACAACACAATGTCGCTACACCTGATCAGCTTTAAGACCTGCCCGTTCGTACAACGCGCGGTTATCACCCTGAGACACAAGAATATCGATTTCGATATCACCTACATCGACCTCGCCGACCCACCCGACTGGTTTCTCGAAATTTCACCGCTGGAAAAAGTTCCGGTGTTGAAAGTCGACGATGAGATCCTGTTCGAATCGGCGGTCATCAATGAATACCTCGACGAAATTACCGGCGGTGATTTACAACCCAAAGAGCCGTTGGCGCGTGCAAAGAACCGTGCCTGGATAGAGTTTGCGTCGAATATGCTGGGTAACCTCTACATGATGAAGATGAGCAAAGACGAGGAAAGGTACAATAAGTATCGAGAACGATTGGTCAGTCAGCTAGAACGCGTGGAGAAACGCCTGGGTGACGGCCCCTGGTTCAACGGTGCCGAATTCTCGCTCGCCGATACCGCGTTTGCTCCCTTTTTCAAGCAAGACTCGGTCGCCGATGGCAGGCTTTCGGTCATTGATCGTACAACGATGCCGCGGACTGTCGCCTGGGCCGAGCGCCTGCTGGCCTTGCCCGAGGTCCGCGATTCAGTAGTCGATGAATTTGAAGACCTTTATCTCGGCGTGATGGAAAAGAATGGCTCCTACAGCTTACAACGACTGGCGGCATAATATGATTGACATTTCGGTCATCTGCACGAATCTTATGATGACGGAATTTTACAAATGACAAGGGTCCACAATGGCTAACTGGCTGGAAGGCAAGGTCGTCGATAATCGGCGCCTCAATCAATACCTGACTTCGTTAATTATCGATGTCGGACTGGGTGAATACGAAGCAGGACAATTTGTCCGTATCGGCCTGGCGGATGATGATACGGTACTGGCACGTCCCTACTCGTTGGTCAATACTCCTGGCGAAAACCACCTCGAGGTCTACTTCAACATCGTCGAGGAAGGGCCTTTATCACCGCTTTTATTCGATCTCAAGACGGGTGATGATGTGCTGGTTTCCGACAACCCATCGGGATTCCTGACTATCAGCGAAGTACCGCAATGCAGGCATCTGTGGATGATTGCAACCGGTACTGGAATCGGTCCCTTCCTGTCGATCCTAAAAAGCGAGGCTGCCTGGGAGAAATTTGAAAAAATCATCCTGGTTTACTCGGTAAGTTATGCCGAAGAACTCGCCTACCAGGATACGATCGAACAGATCGCCGGTACCCATGGCGAACAATTCTGCTACCTGCCGATAGTCACGCGTGAAAAACTGAATGGAAGCCTAGGAAAACGAGTTCCCCACGTGATGCGGGACGGCAGTCTCGAGCAGCAGGCAGGCATCGACATTAATGCCGAGAACTCACATGTCATGATGTGCGGTAGCTCCGACATGATTACCGATGTCAGCGCGGAACTGGTGTCCCGGGAGATGAAAAAACACCGCCGTCGCGACCCGGGTCATTTCACCACCGAAAAGTATCACTAGCTCACGCCGCGTAATACCTCGATCAGCGACAGGGTCATGCGCGCGGTTGCACCCCACAACATTTCACCATCGTATAAATCATAGTAGACGACCGGCCACGGGCGTTTTGAATCGGGATGCTGACGTTCCTCGGTACGGTAATTTGTTGTTTGAGCGAGCCAGTTCAATGGCATCGTAAATACGCGTGCAACCTCTATTTCATCGAGATTCAACTGGTATGGCCAGGGTATAACACCCACGTAAGGCCGAACCTGGAATTCGCTAATGGTATGGTGATGGTTGATATGTCCGAGCACGTCGATATCGGCAATGGAGATACCGATCTCTTCCTCGGTTTCCCGCAGTGCCGTGGCCAGCAACGACTCGTCTTCGTCATCGCGTTTACCGCCGGCGAAAGCAACCTGTCCGCTATGGCGATCACCCTCGTAACTGGTACGTCGTATATAGAGAATATGCCAGGCATCCTCGGCACGCAGAAACGGCACCAGTACAGCTGCCTCGCGCGCGCTGTCACTTAACATTTCCGGGGGTACATCGTAAGTCGTTTCGCGCTGTGCATGCAGGCGTGCACGAATATCATCGACGCTGAGATCGTCGAGATCAGGCACGTTTCGAGTTCCTGCTCCTTCTGGCTGCTGCCAAATCGAGAAATTCCAGGCGCTTTTGATTGCTGGCACCCCCCCAGGCGCAGATTTCGTCAATGCTGCGAAAACAGCCGAGACAGATGTCTTCGTCATCGAGCGTGCACTTGCGCACGCAGGGTGACTCAACCCGTGGTAATTGATCAGTAGCCGAAGTTGTCATTTTCAGATTCTGGATGCTCTTTAAAGTACGCGATCGATTGGTCGAAGACTAATTTATTCATACACCCCGGCACAAGTATTACCCGCTTGCATCGGCACAAAAAACCTGTAATTTTAACGGCATGTCACCACAGATTATCAATACCGGGCTTTACCCGGTCGATAACTTGTCATCCGCTGATGCTCGAACCTGGGTCGCACAGTTGCGCGCCAGGCTTGAGCACGATGGTTCCTGCACCCTGCCGAACTTCGTAACCGCACAAGCACTTGCCAAAATGGTTCGGCAAGCTCACTCTATAGCACATCTCGCTTATCCCGGCCCGACCGAGGTCAGTCCCTACTTCTTTAATTATCAACTCGGTAAGGCTTACGACGTCCCTGCCACTCACCCCTTAAGACGCAAAGGCAGGCGTAACCTGGCACAGGTAGCAGCCGACCTGATCCCGCCGGAATTTTTGCTCAGCCAGCTCTATCGCAGCGATTTAATGCTTGATTTTCTAGCCGCGATAACCGGGAAGCCGGTTTATCGGAACCAGGATCCCTACCAGTCGCTTAATATTTCGGTTATGCACCAGGGCGGCTGCCAGCAATGGCATTTTGATAGTGGAACCATGGTGACCACATTATTGTTACAGGAGCCCGAAGCCGGGGGAATATTCGAATATGCCCCGGCGATTCGCTCCGAGGCGAACGAAAACTTCGACGCCGTACAGGTGGTGCTGGATGACAATAGTG
>Ga0265303_10002490_pt1 | contig 11406 bp, 9 predicted proteins | sample Helome_2_FD_192494 | JGI IMG/M metagenome (GOLD analysis project Ga0265303, IMG submission 192494) | Marine sediment microbial communities from subtidal zone of North Sea - Hel_20160317 (Illumina Assembly) | ecosystem: Environmental > Aquatic > Marine > Subtidal zone > Sediment ...
GACGTTACTGAATACACCAATCAGGCGATTGAATTCCAGGCCCCGTTAAGTCACAAGGGCGAAGTAAGTACACTCGATTCTGGCGCAGCGAGTGCTTACTCAAGTAATAACCATCGCTCCTGGCATCCGGTGATCGATAACACCGGCCGCACGCTGGCGATACGTAACACCAATTCGGCAAATTTTGAATCACCCTGGAATGGCAATGCCAATGTTGGCAGTCAGACGATGTATTGTTCCGATTGTCATGGCTCAAATACCGGTATCGGCACCTCGACACCGTCGGGTGGCGAGAATGGCAACCCTTGGGGGCCGCACGGTTCGACCAATAATTTTATCCTCAAGGGCGACTGGAGCCAGAACACCGGTACCGGCAACACCAACGACTTATGCTTCAAGTGCCACGATCACGATCTCTATGCAACCCGCGGCGAAGGCGCCAGTGGTTTCGGCGGCTCCAAGGACCCCAACCTGCATTCTTTTCACGCCGACAAAATTGGTCGTTTACGTTGTAGTTGGTGCCATGTCGCGGTACCCCATGGCTGGAAGAACAAGGGCTTGCTGGTTAACCTTAACGACGTCGGGCCTGAGGGAGGGGAGATGGCAGGCACCCAGGTCAGAAATAATACGACCGTGGGATTCACCAGTGGTCCTTACTACCTGAACGCGATGCTGAAGATCGTCAGTTTTGCGACCAGCGGCAACTGGGAAGAAACCAATTGTGGCTCGGCGGGCGCGCCGGGCAATGGTGAAATAGGACGTGACTGGATGAGAGACAGCAGTGAAAATTGCGAAAACCCTCCATAACGCCGCGCTACCTATAGGTCTGGTCGATGCGTTTGCGTCCAACCGAACAACACTTATGCTGTTGGTTGTTCTGGCGATTACGACCACGGTTTATTATCAAATTTCGTTACCGCAACGAATTTGGCTTATCGCGGTGCCCTCGTTGCTGCTGGTGTTAAATTTCCTGTTGGCGCTGGCGACGCGGGACATTCTGAAAAATAACTGGGCGCTAATAGTGTTTCATTTTGCACTGATCGCCCTGGTGTTGCTGGCATTTGCGGGTAGGATGAGTTTCTTCAAAGGCACCGTGGAGCTCGCTGAAAGTGAAGAATTTGCCGGGCAGCTGGAAAATGTCCAGCAGGGCCCATGGCACCGTTACGGATTGTCGGGGGCAAGATTTACTAACCTTGGGTTCCAGATTCGTTATCACCAGGGCATCAAACGTGATAAGACGCTCAATCACATACTGTTAACCATGCCCGATGGCCTGCAACAGCCACTCGAAATCGGCGACCATGTTCCGTTAGTGATTGGCCATTATCGCTTTTATACCTCGCATAATAAGGGTTACGCCCCGGTGTTTGAGTGGCAACCTTTCGCTTTTACCGAAAGCATCATAGGTAGTATTCACTTACCTGCATATCCGACTCACGAGTATCGACAGGCGCTGCAATGGAAAATCCCCGGTACTGAAACAGAGCTTTGGACCTTGTTAAAGATAGAAGAAAATGTGCTCCCCGAGGATCGTGAATTTGATTTCCGGGTACCGCAGCAGCACCAGCTTGTCGTGCGATATCGAGACAATCGTTACGAGCTTCAGCCAGGCGATACACTTGAGTTACCAGGCGGCATACTCCGCTACCAAAAATTGACTACCTGGATGGGCTATAAAGTAGATTACGACTGGACTCGTCCGTGGTTACTTGCGACTGTACTAATCGGACTGGCGGGACTGTTTGTGCACTTCATCGTTAAATTTAACCCGGTAGCAAAGACACCAGGCTAACCCAGGCTTCGCGCGCTTCGCCAAATCAGAAATGCCTCCTTTCAGGGGGCTTTTTTAGGTATTGATAAGTTAATTGTTGTTCGGCGACAATAATGGAATGAATAAATCAAAAATGTACAAACGGTATCGATTTCCAGCAAAAATGATCCAATATGCAGTGTGGCTCTATCACCGATTCAATCTCAGTTGCCGTGACATTGAAGATTTATTAGATGAGAGCGAAGTAAATGTCAAATACGAGGTGAACCGATTGTGAAGTCCAAAAGTTGGGGCTTAGACATTTGTTGTTTCTTAAATAGTATACAAATTAAACCGGTTCATAAGGGCGACTCAAATAATGTCTTATTAGTTGATTCTCGAAAATACCCAAAGTATATAAATTGAATTGCATATTGTGACTGTTAGTTAATCAGAATTGCGCTATTAAGGTACAAACCCCGAAATCCCTGAAAATTCCCTGTTTAATTTTGATACCTACATTTAATTCAAATATAAAGTATTGATTGTTATTAAAATTTATCCACAAGCTGGTATTGTTTCGGCGTTCTTAGTGAGATTTCCCAGTATTATTCCGTGTATCAGGGAAATTCAGTCGGAGATTAGTTAGCTTGAGACTGCATCCACCGCCAGACATAAAAAAGCCCCGCCCAGCGGGGTTTTTTATGCCTGGCGGAGCCCTATTACCCAACAGAATAGGTTTTATTTTATTACTTCTGATCCGCAATAATTGGAGATCAAAAAGGGAAGAGTAAAAACTCTTCCCTAGCGTTGCTTATTTGATTATATGGAGTTCCACGCGTCGGTTCTTGGCACGTCCTGCAGCAGTCGAGTTATTAGCAATTGGACCATCTTCGCCATAACCTTTAGCTTTCATGCGATCAGCTGAAACGCCAGATGACTGCAGGTACGCCTTAACAGATTCAGCACGTTTTTGAGACAAGGACTGGTTGAAACTCGATTGGCCCCTGTCGTCGGTATATCCCGCCACTTCCACATTGATATCGCCGTTTCTGATCAGCGTCTCGGCAACCTTGTCTAGCACGCTCCTGGATGCCTCGGTTATTTCATCTGAGCCGGTTACAAAATTGACACCTTCAAGCACGTATGATTTCTTTAGTTCACATCCCTTGGCATCGACACTAACCCCCGGTTTTGAATCTGGACATTGATCTTTCAGGTCTGCAATACCGTCGTTGTCGGCGTCTTTAGGTTCCATTGGCGCTATAACTATTTTACAGCCTGCACTATCCACTGCTATACCGGATGCTGTACCGGGACAATTGTCAGCTGAATCCATAATCCCATCTTTATCCGAATCCTTTGCGCAGCCCGTCGCATCGACCATGACGCCAGCCGGCGTGCCGAGGCATTTATCGCTACTATCAGCAATGCCGTCCTGATCGGCATCAGTAAATTTTACTTCCTCGACACCTTCACATTTCGGTATCGCGGCTTCGGCCGGCCAGCTACCGGTTCTTATACATCCTCCACGGCTATTGACAATTAACTCGCCATCTTTGTTGTGAAGATATCCAAAACCTTTATCGTGAGCCTGCAACGGGGCATGGAATATGCCAGTCAGCGCTAACAGACAAACCAGTCTTTTCAAATTTCGCATATATTTACCCTTTTTAGCCGATTTCATGTTTTCCTCCGGCGACAATTTATTGAAATGTTTATGAGCCAACCAGATTCAGTAGCTCAACAATGCAACACTAATGAGCTTTGGCTGGAGTCACAATAGCTCGTGACGATGTTTAACAGTTTTTAACATTTGCTGTTGTTGTGTCGATTGCCGGTTTCTATTGTTACGAACTTAGAACGGTTTAATCCAGGGACAACCAGGACGGCATAAATCACGCTGAACACGGGTACCACTGGTTCGCATGACTCTGCTACAGGTATTCCGGCTGGAACCAGGAGAATGGAGGCCAGGGCATTATTACCTGCCCTGACCTCGATTTATGCTGAAACAGCCTGATTTTTTCGAGGTAAAAACCTACCAGGATTTTGGCGGGATTCGGATTTTCTGCCCCGGGTAGATCAGGTCCGGATCTTTGATGACCTCGCGATTGGCATCAAACAACTTCGGGTAGTCCATAGCATTGCCATAATATTTTTTGGCGATCCCGGATAAGCTGTCACCGCTAACAATCGTGTAGTACTCAACCTCTGGAGTAGGGGCGGGCGCTTCCATGTTATCTATATTAACTTCGGTTACACCCTTCACATTGCCCGCCAGTAGTACCGCTTTTTCGACAGCATCCGAGGAGTCAGCCTTACCACTCAGGTCTACGAGACCCTCGTCATAGCCAACTCCGAGGTCGGTAATGCCTGGGTTGTTCTCTTCGATGCTTTCTTTAATTTTTTCAGCTGGATCATCTCCGCCGCCGAATATCTTTTTACCCATGTCTTTAGCGAAATCAAATAAACCCATAGTTATAATCCTCTTGAAAGTAATTTGTTCGAGGCCGACATATGTTTACAGTAACGAAGGCCTCTCTTGGTTCCAGTTGCACTGGTATTTGCGTTTGATACAGCCCCGGCCGTATCGATCGCGGGACTGATATTTCGATCTACCCTTAGCGGGCTTTCTTGCGAGTGGCTTTCAATACGAACGTGACCTTCATGCGCACATTGTATTCTGCTACAGAGCCATTTTTGACCGAGACTTGCTGGTCCGCTACCCACGCGCTGGTGATTCCATCGATGGTATCGTTGGCACGCTTGATGCCTTGTTTAATTGCGTCATCAAAACTTTTTCTGGATGTCGCGGTTATTTCAGTCACTCTTGCTACAGTCATAATTTTCACCGGATTTTGATTAATAAGGAAGTCGAAACTTACTTCAAACGTTGGGCAGATGTAACCGCTTGAGAAATCAGTCGAAGCGGGTGATTTTGCACATCAAATGCGTTAAAGTCTTTTAAATCAAGGATTAAGCAGTGATTCCTATAAAGCTGTTAGCAGAAATGTTTAACAATTGTTCATAATTCAACTGGTAATGGCCTGCATTGTGAACCGGGTACTCTTGCATTTTGGGTGTTGCCTGTAAATTTACATTTGTTAACGTTTTTGTGCCTTTATTGTTAAGCTAAATGTGGCAATATTTGCGAAGAATTTAAGCTCTTAGAGGTCTATTTGTGCGCATTGGATTATTGGAGGACGATTTAAGTCAAATTGAACTGATTAGCCTGTGGGCTAATGAGGCTGGCGATAACCTGCAATCTTATACAACAGGAAAAAGTTTCCGTGAAGCGATGAACCGGGAAAATTTTGACCTGCTGGTGCTTGACTGGCATCTTCCCGATACCACGGGCATCGAGGAACTTGACTGGTTGCGTGATGAGCAAGCCTCAAATACTCCGGTCATTTTCATTACCAGCCGCGATAGCGAAGAAAGCGTGGTTGAAGCACTGGACCACGGTGCTGATGATTACATGGTCAAACCGGTAAAGAAAAGTGTCACGCTCGCCAGGATTAAGGCGCTACAGCGTCGCAATAAACTGAGGGACGTTACTGAAGGCCAGCGGCCCGGTGTTGACGACAAGCCCGAGATTGAAGTTTTTGATCCCTATGAAGTCAATGAATCAGAGCGTCGAATCTCTGTGAATGGTGAAGCGATAAAGCTCACCAATAAAGAGTTTGAATTGGCCGTTTATTTATTTCAGAATGCGGGTTGCCTGGTTACACGTGATTATTTGCTCGAGTTTATATGGGGTACACGTGCTGACCTGAATACGCGTACAGTAGATACTCACGTCAGCCGAATTCGCTCAAAGCTGGGAATTAATCCCGCAGTCGGATGGCAGCTTAGTAGTATTTATCAACGTGGCTATCGTTTGTTCAGGGTAGCAAAAGAATAATCCATTATGTTTCGTCCACTACTTACATTACTACTAGCGCTTGCAATCAGTTTGCCCAACCCGGCTGCGGCCGCGGAAGAGTATTGGGAATACACTTTCAGGCCCGGTGACAGCCTTTGGAAAATTGCCGAAAAATATACCACCTCGGTAAATAACTGGGGTGAACTGCTTAAAATAAACAGCATAGACGAGGCAACTGATCGGACCATTCTCACGGGTACACGCATCTCGATTCCGGTATCAATGTTGAAGTTGCAGCCAGCGCCTGCCCTGGTTATCGCGGTAAGTGGTGCGACTTACGTGGTGCGTGCCGATGGAGAACAATCAAAATTAACCGTTGGCACGGAATTATTTAATGGAGATCGCGTGGTTACCGGCGATCGGCAAAGTCTGCGCATGCGGTTTGCAGACAAGTCAGAATTACAGGTACTACCCAATAGTGAAGTGGTGCTCGACAAGCTCAGTCAATTTGAACAAACCGGCATGGTAGACACACGCATACGTCTGAATTCAGGCCGCGTTAAAACCTGGGTGGAAAGGCAAAAACCGGGTAATCGCTATGAAATTACAACACCTGCGGCGATAACGGCTGTCAGGGGCACTACTTTCAGGTTGTCATCCGATGACAGCCAGATTAGCAGAACCGAAGTTACCGAAGGTTTTGTCGCTATATCCGCTGGCGACGCAGAGAAAGACATCAAAGATGGTTTCGGGATTGTCGCCGAACAGGGCAAGCCGCTGCCGGACCCGGTAAAATTGCTCGCGCCCCCCGAGATCAGCGGCAACCTGTCTGCAGACAAGAGTAAGCTGCAAGTATCGTGGATGACCCTGGAAGGCGCAGAATTCTATCGTTACCAGCTGGCAACCGAAGAGAAATTTGACCAGGTCACCATTGACGGAAGCACCGAGAACAGTGAAATCCGCCTGGATGAACTATTGCCCGGGCAATATTACCTGCGGGTCAGAGGAGTTGACCAGTACGAGTTGGAAGGGTTTGACTCGACGATTGGAAGCTTTGTAATTCAGGAGCCTGTCGTCAAAGAATTCAGCATCTGGAACATCATAATACCGGTTGGGTTCTTATTACTCGCCCTGTGAACCTGCTAAAAACCAGGGGCGACCACTCAGGTGCATTCGAACACTTCATTCTGGTTGCGTTACTGGCATTCATTGCCGGCCTGTTTATTCATAATAGTTTGCTGTGGCGTTGGGATAATCTTTTATATGATGCCCAGCTGTCATTTTGGACTCGAACGGTGTCTGATGAAATCATAATCGTCGCCATTGATGACGAAAGTCTGCGTGAGCTGGGGCGCTGGCCCTGGTCAAGGTCAACCCATGCAAGCCTGATCGACAAACTCGAACTCGAATCGCCCCGCGCTATCGGGCTGGATATTGTTTTCAGCGAGCCTGATGCCGGCAATCCAGAGGCTGATGAATTACTGGCGCGCGCACTGCGCGCTAGCGGTAAAGTCGTGTTGCCGGTTTTCATGTCTCAGAAAAGCAATAATTCTTTTCCAATCGAAGCTTTACCTTTGCCCGAACTAGCCGGCAGTGCAGCGGCAATGGGACATGTTCATCTGGATATCAGTGCTGACGGTATTGCGCGCAGGGTATATCTGCGGGAGGGAATCGGTGAGCCTTACTGGAAGCACTTTAGCCTCGCATTGTTGAGTATCACTGATGTTGCTGCCGAACTCGAGCGCAAAGTCAATATTGCTGAGCAACAGGAGCAGTATTCGTCAATGCAGTGGTATAGAGAATACCCGTTCCTGATACCGTTCGCCGGCCCACCGGGGCATTTTCAACAAATCGGCTATTCACAAGTCATGTCCGGGCAATACTCACCAGGGCTGTTTCAGGACAAAATAGTATTGATAGGATCCACTGCACAGGGCATGAGTGATGCCTTGCCGACACCCCTGTCGGGTGACAGCGGTCGTATGCCGGGTGTAGAAATCATTGCAAACATCATTGATTCAATCCTCAACGACCTGCGTATTATCGAGCTGGAAACGCCATGGTTGATATTGATCACAGCCATTTTCGTGGCACTACCCATGTTGATCTACCCCTACCTGAACCCGGCAAGTACCCTGCTGGTGTTGTTTAGCATTGTCGTCAGCACCCTGGTCGTGGTGGCACTGTTGTTATGGCTATTTAAGGTATGGGTGCCGGTATCCACGATATTGCTGTTCCAGTTTATCAGTTACCCGTTATGGAGCTGGCGCAGACTGGTGCTAGCCATGCGCCATATTAATGTCGAGTTGAACCGACTTTCAGCCAGGCAGAAAGCATTAAGTATGCGCGGGGACCGGAACGCTATTGATGAGATCAGGTTTATTAACCTGTTTATTCCGCTCGAAGGTTGGGTGTTGCAGGATGAAAATGGCTCGAATCTTATTGTGGAGGGCCTGCCACCCGTTTGCAATTTGAGTCATTTAGCTCCCGAGGGCTGGACCCTCGATGGTAGCAACTACTGGGCCCAGGTACGCTACGACAACATACCCGGCAGGCTGGGTTTGAGTATCGGGTCAGATGTGTTGATTACCAATGAAGAAATGCGCTTGTTAGATAGTCTGATTAGTACACCCTGGGAGGCTGAAGCGCGTCAGGGCTCATACATTGAGGATGTTCTGCAGTCGAAAATTAAGCAGGTGCAGGCGTTGGGTGGCGAATATGAAGAGCTCAGACGTATCATTGATGACAGCCTGTCTGGCATGGCCGATGGCTTGCTGATATGCAGTAGTCGAGGCCAGGTAATGCTGTCCAACCATCGAGCCGGGTGGTATTTGTATGATGACGACAATGCCAATATAAATGGCGAATCATTGATTCATGCAGTAGAACATATTCGGCTGAAACAAGGAGCGAGCTGGACGTCCTTATTGCAACAAGTAATGTTCAGGCATGAACGCGTGCTCGCACATGCACGGCATGAAACGGGGCGTGAGCTTATGATAGAGATTAGCCCCTTGAAAATTATTGGCGATGTCTTTGATGGTTTTGTTGTCAATTTCACTGATATCAGTTTGCTGAAGGCCATTGAACAGAAGCGCAACGAGGCGCTTAATTTTCTGTCGCACGACTTACGCTCACCATTGTCATCTATGATTGCCCAGATCGAGCTGGCAAAAAACAAAACCAATGTCGATGAGATGCATTCCATGTTGGAAAGCCTGGATAAAAATACGCATAAAACACTGCACCTTGCCGAGCAATTTTTACAGCTGTCACGTGCTAATACCAGCGAGTATATTAATTTTTACGATACCGATATCAACAGCGTGGTATTGAATGCAATCGATCAGATCTGGGCGCTGTCGAACAAGATGAAAGTAGCCATCATTCATGAATTTGAGCATGACGAGTTATGGACACATGCAGAACCCGACCTGCTGGAACGCGCAATACTAAACCTGTTATCCAACGCAATAAAACATAGCACGGAAGGTGCTAGCGTGAGAATCACGGTTAAACTGAATCAGAATGAGATTTCCTGTTGCGTTATCGACCAGGGTTCCGGGATCTCCGCCGAAGAACTGCCGCATTTGTTTGAGATGTTCAGGCGGACACAGGGCGCAGGTGTTGAACGCAAGACTGGTATAGGGCTCGGCCTGGCTTTTGTCGATGCAGTAGCCCGGCGCCATTCAGGCTACGTGGATGTTGAAAGCGAACTGGGTAAAGGTTCGAGTTTTTGTTTGAAAATTCCGAAACTGGAACCCGTTTATGAACTGGAGGAGACAGAGTAGGTTGGTGCCTGCATTAAAATCTGTGTAACTGTCTATTACTGGTCTTGTCAATTACACAGAAATAATTACCGGGCCTTTTAACTAAAATGCCTCCACCGTGTCCCGTTCGGTTTGTTTTGGCCGAACATAACGCAACTTATCCTGAACTTGTTTAAGCTTGCTCCATTCTCCATTGTTTGCAAGTCTCGCCTGCAATGACCAACTTTCAGGATCTGCCAGGCGATATCTGGGACCCGCCGCATGAAGAATAGCTTTTATTGCCGAGAGCTCGGTTTTTGAAAGACGTTTCCAGGTATCAATGCCTGCGTTATTTAACAGCACTTCGATCTTCGGGCCGATGCCTTCCACTATTTTAAGATCATCCAGTTTGTATTTTGCAAAGCCACTTTTCCTGCCTTGGTACATCATGTTCTCGAGCTTGGATACGCCATCAATTTTTTGCAATTTAATGAGAGCGTCTACCTTACCTCCTGCTGCCAACTTTACTTGCTCCAGCCAGATTGTCGGATCGATGATTTGATACCTGTTGCCATACTTATCCAGAATTTGTTGCAACTCCGGTACTGTTTTTGCAGCCAATTGCGACCAGGTTGAGATTCCGTTTTCATTCAATACCGATTCCATTTTCGGGCCGATGCCTTCGATAATCTGCAAATTATTGGGCTTGATGCTGGTATAAAACTCTGCGTCATTACCGGTATCAACTGCCCGCGTGTCGGTTGAGACGGGTCCCGCCTGGACTTGACTACTGCTCGCAGTAGCCCCAGCCTTAAGTACCGCTCGGCTGTATAATTTTCGTTTTATAAATCGAGCGATGACATAACCTATAACGAAACATAGCAGTAGCAGAAATATGGATTGTAAGAGGAAGAAATTCATGACGTTTCTCCCGCTCGAACGTCAGACGAAAAGCCCATGACGATCCCAAATAGAAAAGCCAGTACCAACCAAACCAACAGCTTTGAAAATAAATAAGTCATTGTCTCTACTCCTAATTACTTGTGTTCAAGTTTAAATTCGATTCTACGATTCTGGGTTCTACCTTTGTCAGTATCGTTAGATTCAACGGGTTGACTCTCGCCATAGCCAACGCTACTAATCAGTCCCACATCGGTGGCCGCATTAACAATATAAGTCTTAACAGCATCCGCCCGCCTTTGGCTTAAAGTCAGGTTATAGCGATCGTCACCCTGGCTGTCGGTGTGGCCGGCAATCGTTAACTTGCTTACCGAAACCACTTCATCACACCCCTCTTCAAGCACGATAATAATTTGATTAAGTAACGAATGGCTGGACGCCTCTAATTCAGCTGTATTGGAACCGAACAAGATTTTCTTATCTTCCATCTCGCGATCGAGTTTCGCTTGGCAGGCCTTAAGTGCAGGATTCTCGGGGATGGCCGTAATCTGTGGTTTAGCGGCATTATCTTGCGCCACCCCTGGCTCCAGCGATTCAAGCACAGCAATCTTGGCATCCAGGTTTCTACCCAACAATTTCCTGGCCTGCTGGACCAGTACCAATCTGTCTCCATGTGATTTGACTTCTGCGGTTAACAGGCTCTTGCTGTCAGATATATTGAGTTGTGCTGTCTTCATCCCTGCCAGGGTTGGTAACAATCCGGCAGAAGCAGCCAGCCAGTTTGCCGTTTTAACCTCGCCACTTATGATTAGCTCATTGATAACGTTATCATTGCCGTAGGTTTCGTTGGCGGCGTTAACAACTGTATCGATAGATGCCTGCGACTCCAGTCGTCCACCAAGCGAAACTCTTCCACCATGTTGCTTTATCGATAGTTCAGATGATGATAACGACGGATTAATATCGATTTGATCATGTACGACGCGAACACCATAAACGCCCTCAACCATTTCAATTGCAAGAGCGCGTGATTCGGCAGATTGCGCATTTCCAGTCAACAAAACATCGCGACCACGCCCCTCAAGTTCGACCGATATCCAGTCGATTTCCTCGGCTGCCATATACTCCATTATCCTGTG
>Ga0265303_10002493_pt1 | contig 11397 bp, 8 predicted proteins | sample Helome_2_FD_192494 | JGI IMG/M metagenome (GOLD analysis project Ga0265303, IMG submission 192494) | Marine sediment microbial communities from subtidal zone of North Sea - Hel_20160317 (Illumina Assembly) | ecosystem: Environmental > Aquatic > Marine > Subtidal zone > Sediment ...
TTCTCCTGTGCAAGGCGTCAATGACCTCATCTTTGCCGTACTCGGCGGCATACACCCCGGAAATACACTGGGTGGTGGCCACATAGCGCCCGAACTCCTTTTCGAGGGCATCGGAAATTTCGCCAACGGTTGCCCTCAGTCTGACGGCTTCGATACACAACTCCAGCAGGTTATCGTCGGATGCGGCCGCCCGGGTCAGGGCTTCGATCGATTTCTCTACGGCTGCGTTATCGCGGGAAGCTCTTAACTCTTTAAGTCTTGCAATTTGCTCATCGCGCACGCTGGCCGGAACTTCCAGAATCTCCAGGTCGACATCTTCATCAATCTTATATTTATTTACCCCGACAATGACATCTTTGCCCTGATCGATCCGGGCCTGGCGTCGGGCTGCCGATTCTTCGATGCGCAATTTGGGCATACCGGCTTCGATGGCTTTGGCCATACCGCCCATTTCTTCTACCTCAGCAATAATCTTACCGGCCTCTCGCACGATTCCATCGGTCAGCGCTTCTAAATAATAAGAGCCCCCCAGGGGATCAACGACATCACAGATCTGAGACTCCTCCTGAACAATGATCTGAGTGTTTCGGGCAATGCGGGCGGAAAAATCCGTCGGCAAGCCCACCGCTTCGTCAAATGAATTGGTGTGCAATGACTGGGTTCCCCCCAGAGCGGAGGTCAGACACTCCAGGGTAGTCCGAATGATGTTGTTATAAGGATCCTGGGCGGTCAGGCTCCACCCGGATGTCTGGCAGTGAGTGCGTAAAATACTTGATCGCGGATTTTTGGGATTAAACTGACTCATCAATTTATGCCACAGAAACCGCGCTGCCCGTAACATGGCAATGTCCATGAAAAAGTTCATCCCGATTCCGAAGAAGAAAGACAACCGCGGTGCAAAGGCATCAATGTCCAGTCCGGCATCCAGGGCCGCACGAACATACTCTACGCCATCGGCCATGGTAAAGGCAGTTTGAAGCACGGAATCAGCTCCGGCTTCCATCATGTGGTAGCCGCTGATACTGATGGTGTTGTATTTGGGCATATTTTTCGAGCAGTAACCGATGATATCCGATACAATGCGCATGGAAGGTCCGGGGGGGTAAATATAGGTGTTGCGGGTGAGAAATTCCTTTAAGATGTCATTCTGGATCGTGCCGCTTAATTTATCCTGGCTGACACCCTGCTCCTCGGCCGCCACAATGTAACCGGCTAGAATAGGAAGCACGGCACCGTTCATGGTCATGGAAACCGTCATCTGATCCAGGGGAATCTGGTCGAATAGAATTTTCATATCTTCGACCGAATCCACCGCTACGCCGGCCTTGCCGATGTCGCCGACAACCCGGGGATGATCGGAGTCATAGCCCCGGTGAGTGGCAAGGTCAAACGCCACGGAAAGCCCCTTCTGGCCGGCTGCAAGACACCTTCGGTAAAACGCATTGGATTCCTTAGCGGTGGAAAAACCGGCATACTGACGGATGGTCCAGGGCCTTCCGGCATACATGGTGGCCTTGGGGCCTCTCACGTAAGGTGCCAACCCCGGCAGGGTATTTACATGCGCCATGCCTTCAATGTCTTCGGCAGTGTAAACCGGCTTTACCGGGATACCATCCGGTGTCAGCCAGTCTAAAGACTCCAGCGGCTTTCCTCTCAATTCCTGGGTCGCAAGATCAATCCATTTTTGCTTGTCGGGATGCTCGGACATAATGTATTACTCCTTCATTGGCCATAAGGTGTTTAATCACAAACGTTCGAAAAATTAAAAAGAACGGTGCCATTAGAGGTTTCAGGGTTCAGGTTTCAGGTGTCAGGGAATGTACAAAACATTAGTGCCAACAATAATTAACAAGTCAGACCCGTAACCCGCGACACGCAACTCGCAATAATTTTCCATATTCTGCCTTTCCACTTCCGCATTCCGCATTCCGCATTCCCCATTCCGAATTCGACTAGTCCCGCTCGCACAGCTCGACCAGAACGCCGCGGGTGGATTTGGGATGCAAAAAAGCAATTTTAGCACCACCGGCCCCCTTACGGGGTTTCTCATCAATCAGCCGGATGCCCTTGTCTTTGAGCTCCTGTATGGCAGATTCAATATTTTCCACCCGGAAGGCGACATGCTGAATCCCCTCACCCTTTTTTTCCAGATACCTGGCAATGGGTCCGTCGGGTGCCGTGGATTCGAGCAATTCCACTTCACTTTCACCAACCGGGAAAAAGGCCGTTGTGACCTTCTGCTCTTCAACGGTTTCGGATCCCTCAAATTCCAACCCCAGCACATCCGTCCAAAAATTTTTTCCCTGATCAATACTATTGACAGCTATCCCCAGATGATCGATTTTCAAGACCTTCATTGCACCTCCTTTGAGATATAGTTGATTGGACTATCTGACTATTTTTCTGATGACCTATTTTCTATTTAACCAAAAGGCCGCAGGCCTGCACTAGGGTGCAGATTCTACGGATACAACTTCAGGCACTTCCTCTTTCAGAATTCTCTCGATACCATTCTTCAGGGTCATCTGGGACATGGGGCAACCGCCACAAGCACCCTGCAGGCGAACTGTCACGATACCGTCCTTCACATCAACAAGCTCCACATCACCCCCATCGGCCTGGAGCATCGGTCTCACTTTTTGCAGTGCTGCTTCAACTTTTTCTTTCATGATATTTTCTCCTTTATGCGAATTTAATGAGGTCCACGGTTCTGGGTTCTGGGTTCAGGGTTCCCGCCTAAGCCCTACGGGCTTTGGCGCGGCAAACAAGGTTCAGGGTTGATGGTTACAGAAATTATCAAATATCCGCAATGTTTCCTTCATCTCAGTAGACCAACCAGGCTTACCGATCATCTGATAAGCCCCAACCTTTGAACCTCTGAACCTCTGAACGCTGAACCCCTAAACTCATTTTAAAGCACGAGCAGGAATTATACGTTTGCCTCCATACAACTCGCTTAGATTAATGTGTTCCAACCCGTTTCTATCTATACAGATTAATTGTCCAGTTTGCGATAAAAATCTTTTCTAAATGATTCAAAGTTATCGGCTAAGATTGCCTTTCGCATGTCTTTGATAAAATTAATAAAATGATAGATATTATGGATCGTGTTTAAACGATACGCCAGCAGTTCGCGCGCCATATAAAGGTGGCGCAGGTAGGCCCGGGAATAATGGCGGCAGGTATAGCACCGACAATCGGATTCAATGGCCCGGGGATCGTCCTTAAATTGCGCGTTGCTGATGTTGATGGCACCGCTTTGCGTAAACAGCTGGCCGTTTCGGGCGTTGCGGGTCGGCAGCACACAATCAAACATATCGGCGCCAAGGGCTGCCAGTGCAATAAGGTTTTCAGGGGTACCGACCCCCATAATGTACCTGGGTCTGTCTTCCGGCAAAAGCGGCAGCGTAAAATCCGCCATCTCCAGCATCATCTCAACCGGCTCCCCGACGCTCAGTCCACCGATGGCGTAACCATTAAAGCCGATATTCATCAACGCATCGGCGGATCTCCGGCGCAGATCCTTGAACATACTCCCCTGAACGATGCCGAAAAGAGTGTTGGAATCGTTTTCGGTTTCCTGCCAGGCCAGCTTGCATCTTTGGGCCCATTGGGTGGTCGTCTCCAGGGCTGCCAGACTTTGCTCCCTGGCAGCCGGATATTGAATGCAGTGGTCCAGACACATCATGATGTCCGATCCCAGGCAGGTTTGAATCTCAACGGCTTTTTCCGGCGTCAGAAGATGTTTGGAACCGTCGATATGCGATTGGAAGGTAACACCTTCTTCAGATAGTTTGGCCAGCCTGGCCAGGGAAAACACCTGGAAACCGCCGCTGTCCGTCAAAATGGGTCGATCCCAGTGGACAAATTCATGCAGCCCATCAAACTTATCAATAACATCACAGCCCGGTCTGAGATATAAATGGTAAGTGTTGCCGAGAATGATCTGGGCACCGGCTTCGACCAGTTCCTCAGGAGATAAAGACTTGACAGAACCCAGGGTCCCCACCGGCATAAAAACCGGGGTTTCGATCACACCATGATCGGTTTGAATTACCCCGGCCCGGGCACGGGAATCGCTGGATTGGGCTATTACCTTAAAATCGAACATAACCTGGTTGCTGGTCTCTGGTTGCTGGTTGCTGGTCACTGGTTGCCGGTGACAAGGAGCCAGTTGCCGGTTACCGGCTGCTAAGCGATCAGAATCGCATCGCCATAACTGTAAAACCGGTATTTTCTGTCGATCGCCTCCTGATAGGCCTTCAGGACATTCTGTCGACCGGCAAAAGCCGCCACCAGCATTAAAAGTGTCGATTGCGGCAGATGGAAATTGGTAATCATCGCATCGACTGTCTTGAAGGCATAACCGGGATAAATGAAGAGGTCGCAGCAACCGCTTCCCGCCGCCACCTCGCCCTTGCCGTCCGAGGCATATTCCAGTGTCCGCACACAGGTAGTCCCCACCGCGATGACCCTTTTTCCATCGTTTCGGGCCGAATTTATGATTTCAGCCGATTCATCCGAAATCGCATAGGTTTCCGAATGGATTGAATGGTTGCGAATATCATCGGATCTGACCGGCAAAAAGGTGCCGAAGCCCACATGCAGAGTCAAGGGTGCAATTACAATACCCTTGGCACCCAATTTATCCAAAAGCTTTTCGGTGAAATGCAAACCGGCAGTGGGCGCTGCAACTGCCCCTTTGTGACTGGCATATACCGTCTGATACGAAGATCTGTCATCGCAGGCATTAACATATCGGCCATTTCTTTTAATATAAGGCGGAAGCGGCACTTTCCCAATGCGCTCCAGCACTTTTTCAAAATCATCGCCGGTCGAAAATTTCAGGGTATGGGTCCCGTTGGATGAACCTACGATCTCCGCTGTTAGATCTTCTCCAAAATATAACCGCATTCCGGGGGCCGGCCGCTTGGAAGCTTTTACCATGCACTGGCAGACAAAATCGCCGTTTTCCTTGATGGATTTTAATCCGCCATTGTAATCGGCAATCAAAACCTCTACTTTGCCGCCGGTCTCTTTGCGGCCCTCAAGGCGGGCAGGGATGACAGCCGTATTGTTTATCACCAGAACATCGCCCGGCTGGAGAAAATCTCCAATTTCATTGAAGCAGTGATGCGACCGCTCTCCGGTTTGCCGATTCAAACTCAATAAATTCGATCGGTCCCGTTGATCAACCGGCTGCTGGGCAATTAAATCTGCAGGTAAATTATAGTTATAATCATTTAGTGAAAACATGTTGCCAAACACCACACACCAAAAACCAAACACTCGATGATTTCGGTATTTTCGAAATTATCGACTCAGACCCGTCCAAAATACACCAGACTTAAGCCCAGCACCATGAGTACCAGTCCCAGCCGGCGCAATGCGCTGTCGGGAGTCGCAACCACTTTTTGCACCCAGAATTTCATTTTTTCCGGAGCTGCAAAATACGGCAACCCTTCAACTATCATAACCATGCCCAATACACACAGGAAAAATTTCATTCCAGCCTTTCAATTCAGCCCTCGTACCAATTGATGTTATCCGGCCTTCGTAGCCCCGTCGGCGCAGTAGGCTGGCGAAGTCGGCCATTCCAGTCAGGGCCCGTCCCTCGCGTTATTAGAAGCTATCTCAAAAATGTCTTTTGGCCCAATCTCTTTGTTGGTGCCTCGTTTCAAATCCTCAAAATACTCAAGTATTCCTCCGGTTTGAAACTCGGCCGCGCCGCGACCTTGAACCAAAATCCTATTTTTGAGATGGCTTCTAGAAGCTATCTATATAATCTTTTGTTGAGAGTTTTGTCAAAATAAAAGCATTGATTTAACCTTTATGACAACCAGCGTAACATCATCTTCTTTCTTCTTCTGCCGGTCGCGGTAATCTTCAAGCGCTTCAATCACGGCCCTTAAAATTTCCCGGGCGCTTTGACCCGCCCGGTCGCGAATGATCCGCTGCAGGTTGTCTTTGCCAAACATCTTCCCTTCAGAATTATGCGTTTCCCAGATGCCGTCTGTCCCGATAACAATAATTTGCCCCGGCTTTATCCGGTGTTGAAGCTCCTCATAGACCGCCTCTTCAAACACTCCCAGCGGCAAACCCCGTCCGCCAAGCTCTTCAAACATGTCTGAATGACGGTCATATAAAAAAGCGGCATCATGCCCGGCGCGCACCCAGTTAAAAGTTTTCTCACGGATGTTGATCCGGCCATAAAAAAGCGTCATAAACTGACCGGAGTCTGCAACATCTTCTGTTAGCTGGCGATTGACGTCGGTAATAATTTCCAGCATACTGCCACCCATGGAAGCCCGCTGCCTCAAAAAGGCCCGGGCCGAACTCATCAACAAAGCCGAAGAAATTCCATGGCCGGACACATCGCCAACAACCAGGTCGATTTTATTTTCATCCTCCTGCAGGTAATCATAATAGTCGCCCCCGGTTTCTTCGCAGTAATAGCTTTGGCCGGCTATATCCAGGCCCTTGAACCGGGGATCGGATTTGGGCAAAAGTTTTTGCTGAACCTCCATGGCCAGATCCAGCGATTGCCGCAGCAGGTAGTTTTCTTCCAGCTGGGGTCCCACACTGTTGAATACCCGTGCCATATCCCCGAATTCGTCGCGCGAGCGGATATCAACCCGGGTGCTAAACCGACCGGCCCCAAGGGCCTGAGCGCCCTCCGCCAGTTTCTGCATGGGTTCTGAGACCGTGCGTGAAAAAGCAAGGGCCAGAATGATGATAACAACCAGGATCCCCGCGATAGCGTAATTGGTGACGGTCAAAAGGCTGTGGATTTGTGTCTGGATATATTCCTCAGCCTCAATGGCCGGTTTGAGAATGGCTTCATAGGGGGTAATCAAGACAAAAAAACCCTGCTGACGCATCGGGCCGTATACCCATAAACAGTCACAGCCCAGATATTTGATCCTGCGAATGTTGCTGAGGCTGTTTTCAAAGTCATCTAAAACGGCTTGGAACGGGCCGTCATCATCGGCAAGCAACCAATCCGCCTTAAAGGGGGTTTTCCAGTTGCGATCCCCGACATCCGTATTGTCTTCACGGACCATAATGCGGGCCCCTTTTTTACCGGTCTCGGGCTGGATGTCCGGATAGACCACAAAGGACTGGGTTTGACGGGGCAGGCGCTGCAACACCAGGCGGCTTTCAAAAAGATTGCGAACCGGAATGATGATGGCGGTAACCCCGACAGTTTGGCCGTCAGGACCTTTTACAGGCAGGGAGGCCGCGATAACCATTTGACCGGTTTGGGCATCAACATACTGGTCGGTCCAGAAACTGTTGCGCTGAAAGGCTTCGGTGTACCAGAATTTTTTACGCGGGTCGAAGTCGGCTGAAAAATTACCATTTCCTGGATAAATGGTATAAAGTCCGTTTTCCAGTGCGGTGTATCGCCAGAGCACATACTCTTTGAGATACCTGGACTGATCCCGGTAAAAGGGTGTCATCCCTGCCAGGCGGTTAATATCGGACGCAACATCCTGATAACGGATGCCGGGTGCAAAATTGAATACCTGGGCCGAACGGGTCACTCGCAGCAATTCCATCTTATTTTCCGAAATTATTCGGAAATGGAGCGTAGATGTATCCAGATCCCGGGGCAATTTACGCCCGGCATTAAGATCTTCTGCCAAGGTGACAGCGGGGGTCCCACCTGAATACTGAACCAGGTGGTGTTCAACCTCTCTGGCCTGGGAGGTGAGGGCGACTTCCAATTGTTCCCCGACCTGCCACAGCATATGCGAATAGGACTCAACCACAAACATCAGGCGGTTTTTAGCGGAAGCGATCAGATTATCCCGCGACCTGGCAACAAGCTCTCCCCCGAGCTGTTGTACACCTCTAATTCCAAATATCCGCATGGTACCTATGGGAACCAGTGCAATTAATACCAGCAATATCATGAGTTTCCATCGAAATCTCATGGTCAACCTCCCCGGGGTATAAAACTTGACTATGGCGCGTATATGACTACCATAGACTCACGCACAAAGGCAAAGATTTAGTGATTTTTACTATTTCCTGAAATGCCGAATGATGCCGATTCACAAAATTATCCTTGTCATCGATCTACATTAATAGTAATAATTACGAATTCATAGGTTAACTGTAATCTTGACTCTGACATAATCCTTTTTCCAAAGTGAATATTTATACCAATCTTCGCGGGTGAGGACGCTTCCTATGGAAAAAACTGAACCCTCTATTGTTAAGCGGTCCCTGTTTTCCTGGATATTCGCCGGTAATCTCAAACTTCAAATACTGCTGTTGCTGATCATCGTTGTAATGGTGTTTGTCAGGGTATTACCCATTGAAATGCAGAGGCTGGTCGTCAATGAAGCCATTAAACTCCGCAGCATTGACTTGCTTTTGACCTATTGCGGCATTTACCTGGCGGCGGTGTTTTTTTTCAGCATTCTTAAATACCTGACCAACATCATTCAAACCCTCATCACCCAGCGCACCACGGCAAACATGCGCAAAGCGCTCTATCACCATATCCTGACACTGCCGTTAAATTTTTTCAGAAATACCCAGCCCGGAACGGTGGTCAATGCCCTGACCACAGAGCTGACGATGCCCGGCAATTTTGTGGGTATGGCCGTCGCCAGCCCCGTTACCAACGTCTTGACCCTGGTGGGCTTTGCTGCTTACCTTTTCTGGCTGAATCCCCTTCTGGCGGCAGTATCGCTGAGTATTTACCCGATCGTCGTCTTCCTGGTACCGTTGCTCCAAAGAGGGGTCAACAAAGCCAACAAAAAGCGGGTCGATACCGCCCGCACCTTCGCCGGTCGAATCGCGGAATCTATTTCGGGCATCCATGAGATTCATGGCAACGGCGCTTACCGCATAGAAAACCGCAAATATGACTCGCTGGTGGACCGGTTGTTGAAAATCAGGATCGTCTGGAGCCTCTACCGATTCGGTGTTAAGACAGCCACCGGGCTTTTCACCGGCCTGGGACCTTTTCTGGTATTTATGATAGGTGGTTATCTAACCATCAAGGGTCAACTGGAACTGGGCGCCCTGGTGGCGTTTTTATCGGCCCAGGAACGTTTGTTTGATCCCTGGAAAGAACTGATCGAATTTTATCAGGTTTACCAGGATGGTAAGATCAATTACGAACGGACCATGGAATTTTTTGATGTTGAACCCGAACATGCGATTGAACCCAAAAACCGCGACCCGATGGAGCTGGCGGGCAGTGTTGAGGTAAGGGATTTATCCTTTGTTACCGACTCCGGTATTCACCTGCTGGACGGTATCAACATGTCCCTGAAAGAAGGCGAGCATCTAGCCCTGGTGGGTTTTTCCGGAAGCGGCAAAAGCACCCTGGCTTTGTGTATCGGCCAGCTTTACAAATACACCGGCGGCAGCGTAATGATCGGTGATAAGGAGGTATCCGGCCTTACCAAAAAAGACATGGTAAGCAACATGGGCTTTGTAGCGCAGAGCCCGTTTATATTCGAAGGCACCATCGAGGAAAACATTCTTTATTCCAGTCTGGCTAAAATAGACGGAAACGGCCGGGCAGACGAGGAACAAAAGCCCACCCTTGACGATATCATTGCGGTTTTGCACCAAACCGGCATTTTTGTTGATATATTGCGCTTTGGTTTAAACGCGATATTAACCCATGACAAAAATGAAGAACTGGTCAACACCATCGTCAAGGTTCGCAAAAATTTCCAGCAAGAATACGGGGCAGAGCTGGCAGATTATGTCGAATTTTTTGACGAAGATAAATATTTGCATTACTCCAGTGTGGCTGAGAACCTGACTTTTGGAGCACCCAACAAAGATGAATTCAGCGATGAGAATCTGTCTAAAAACCAGTATTTTCTCAAGTTCCTCAAAAAGGCGGATCTCACCCGGCCATTGCTGAGTTTAGGTGTTACGCTGTGCCGACAAACCGTAGACATTCTGGGCAATCTGCCACCGGACGCTGTTTTCTTTGAGCAAAGCCCAATCAGTGCAGAGGAACTGGATGATTTTAAGCTGCTGGTTGAACACCTGAAGAAAAAGAAATTGCATGAACTGGAGGATGACGATCACCGCAAACTGCTGGAGCTGGCGCTGCGGTTTACGCCCGGTGTTCACAAAATGGCGGCCTTGCCGGAAATCCTGGAAACACTGATCCTGGAAGGTCGTGCCCTGTTCCGGGAAAATATTGCCGAGGATGACCCTGACGCATTTAGGTTCATTCAAATGTCGGAGTATATCTACTCCCAGACGATTATAAATAATATTTTCTTTGGCAAAACCAAAACCGGCAACCCCCAGGCCCGGGAACGAATCGACCAGAGCATCATCCAGCTGTTAATAGAAGAAGACCTTCTGGAAACCATTATTGAAATCGGAATGCATTACCAGGTCGGCACGAAGGGCGATAAGTTGTCCGGAGGACAACAGCAAAAGCTGGCCATCGCGCGCGTGTTTCTCAAAGCGCCGAAAATTTTGATTATGGACGAAGCAACATCGGCGCTGGACAACAAGTCCCAGGCGCGTATCCAGAACCTGTTGGAAACCCGCTGGAAGAAAAAAAGTACGGTGGTTTCCGTGGTACACCGACTGGATACAATTAAAAACTTCGACAAGGTGGCAGTCATGAAAGCCGGCAAAATTCTTGAAATGGGCACATATGATGAACTGATAGCCCGGAAAGGAATGCTGTATGAGCTTGTTGGAAAGAAATAATTCGACACCGTCTAGTGAGTTCCAGGAAAATCTGGAATTATTGCGACAAATCTATTTTTTCTCCGGGCTACCACTTGAAACCCTCAAGGTTTTCGCTTATCTTTGTACCAGAGAAAAGTTCAAGCAGGACGAATACATATTCAGCCAGAACGAAGACGACGGTCAGGCTTTTTATATTATCAACGGCACTGCCCGGCTTGAGCGCCAGGACAACGGAAAGACAATCACGGTTGGAGATTACAAAGCCGGGAAATTCATCGGCGGACTGACCCTGCTGGGTGAAACAAAGCGTCTGTTTTCGCTAAAATCAGTCACCGAAACAACCTGTCTGGTGTTGAGCCGTGATAAATTTTCAAAAACCATGAAGCAGTTTCCCGATTTGCTGGCCAAGATATGCAACGCCGTAGCCAAAAGCATCGATATCTGGGAAGAACGATTCCTTTCAGATCGTGCTGATCAATGCGGTGAATGTTTGAACGAATTAGGTGTGACCCTTATTTGAGTCTCAACTGCAGGACCGACAGATACTGTAGCGTTTTAAATCAAGACCTGATCCGGTTAGGGTGAAAGTCTATAAATTGAATATTGAATAAGGTGGGCGTCAATGGCGAAAAAAATGTACTCATTTGAACTCAAAAGCAGCCTGTCCGAATTGGATCGATTGTGCCAGAATCTGGAAACGTT
>Ga0265303_10002494_pt1 | contig 11397 bp, 7 predicted proteins | sample Helome_2_FD_192494 | JGI IMG/M metagenome (GOLD analysis project Ga0265303, IMG submission 192494) | Marine sediment microbial communities from subtidal zone of North Sea - Hel_20160317 (Illumina Assembly) | ecosystem: Environmental > Aquatic > Marine > Subtidal zone > Sediment ...
AGACACTTTGTAACTGTGGTCGTCGAATTTGCCGCCGGCATGGAGCGTGGTCAGGATGACTTCAGCGGCGGACACCCCTTCTTCCGTGTGCGTATCGACCGGAATACCACGGCCATTATCTTTTACCGTGACCGCTTCGCCCGGATGAATGATCACGTCGATGTGATCACAATGACCCGCCAGCGACTCATCTATCGCGTTATCTACCAGCTCCTGCACCATGTGATGCAGCCCAGTGCCATCTTCAGTATCGCCGATATACATTCCGGGTCGTTTCCGTACCGCATCGAGGCCCCGGAGGACTTTGATACTGTTGGAATCATAACTGTCTTCGGACATAGCAAATCCTTGGTGTAAATCACCCAAATTACGTCTGGTGGGTCACAGATCTCTGACGATGGTGCCCTGTTTCACGTGAAACATCTCAATTTCACTCGCTGGAAAGCCATAGTGCGACCGATCAGCCTTCTGCACCGAGGTAGACACCACCTGGCTCTGCAACTCCACCAGCAGTCGAAAAAAACGCTGACTATGAGCCTGATCCAGCTCAGCTCCAACATCGTCTATCAGAAAAATCGAAGCCCGCCCGGTCTCTGCCTTAAGCAGCGATACCTGAGCAACTTTCATGGCCGTCGCAAGCAGTTTACCCTGACCGCGCGATAGAACTCTGGCGGCTTCGCGGCCGGCGGATCTGAACTTGATGTCAGCGCGATGTGGGCCCCACTGCGTGAACCCTGATTTTACCTCTGTATGTACCCTTTCACCCAGCAATTTTTCGAGGTTTTCGTCAGACGGCCAGCCTCGGGAGTATTCAGTCGTGAGATCCAGTTCAGGGACCAGGGCCGCAACCGTTGCGGCAGCATGTTCCTGAAACGACGCCAGATATTCCAGGCGCAGCTCGGTCACCCGGCAAGCCAGGGCGACAAATTCCTGATTCCACGGATCCATCTGATCGTCCGTAAACCCGCCGCCCCGCAATACGGCATTACGCTGTTTCAACACGCGCAGATAGTCCCGCAATATCCGCAGATAATCAGGTTTCACGTGAAACATTCCCCAGTCAAGCCAGCTACGCCGCTGACTGGGACCGCCAAAAACCAGATCCGCAACATCAGGAAGCAGCGTTTGCAACGGCGTGATAACGGCGACCTCAGAAATTCGTTGGACATTCTGGCCATCAAGACGGAGTTCGGTATTTCTATCCAGGCCACGCTTAATACCAATCATCCGACTCGTACCCCCCTCGTCCTCGAGCTCCGCGCGAACCATTAGATGATCAGCACCGCTAGTGACCAGATCCCGCAGCTGTTGGGTGCGGAAAGACCTGCCTCGAAACAGCAGGTGAATGGCTTCGAGCAGCGCCGTTTTACCAGCGCCATTATCACCATAAAAATGATTGAGCCCGGTACTCAGACTGACGTCTACATCCGACAGATTACGAAAATTCTGAATTGTCAGGCGTTTCAAGCGCATCAGGTAGCGCTGCCTGGGGTTGGTAGCGAGCCGTTACAGGCGCATCGGCATGACGACAAAAACTGAGTCGTCATTGCCAGGCCCTTCGATCAAGGCGCTGCTGTTTGCATCTGAAACGCTGATCTGAACCTGATCAGTGTCCAGTACCGACAGCACGTCCTGCAGATAGCTCACGTTGAAACCTATCTCGAGGCGATCGCCCTGGTAGTCAACGGGAATGATTTCTTCTGCTTCTTCCTGTTCCGGATTATTCGCCTGGATAGTCATCTGCTCATCATCGACGATGAGTCGAACGCCGCGGTACTTCTCGTTAGACAGGATAGATGCACGAACGAACGCCTGCTTCATGGAGTCCCGGTCACCCGTGATCGCCTTCCCAGCGTCTTTGGGGACAACCTTCTCATAGTCGGGAAACTTTCCATCGACCAGCTTGGTCGTCAACGTGAACTGATGCTGTGATACTCGCAGATGATTCCCGCCGAGCTGAACCACAACCTCCTCTTCATCGCTGTCGAGCAGGCGTCCAAGTTCCAGAACTCCCTTCCGCGGAACAATTGCCTGAGATCGATCGGATCCTGCTCCAACATCGGAAAGCGTGCACATCGCCAGCCGGTGGCCGTCTGTCGCAACGGTGCGAATGAACTGGGGCGTTACCTCAAGCAACATTCCGTTAAGAAAATAGCGCACATCCTGCTGCGCCATTGAAAAGGACACCTGGTCAATTAAATTGCTCAGCGAGCTGGGGGACAGTACAAATTCGAGATCACCAGGCCCGCTCTCTACCTTGGGAAAGTCCGAGGCAGGCAAGGTGGACAGACTGAAGCGGCTGCGCCCGGAACGCACAACCACCTTCTCACCCGTCGCTTCTACTTTCACCGACGCGTCATCGGGAAGAGACCGCCATATGTCGGCCAGCTTGCGAGCAGGTATCGTGGCTTCACCCTCCTGGGCGATCTCGATACCGTCAGTGATCTGCGCTACCAGCTCTACCTCGAGATCTGTGCCGGTGATGGCCAGAGCGCCATCTCTGGCCACAAACAACAGGTTCGCGAGCACCGGAAGAGTCTGACGACGTTCGACGACACCGGTAACCAGCTGCAGCGCGCGCAACAGCGTTTCACGATCGGTAGAGAATTTCATGGATACCTTTTACAGCAGAAAATGACAGAAGAATACGCGTCTAACGAGAGCGGGAGTGCAATCTCATGCTGGCGATCAACTCGCCAGCATACGGTTAAGGTTCTTATAGTCTTCGGCAACGTCACTATTGCTTTCACGTAGTTCGGCAATCTTACGGCAGGCGTGAAGGACTGTAGTGTGGTCCCTACCGCCAAAGGCCTCGCCTATTTCCGGTAGCGAGTGGTTCGTCAGCTCCTTAGCCAGGGCCATCGCTACCTGTCTGGGTCGAGCGATAGTTCTATTGCGTCGTTTCGACAGAATATCCGAAATCTTGATGTTGTAGTACTCCGCCACGGTCCGCTGGATGTTATCCATGCCGACCTGACGATCCTGTATCGCCAGCAGATCCCGCAACGCACGTTTAACCTGTTCTATCGTGATCTTACTGCCGGTGAATCTGGCGTTGGCAATCACACGGCGCAGCGCGCCTTCGAGTTCACGAACATTGGAGCGAATCCGCTCGCCAATAAAAAACGCTACCGCGGAATCAAGATGGATCTGCTCGGCTTCTGCCTTCTTCATCAGAATGGCCACCCGGGTTTCCAGCTCCGGTGGCTCTACTTCGACGGTGAGGCCCCAGACGAAGCGCGATTTCAGACGCTCCTCGAGACCGTCAATTTCCCTCGGGTAGCGATCGCACGTCAACACCATCTGATGCCCGCGTTCCAGGAGCCCGTTGAACACGTGGAAGAACTCTTCCTGGGAGCGCAACTTCTTGGCAAAAAACTGGATGTCGTCGATCAGCAGCATGTCAACGGAACGGTAGTACTGCATGAAATCCTGCATCGTGCCCTGCTGAAGGGCGCGAACCATATCCTGCACAAATCGCTGCGAATGCAGGTAAACCACCTTTGCCTTGGGATTTTCAGTCCTTACCTGGTTGCCGACTGCCTGCATCAGATGAGTCTTTCCCAGACCGACGCCGCCATACAGCAGCAGCGGGTTGTATGACTTACCCGCATTCAACGCTACCTGAGATGCTGCCGCTTTAGCCATCTCGTTGGACTTACCTTCCACAAACGTGGAAAAGGTGAATTCACTGTTGAGTTGATGTGCGCCAGCATAGCGATCCGCCGCGCCACCCGAACCATCGGCTCGAACAGGCGCTTTATCCACCTCAAGTTCACTGTCTGTATCCACCAGCGCACCTATGTCCAGGCAGACTTCGAGTTCATCGCCAGGTTCGCCAAGCTGCTGCAACAGTTCAGTGATCCGGTCGAAATATGCCGATTGAACCTGGTTCTTAACATAACGGTTTGGCGCGAGAATGCGAACGCGCTGATCATCAGCCCGTGCCTGCAATGGCCGAATCCAGGTATTAAATTGTTGAGACGAAAGTTCGTCCTGTAACCGATCTAGGCATTTATGCCAAACGGAACGTCCCACCTACATGTGCCCCCAATAGCAGCGAAGCTCCACACGCATTTCGTATAACTTTCTTCGTCATTTTGAAACGGCAGAGCAAGAGATTTTTTCGTTGTTGTGGCCGCAATTCTAATCACGATGATCAACACTTTGCTACGCAGTCGACGGCTTATTTCCGTGTTTTTGTCGGATAAACAGGAAATTCAAACGCTTAGCGCCATCGAAACATTTTTCAGGACACTTTCTATCTGCGACTACAGTGTGAGCAAAGTCCTGAAGAACCTGTGGATAACATTTGTGGAAAACTCGACGGCTTGAATTATCCACCGCCATTCACAATTCCCGCCCAGCCAGCACACGGCTTTTGCACAGCATGTTTGAGTCTGCAACCCATTGTTATCGTTCGCTTTTCCGCGACTTTCCACAGAATCAGCCAGCCCCAATAAACAACAACCACAACACTTTAATAATATTTATCCTATTACTTTAACTGACCAGCATACGCTGATTCCTGATCCGCCGTTCTCGATAGAGTCTCTCGAGATGAGGCCGAGACGGACATCTTTAGGACTATCTGAATAGAATGCTGGCGGCGCCCTGAATAAAACGCTGGGGGTGGCCTGAATAGAGCGTTGACAGGCTTCAGGCAGCTACCTAAAATCGCGCACCCTGCTGAGGCAGTGCCCAGCTGAATTAATCCGGAACCGACCGAGCGCACCATGAAGCGAACATTCCAGCCAAGTAACCTGAAACGAAACCGGACACACGGTTTCAGAGCTCGAATGGCAACCAAAGGCGGCCGCAAAATCCTGAACGCCAGACGGGCGAAGGGCCGTAAGCGCCTGAGCGTTTGATCGGCGCTGGCAGCCGGTTGTCCGACTGCCTGATGCCCCCGACGGGCGAGCAAAATGAACGATGCTCGAGACCCGCTGCCAGAGAACTTCCATTTTCCCCGAACTGCTCGCCTGACCCGACCTTCCGAGTTTGAAACGACACTTCGCGCCCCCGACTACAGATTGAGGTCAGGGCCGTTACGTATTGCCGCAGTTCGGAATAGAATGCACTCCGCCCGACTCGGACTCATTGTCGGAAAAAGGGCCATCCCTAAGGCGCATTCGCGAAATCGGGTAAAGCGGATAATCCGCAACCGCTTTCGTCTGGTTCAATACCGGCTTGAGGGATTCGATCTGGTTGTCCGCGTAGCTGCGGGTGTCACAGACCGTGAGCTGCACCGAGCTCTGGACATTTTGTTTGCGGACCTGGAGAAGAAGGCTTGTGAAAATCCAGCAGATCCCTAAGCACTGCTTGTGCGCGTTGATTCGGGGTTACCAGCTGACGCTGAGTCCGTTCATCGGTAATCAGTGCCGCTTTTATCCGACCTGTTCCCACTACGCTCACGAGGCGATCACCCGTCATGGCGCGTGGCGAGGCAGCTGGCTCGCAGGCTGCCGTCTGCTCAAGTGCCACCCGTTCAATCAGGGTGGTTTTGATCCCGTTCCCACCACCAGTTCCGGCGGTCGTGCAACGTCCAGCGCGACCACCCAAAACTGCTGCGAAAGCCACTAACTGAGACTTGACCAGATATGCTCCCAACTGAAATCCAGCGCATCGTCCTGCTGATTGCCCTCGCAGCAACCGGCTATCTGATGATTCTGGCCTGGAACGATGATTACATCGCGAACTCCCAGCCAGCCAGCTACTCTGAAGCACCGCAGCCACAGCAGAGCGGGACCACTGCGGCGCCGGCAGGTAATGCTGCCGTTGACGCTGGCACGCCGGTCGGTACCGATGTGCCGTCGGTAGCTGAGGCAACGGCTTCAGGTGCTGGCAGTGACGTGCCGGATGCTTCGTTGATCAGCGGCAGCGTAGACGCGCCTCAGGCCGCGGAGCCGGTCGCCGCGGTTACGCAGGAGCGTCTCGTTAAAGTGACGACGGATGTGCTGAACGTATGGATAGACCGGCTGGGCGGAGACATAGTCCGTGTAGAGCTGCCTGGCTACCCGGTGTCCATAGACCGGCCGGGCGTACCTTTTCTGCTGCTGGATAACAGCCAGAACCAAACCTACATTGCACAAAGCGGCCTCATTGGCAAAGACGGTATCGACAGCGACGGCCGGCCACTTTTCTCTGCAGCTGCCAACGCGTTCGACCTCGGTACCGATGACAGCCTGTCCGTTTTGCTGACGACGAGCCAGAACGGTCTCGACGTGGAAAAAGTCTATGAATTCCGGCGGGGGGAGTATCTTGTTGACGTCGGCTATCAGGTGGTCAACCAGAGTTCCGTCCCGATCAGCGCCAGCCTGTTCGGACAGATCAAGCGTGACGCTAAGGAACCGCCAGGAAGTGACAGCTTTTCGCTGGGCCCTCAACCGTATCTCGGCGGCGCTCTGACAACCAACGAAGATCGTTACGAAAAGATTGAGTTCGATGATCTGGATGAAGGCGCTTACCGCGCCCAGGTGCAGGGTGGCTGGATAGCGTTCCTTCAGCACTACTTCCTGAGCGCGTGGGTTACCGACCAGGACCAGGAAAACACCTTCTACGGCAATCGGCGCAACGATGGCACCTATGTTTTCGGTTTTACCGAACCCCTCAAAGAGGTAGCGCCCGGTGATACCGGGGTCTGGGCGATGCAGTTCTACGCAGGGCCGAAAGATCAGCTGATCCTCGAGGAAATTGCCCCGAACCTGAATCTGACCGTCGACTACGGATTCCTCTGGTGGCTGGCCGTACCGTTGTTCTATCTGCTGGATTGGCTCCACGGCTTCGTCGGCAACTGGGGAGTGGCAATCATTCTTCTGACGGTTCTTGTCAAGCTGGTGCTTTATCCGCTAAGCGCGGCCAGCTACAAGTCGATGGCCAACATGCGTCGGGTTGGTCCGCAGATGAAAAAGCTGCAGGAGCGATACTCTGACGACCGTCAGAAGCTGTCTCAGGAAATGATGGCGCTGTATAAGAAAGAAAACGTCAATCCGCTCGGCGGCTGTCTGCCGATGTTGTTGCCGATGCCGATCTTCATTGCCCTCTACTGGGTGCTGTTCGAGAGCGTTGAACTCCGTCAGGCGCCGTTTTTCCTCTGGATCGACGACCTGGCAGCCATGGATCCGTTCTTCATACTACCTCTGCTGATGGGTGCGAGCATGTACGTCCAGCAGCTGTTGAGTCCAGCGGTGGGCGATCCGATGCAGATGAAGATGATGAAGATGATGCCCATTATGTTCACAGTATTGTTCCTGTTCTTCCCCGCCGGGCTGGTGCTTTACTGGCTGGTCAACAACATTCTCGGGGTTGCACAGCAGTGGTGGGTGATACGCCAGACCGAAAATGCCCAGGTTGCCAAAACCTGAATTGAGCACCTCAATGTCCGGCGCTGCGTTGGATAACGACACCATCGCGGCTATCGCGACTGCGCCGGGTCAGGCCGGTATTGGCGTGGTTCGGCTGTCCGGTCCTGCTGCCAGGAAGATTGCAGAGCGGATTGTCGGTGATCTTGCCGAGCCGCGGGTGGCCGCTTTGCGTAGCTTTCGTGCCGAAGATGGCAGCGTCATTGATTCCGGACTCGTGCTGTCGTTTCCGATGCCGAATTCGTTTACCGGTGAAGATGTCGTGGAGTTTCAGGGCCATGGGGGTCCGGTCGTGCTGCAGCTGCTGCTGCGTTCGCTGATCGCCGAAGGCGCCCGACTGGCGCGGCCGGGGGAATTCACCGAACGGGCATACCTGAACGGCAAACTCGATCTTGCCCAGGCTGAGGCGGTGGCTGATCTGATCGCGTCTTCGTCTGAAACCGCAGTGCGCGCCGCCAACCGTTCCCTGGCGGGAGAATTTTCCAGACACGTTCATCAGCTCGACGATGAAGTGATGCGGCTGCGCGTCTACGTCGAGGCGGCCATCGACTTCGTCGATGAAGACATCGATCTGCTCGCCTCCGGAGAGGTAGCCGAGCGTATCCACTCGCTTTCAGAAGGCCTTTCAGAACTGCGTGAGCAGTCTGCACAAGGCGTTATGTTGCGCGATGGTATCCGTCTCGCGTTGCTTGGTGCGCCCAACGCGGGCAAGTCGAGCCTGTTGAATCACCTCGCCGGAGAAGAGCGAGCGATAGTGACTGAAGTGCCAGGCACTACGCGCGACCTGGTCCGGGTACCCGTTCATATCGGTGGTCTGCCGGTGGAGGTGATCGATACCGCCGGATTGCGCGATACTGAAGACGTTGTTGAACGCGAGGGGGTCAGACGGGCGCTCGAGCAGAGTGAGCAGGCGGATGTGGTGCTCTGGCTTACCGACCTGATGGACCTCGCGCTGATGCCCGAGACCCTGGCGCACCTGGATCTGGCTCGACTCATCCGCGTCGGTACCAAAGCCGATCTGTGCGCCGGTACAGCCATTGCAGACCAGGCGTTGGCGGAAAGCGCCGTCGATGTGCAAATCTCTGTCGTGACCGGAACCGGAATCAACGATCTGGTCGAGCTGGTGCAGCAGCGGGCAGGATTTCAGGCCCCGGAAGCCGCTTTTACCGCGAGGCAGAGACATCTGGTTGCCCTCGATGATGCGGCTGAACATCTTGCAACCGGCCTGAGGCTGGTTTCTGGAGAAATTGAACTGGTGGCCGAAGAGCTCCGGCTCGCGCACCTGGCGCTGGGAGAAATTGTCGGCGAGCTGACCCCCGACGAGCTGCTTGGCGAGATCTTCTCCACTTTCTGCATCGGTAAGTAGACAGCAACTGCAAAAGCGATAGTGCGGGTGGAAACCGACAACAAAACGGCCTGTTTCCAAATGCCAGCCCGAGCGTTCTAATTCTGGCGTGCGTGCAGGTATACTGCGCGGCCGATTTCTCCCGCTGACCGGGTCGACAACATCATGACTGACTATCCAGACAGCTTTGACGTGATTGTCATTGGCGCCGGTCACGCCGGCGCTGAGGCCGCGACGGCGGCTGCGAGAACGGGTGCCAGCACCCTGCTCCTGACCCAGAGTCTCGAAACCATCGGCCAGATGTCCTGCAATCCGGCGATCGGTGGTATCGGCAAAAGCCACCTGGTGCGCGAGATAGATGCGCTGGATGGGATCATGGGCAAGGCAGCGGATCTTGCCGGGATCCAGTACCGGATCCTCAACGCCAGCAAAGGCCCGGCGGTGAGGGCGACCCGAGCGCAGGCGGACCGTCAGCTTTACCGGCAGGCTGTTCGGGAACTGCTGGAGGCGCAACCGAATATCCGGCTCTTTCAACAGTCAGTGACCGACCTGGTGGTCAAAGACGATCGCGTTGTCGGCGTCGATACGCAAATGGGGCTGCGTTTCCACGCCGGCGCGGTAGTCCTGACGACGGGAACCTTCCTGGGTGGACGTATCCACATCGGTCTCGAGAACCATCCGGGCGGTCGCGCCGGGGATGCGCCTGCCAACACGCTGGCGCAGCGTCTGCGAGCGTTGCCGTTCCGGGTTGATCGGCTGAAAACCGGCACCCCGCCGCGCATTGACGGCCGCAGCGTGGACTTCTCTGAGCTCGAGGCTCAGCCTGGCGACGAGCCAACTCCCTGTCTCTCCTATCTGCACGAAACCAGTGAGTTCGCGCGGCCGCGGCAGGTCGCCTGTCATGTTACTGAAACAAACCAGCGGACACATGAGATGATTCTGGCGGCGCTGGACCGATCGCCCCTCTATACCGGAGTGATCGAAGGCGAGGGACCGCGCTATTGCCCGAGTATTGAAGACAAGGTGGTGCGATTTACGGATCGGGTACGCCACCAGATTTTCGTCGAGCCGGAGGGACTGAATAACCACGAGCTTTATCCGAACGGTATCTCGACCAGTCTGCCGTTCGATGTTCAGATTGATCTGGTGCGGAGCATCCGCGGCTTCGAACAGGCACACATCACCCGTCCGGGTTATGCGATTGAATACGACTTTTTCGACCCCAGGGACCTAGAGTATTCACTGGAAACCAGAACCCTGGGCGGATTGTTTTTTGCGGGTCAGATAAATGGCACAACGGGTTACGAAGAGGCTGCCGCGCAGGGGCTTCTCGCCGGGCTGAACGCGGCTCGCCAGGTAGCCGGTCAGGATCCGTGGTGCCCGGCGCGGGACGAGGCCTATCTGGGCGTTCTGGTTGACGACCTGATCAATCTTGGCACTAGGGAGCCGTACAGGATGTTCACGTCCAGGGCGGAATTCCGGCTGCGGTTGCGGGAGGACAATGCCGATCAGCGGCTGACGGCAATCGGGCGCCGACTCGGTCTGGTTGGCGAGGAGCGGTGGCGTGCTTTCGAATCCAAAAAGCAGCAGCTGGACGGCCTGCTCGAAGCGGTCAACCGATTGCGGCTGAACCCGGGAAGCGAGCTCAGTAAATCGCTCGAAGCGGTCAGCGACGAACCCATACGCAAAGAAACGGATCTGGCCGGCTATCTCCGGCGGCCGACCATGACGCTGGAAAAGCTGGTAGAGCCGCTGTTGTCTCACGGCGCGATGGATATCACAGGTGTCGCGTCAGGCATCCTCGGTCAGGTAGAGACCGAGATAAAGTATGCGGGTTACATCAAAAGGCAGACTGCGGAGATTGAAAAGATCCGTCGGCACGAGGGCATAGCGCTGCCGGATGATCTGGATTTCGAAGCCATTTCCGGCCTGTCGCGGGAGCTGCAGCTGAAACTGACCGCGGCGCGTCCGGCAACGCTCGCGAAAGCGGCGAGAATCCCTGGCATCACTCCGGCGGCGCTGTCGCTGTTGCTGGTTCACGCCAGGAAAAGCCGGGATGCCGGGAAGGAGCAGAACGATGGCGCGCGATCATCCATCCCGCGTCTCGGCACCCGGTCTTGATCGCCGATCCTAAGAGCCCGCAGGAGATCATCGACCTGGCGGGTCAGTTGCGGGTGCCATTGGATGGATTACGCTCACAACAGCTCGAGCAGTTCGTCGCGCTGGTTCAGAAGTGGAACAGACGCTTTAACCTGCTGTCACGTCAGGACGTTGACAGGTTGTGGTGTCGACACATCCTGGACAGCCTGAGCGTTTCCTCAGATTTAGTCGGCACTCGGGTGCTGGATTTTGGCAGCGGTGGAGGTTTCCCGGGAATCCCTCTGGCAATCGCCAATCCCGAACGCACTTTCACGCTGCTTGACCGACATCAGCGCAAATGCCGATTTCTCGAGCAGGTTTCGCTGACTCTGGGTCTTGGCAACGTCACCGTTTGCTGCGCTGATTTGAGTTCACTGGTTGATGTGGAACCGTTTGACTGTATTACCAGCCGAGCCGTCGCGCCGACGGCGACCTTATGGCGCCAGGTAGAGCACCTTCTGGTGCCGCAGGGCCGGTTGGTGGCGATGGCGTCTGCCGGGGCGGGCAGTCAGTCGGACTATCAACTGCCGGTCGGCGCGAAATGTGAGCAGC
>Ga0265303_10002496_pt1 | contig 11390 bp, 9 predicted proteins | sample Helome_2_FD_192494 | JGI IMG/M metagenome (GOLD analysis project Ga0265303, IMG submission 192494) | Marine sediment microbial communities from subtidal zone of North Sea - Hel_20160317 (Illumina Assembly) | ecosystem: Environmental > Aquatic > Marine > Subtidal zone > Sediment ...
TAAACAAGAGATGAAACAGATTGCGCTCTACGGCAAAGGCAGCATCGGCAAGAGCACGGTTGCCACCCATGTCTCTTATGCCCTCGCCAACCAGGGGCGTCGGGTCTTCCTGATGGGCTGTGACCCGATGGGAGACAGCACCCACCACCTGCTCCACGAGTACACCAAGCCGATCCTCGACGTCCTGACGGAACACGACTTCGAATACGAGGACATCGAGGTGGCAGAGATTGTCCACAAGTCACCCCTGCCCTTTGAGAACGGTGGGTCAGTGTACTGCGCCGAAGCCGGCGGCCCTGAGCCGGGCGTCGGCTGCGGCGGCAAGGGCGTGATTGAAGCCATTAACACGCTCAAGCGGCTTGAGGTTTTCGACGAACTGCAACCGGATATCGTGATTTACGACATCCTCGGCGATGTCGTCTGCGGCGGATTTTCTCAGCCGATTCGGGACGGTTTTGCCGAGGAAACCTACCTGGTCACCAGCGGCGAGCTCGAGGCGCTGTACCAGGCCGTGAACGTGATGGGCGCGGTGAACCGTTTCGCGAAACGGGCGGGCGCCAAGCTGGGCGGACTGATCGTCAATCTGCGCGGTCTGGAGCGGGAAGAACAAATCATCAACGATTTTGCTGCCAAGACCGATACGCGGGTCCTGGCCGTGCTGCCGTTCAGCCAGTTGGTCAAGGAATGCGGCGGCGAAGCCAAGACCGTGTTCGAAGACCATCCGGACAGCGCCGAGGCCGAGAAGTATAGCCGGCTGGCCGAGTTGGTCATGGCGAGCGACTACGAGCCCACCACACCGCACCCGATGAGCTTCGAGGAGCTGTACGAGTGGTGGTGTCCTTACGTCAACTGAGGCAAGGCAAAGGCTTATGCGGCAGATAGCAGTCTACGGCAAAGGCGGCATCGGTAAATCGATGATCTCGTCCCACATCAGTTTTGCTTTCGCCAACAGCGGCCTGCGGGTCCTGCACCTGGGCTGTGATCCGAAGCACGACAGTACGCGGCTGCTGCTCGCCGGCCGGATTCCGCATGCCATCCTCGACATCCTGCGCAAGGTAGATTTTGAAACGCGTAAAGTTGCGCTTGAAGACGTGGTCCTGGAAAGCACATTGAACGACACCGTGCCGGGGCAGCTTTTCTGTGCCGAAAGCGGCGGGCCGGAACCGGGCGCCGGCTGCGCCGGCAAGGGCGTGACGGAAGCGATTCGCACCCTGGCCAAGCTGGATGCCCACAACAAGCTGGAACTGGACGCGATACTCTACGACGTGCTGGGCGACGTGGTCTGCGGCGGATTTACGATGCCCATCAAGCGTGGTCACGCGAAGGAAATCTACATTGTCACCAGCGGTGAGATGCAGTCACTGTTTGCCGCCTGCAACATTTCCAAGGCCGTAGCGCGATTTGCGCAGCGCTCCGGTGTGCGCCTGGGCGGTATCGTGGGCAACCTGCGCAACATGGAGAACGAACGCGAGGTGCTGGAGCGCTTCGCGGCGCGCCTGGCCACCCAGGTCGTCGGCTTCGTTCCGTACAGCGAGAAGATCAAGGCGGCGTCCGGCAGGGGCGAGACCCTGTTCCAGTATGCCCCGGACTCGCCCGAGTGCGAGGCGATGCAACAGCTGGCGGACAATATCCTCAACAACAAGTTAATGACGATACCGGAACCCATGAGCTTCGACGAACTCCACCACTGGTGGCAGGCAAACAAGACGCTGGCGGCCTGAACCCTGGCGCAACGACGAGAGGAAACGGCAGATGCCCATCAAGAACTACGAGCACGGCTGCTCCACAACCCAGGCGCTGGCGACGCTGGGCAAGGTGGAAGGTGTGATCCCGCTGGTGCACGGCCCGCAGACCTGCGTGTTCGAGAACCAGATGTCCACACTGTATTGCCGTCCTGCCAAGCTAATCACCGCGGGTACCTTGCTGAGCAAGAGCGAAGTGATCTTCGGCGGCGACGACAGTCTGAAGGAGCAGATTCGCAACGTCTACGAAAAGCACCACCCGAAGGTGATCGTGATCATCAACACCTGCATTCCGCAGCTCAATGGTGACGATGTGAAGGGCGTAAGCATGGAAATGGAGGAAGAGATACCAGGCTTGCGGATCCGCTCGATCAACACCGGTTTCGTTTACACGAACGCGATGCTGCGGGGCTCGGATGCGTCCTGGCTCGCCATCCTGCAGACGCTGGACAAAACCGAGCACGAGCCGGGCGCCATCGGCATCGTCGGGCGTTCGGGTCAGGATGCCGACAATATGGGTGCGATTGGCACGATGCTGCGAAAAGCAGGCTTGAACACCTACCTGTTCCCCGAGGGCCACATCGATGAAATGGCCAAGATCACCCGCGCGGAGCACATCTACCCGATTCACCTGGGTTCCTATGAGAGCTGCAAGTATCTCGAGTCCGAATTCGAGCAGGATGCGGAATTCATCGAAATACCGGTGGGCATCGACGGCACCACGAATTTCTTCCGGCGCGTCGCCGACAAGGAAGGCTGCCAGGCCCTGCACGACCTGGTAGACCAGGAGGAGAAGCAAGCTCGCGTGGAACTGGAGAAGCTCAGGAAGAAGTTTGCGGAAGACCCGGTACGCATGCTGCTGGTCTCCGGTCCCGCCAACGAAATGTCCATGGGTAAGATCGTTGCCGAATTCGGTGCCGAGGTCTTCGTGGTGCCCTCCATGAAAGACAAGTTCTACAAGCAGGAACGGGCGATCATGGAAGAGCGCTACGGCGTGACCTTTATCGACGAAGATTTCGGCTCGCTGGACGAGTTGATCGATGAGATCAAGCCCACAGTCATTGCCAACGAGATGCAGGCTGAAACGGAATCCTCTGCACGCCTGATTCCGTCGTTCTGCATCTTCTTCTACCTGGCCGATTACGGCTATGACTACGCGCTGAATTTCGGCAAGAATTTCAACAACATGACGGGGCCGTCGGTCTGGAAGCACTGGCGCGAACTGAACAGTCGCTACGCCGCGGTCTGACATGAACGACAGCCAGCCACAATTCAAACTCCAGGAGCTGCACACGCCGTCGTCCTTCGAGGGCGTGGTGTGGGCGCTGATGGGTATCGAAGACGCACGCACGATCATCCATTCCGCGCCGGGCTATTACTTCAACATGCACAACAACGCGCTGATGAACGACTGGCCGATGGAGCTGTATACCTCCCACCTGAAGTTCTCTTCGGTCATGAAGGGGGGCGAGGAACAGCTCGCCAACGTGATCGATGCGATCAAGGAACTGCGGCCCGCCGCGCTGTTCGTCGTGACCTCCCCCGTCACTGAAACCAGCCAGGACGATGCCGAAGGCGTGTGCGACCGCATCGGTTACCCGAACACGCGAGTCGTGCGCCCGGCCATCGGCGAGTCTTGCAACCAGGGCAAAGAAGCAGCCTTCCAGGCGCTGATCGACTTGATGGACGGCGACGCCGAAAAACGGCCGCGCTCGGTGAACCTGATCGGCCCGGCGCTGTGCATGTTCAACTGGCGGGCCGACGTCTATGAGCTCAAGCGCATGCTGAGCGAGATCGGCATCCAGGTGAACGCGGTGCTGTCAGCCGGCGCGACCTTTGCGGAAATCCAGAACGCACCGGCCGCCGAGCTGAACCTCTGCATGTATCCCTTCGATTACGGTGTGGAAACTGCGGAAGTAATGGAAGAGCGCTTTGGCGTCCCTTACATGGCCGATATCGTGCCGATTGGCTTCGACAACTCACTGCGCTGGCTCGAGCAGATCGCAGACCACTTCGATATGGATATCAAGCGGTATCTTGCGAGCTGCGTGCAGAACGCCACCCACTTCATCCGTTCGAACCTGGTGTTCGGCACCACCTTTGAACTCAGCACGGCGCTGTCCTTCGAAAACCACAACACCTACGCGCTGGGGATTGCCGAGTTCTTCAAGAAAGAGGTGGGCATCAAGGTACCCCTGGTCTCCTTGAGCAACCCCGAGGCTGCCGAACGCGTGGCCGCCAGCTGCGACGAAGTGCTGGTGTCGCCCACGCTGGACCTGAAAAAAGAGCGGTTCGTCGAGACCGGCCCGAACCTGATTTTCGGCAATTTCTACGACCAGAAACTGGCCTCCGAGGAAGGCATCCAGAACTTCGTGGTGGCCGATATCCCCACCGCCGGCTATGTCGCATCGGAAGTCGGTCCCTTCATGGGGCTGATGGGCGCGAAGCACCTGGTGCAGACCGCGGTCAATAACACCGTCACAAAGCTGTTGATCGACACCAAGGGCGATGTCGCCGGTGAAGTCTCCGCAGGAGGAGCCGACTGGGACGTGGCGGCGGAACAGGCCCTGCAGCAGATCTCCCTCGCGGTGCCCCAGTTCGTGCGGACGTTTGCCGTGAAGAAGGTGTACGAGGCGTCGCAGAAGATCGCGCGCGAGCGTGGCACGCGGGTCACGGTGGACATCGTCCGTGACGCGGCGGAGTCCTTCACACCGGGGCGCTTTCATGCCAAGTTCGCGGCGATCTTCGACGCGGCCGAGCTGGACAGTCAGCAGTAGCGACTCAGGCTTTCGCGGTCAGCCGTAGCCCAGGTAGGTGTGAAACACGCCGTCGGGATCGTATTGGCGCCGCACGTCTGCCAGCCGCTGCCAGTTGTCCGCCGAGAAGCATTCACGAATGTGCTCCGGGTGGCGCCGCGCCTCGACTTCATTAATGTAGCGGCCCTTGCCGTATTGCTCCATCACCGGGATCGCCTCTTCCAGCCACGCGAAGTTGCGCTCATCGTCCGCTTCGTCCTGCCAGATGATGAAAGTTCCCACGTAGTGATTCGCAATTGACGACAGGCAGGAATCATCCCGTTCCTTGAGATTCATGCTGTAAGCGCCGAGCACATGATTGATGGGCGACGGCGTGGCGCGAAAATGGTCTGCCAGGCCAATAAAGATCTGACCGGGCTCGTTCGTCATCACATTGTCGACCGCGTAACGACCATGAGCGCCGCCCGGCTTGTCCGGTGTAAAAAACTGGTACAGCCCGGTAAAACTGAGTTTTTCATATTCCGTCATCACGATGCTCTCGCGCGGTAACGCTGAGCGCGCAAACGGCCTCAGCATGTCGCGAGACTCGGCCACCGTATCACCGAAGGCATACGCCGTGACGAAGCAGATCTTGGACTCGTCCGCTGGCGCATCCGCCGCAGCCACCGGGCTGTGCATCAGCGCGGCCAGGACCTCGACGCGGTCATCTTTGACTTCGATCAACTTGTCGAGTTCGGTCGTCATCGTCTCCACGGCTTCCAGCGGGAGAATGTAGGAGCTGGCGAGGATACCCTGGGGTGTTGGATATACGCGCAGGTCATATCGCGTAACCACCCCGAAGAATCCCGGGCCCGCACCCCGCACCGCCCAGTACAGATCAGGATTCTCATCCCGGCTCGCCATGACCAGTTCGCCGTCAGCGGTAACGATTTCTGCGCCGTCGATAGACAACGCGGCAAAACCACCGCGCGACTGGTAGTTCAGGCCGATTCCACCACCAAGCACGAAGCCCCCGATGCCCACGGTCGGGCAATGGGGCACCGGGAAGCTGAAGCCCCGGGCGCCCGCCTGCGCTGACAGCTGGATACTTTTCACGCCGGGTTGCGTCAGCGCGATCTGCCGGGTGTCGTCGATCTGTACGGTGTTCAGGGATGAGACATCGATGCACAGGCCGCCATCGCGCAGCGACGCACCGGTGGCGTTGTGACCGCCGCTGCGTGTGGTGATCTTGAGCTTGTTGTCTGCGGCATAGCGCACCGCCGCCTGTACATCCTCCACCGAACGCACCTGCACAATCATGTCCGGATAGCGGTCGGGCTTGGAGCGGTGAAACACCATCGATTGGCGCCAGGACTCGTAATCTGCGTCGTCCTTGCGAACGACGGTCCCGGATACCCGGGGCCGGGGGCCGCCTGACCCCGAGTCACTGGCCTGTGGTGACGCTGACCGGGAATACAACGATCCCAGCGCACCGACGACGGTGCCGGACAAGAACCGGTTCAGCATCTCGCGGCGAGTGGACTTGGAGTGTTTCATGTTGTTGCCCTCCACAGCTTTTCTCAGTTCCAGCGTGATCCGTTCCGAGCCGCGCCGCAGGCACGCTTCATGACGTCGGTTCTACCAGCTCAATCAGGTGACCGTCCGTGTCCTCCGGGGCCAGGTACGCGACCTTGGTGCGGCCGTTGTCGAAAATTCCGTTCTTGGTGATATAGCCGAGCCGAAAACCTTTCTCCGTCATCGCATCGACTACGGCTTCGATATCCTCGACCTGGAATGCGACGTGGCTGATACCCGCCTGCGGATTACCGCACATCGCTTTCACGTCGTCCGACAACAGCTGGATCAGCTCCAGCTCCGTGCCGCCGACGTTCACGAAACCAAACACCCCGGTGCCGGCCGTCTCCTCCGCCGTCATCACGCGAATGTCCTCATCCTCAAGGTCGAACATCCGCCGGAACATGGCCAACGCCGCGTCCACGTCGTCGACGAAATAGCCGACGTGCCGCAGGTTCTTGATCTTGTCATTGATGCTCAATGGCGGCTCCTGTGGCCTTGGCCTTGTGCGTTGCCTGCGATTGTCGCACGCCTCAGGAAAGCAGAGGCAACGGGGCCGGCGCTGCTTCCGCAGGACATGGCTCCCCACGCTGCGACGCTGGCAAGCCTGCGCAGCTCCCGGACCCAGGACCCTTGCAGCCAGCCTGCTCAGGGCTCCTCCCGGCGCAAGCGGTTCCGGCCAGCCCTTTCCTGAAAGGCTGACGGCAAGCCGTTTCCCGCCCCGCGGGCCGCGGCGTGAAACAGTTCCGTTACCCCGAAAATGAGACCCAGTCGATACGCAGATTCGACATAAGTCCGGAGAATTCCATGGTAATTGTGCCCGCGGTGCGCGCCGCGGCCGGACCGGCTTTTGCCTGACAAATGATGGAATGACAGACGGCCCGAAAAAACTCACCGCGTTGATTGTCGAGAACGACGACCACGTGATGTCGCTGCTGACCTTCATGCTGTCCAGGGAACTCTACGAAGTGGTGGAGTGCCGGGACGGCCGGGATGCGCATGCGTTCATTCGCGATAACCCGCCCGTGAACATCGTCGTGCTCGAACTGGTGCTGCCTTACAAGGACGGCTACGAGCTGATCCGTGAAGTGCGCAACTCGCCGACGTGGCACGACGTGCCGATCGTCGTGCTCACCGCACGCCGCCTGGAAGGCGACATCGTTCGCGGCCTGGACGCCGGAGCCAACGACTACGTCACCAAGCCCTACAGCCCGCGTGAACTCGTGGCCCGCATTCGCCGGCACAGCCGCTCGCCGGAAATCGAGGAGACCGACGCGTGAGCCACTTGCGTTCCACTACCGGCTTGCGGAACCCTGGATTCCGACTGGCAGCAGCCCTGCCCTTGTTGCTGCTGTCGGTCGTTACGTGGAGCGCCGACAGCGCTGTCGATCAGGCCCGCGCGGCGCTGGACCAGGAAGACAGGGCGGGCGCAATCCTGATCCTGGCCGACAGGGTGCAAGCTGAGCCCGGCGACCAGCAGGCGCGCTTCCTCTACGCCCGCGTGCTGGCCTGGGACGGTCAGCGCGCGGCGTCACTGGCCCAGTACGACGAGCTGCTCTACACGAGCCCGGACAATGCCGACTACCTGCTGGGCAAGGCACAGGTTTTCTACTGGGACGGGGCGCCTCGATCAGCGCTGCCGTTGCTGGAGCAGGCCCGCAAACTGGCGCCCGACTACGAAGCTGTCTGGCAACTGGAAGCGCGCGCGCTGCTCGCCATCGGCGATGCCGACAGCGAGGTGCAGTTCGCCACGCTGACCACGCAGGGGCGATTCCGCTTCCCGAACGCAAAGTGGCCGAAGGCTGCGCCTCCGCCCGTCGCGGCCCCGGTCATCACGCCGGCGCGCGGCCATATCGAGGCGGGCGGTGGTTACCAGGACCTCGACAACGGGCTGCCCAGCTGGAAGACCCTGTACGTAAACGGCAGCTACCGGCTGGCACAAGACCGGATCCTCTACGGGGAACTCCGCCAGTCCGACCGTTTCAACGAAAAAGACCACGAACTGCAGGCCGGGCTGGTGTTGCCCGTGCTGACATCGGCAACGCTGACGGTGGAAGGCACCGGCGCGCCGGGCGCCGATGTGCTGCCGCGGTGGTCGCTGTTCTCGGAGCTGCGCCTGCCGCTGCCGAAGGGCTATGGCATTGGTGCAGGCTGGCGGCACAGGAACTACGAAGACAGTCACCTGAACCTGTTCACGCTGACCGGCGAGAAATACTTCGGCAACTACTACGCGGCCTGGACCACCTATATCAGCAAGCTGGAAGGGGCCGACGCCAATTTCGCCAACCAGTTGCGGGTAGACCGCTACTACATGGGTGAAAACCGCATCGGCCTGCTGTTCGCAGCGGGTAAAGAGACGGAAAGCGTCGGCCAGGGCCAGTTCATCGAGAGCGACACTGTGAGCGTCGCGTTGACCGGCCTGCATCGCCTGACGCCGCAGTGGGCACTAACCTGGGATCTCATCTATCACGATCAGGACGACGCATATCAGCGGGGAGGGTTCCGTGTGGGACTTCGCCGCCAGCTCTGATCCCTTCGTCCGCTTCGCGCTGGTCAGCAGCCTGGTTGCGGTGGTCGCAACCGCCGTACTGTTTGCCAGCGTCGTCGTCCTGCGCCTGCGCCTGCTTGCACACCGGCGCGCCCAACAGGAATTTATCGCCACCTGGAGACCGCTGCTCACCGAGATGGCCATCCGCGGCATCGATCCGGAAACCGACCAGCGTCTGAACGAAACCAAGATGCCGACGCGCGACGCGTGGCATTTTCTGCTGAACGAGTGGAACGTGCTGCAGGATTCGCTGAAAGGATCCGGGCGACAGCACCTGATCCGGGCAGGCTACAAGCTGGGGCTGGACCAGATGGCCTGGACCATGCTGAAAAAGCGCCGGTCGCTGGGCGAACAGTTGCTCGCCGTTGTGACCCTCGGCCACCTGGGCGAGATCAGCGCCTGGAACGACATCGTTGCCAAGCTCGACTCCAGGAACACGCTGCTGTCGCTGATGGCGGCCAAGGCGCTGTGCAACATTGACCCGGACCGGGCCATCGGCATGGTGATCGACAGAATCCTGAGCCGCGAAGACTGGGCCGGCGCCCGGGTAGCAGGCGTCCTGCTGGAAGCCGGCGCGGGTGCAATCTCCCAGCCTCTGCACGACGCGATCCTGGCCGGCAGCCCAACCACGCAGGAAAAGCTCATCAGTTTCCTGCCCATGGTCTACAAGGCGATCGCGTCGCACGTCATCCACAAATTGCTGAGCAAGGAAATCATCGACGATAGCGTGATCGGCGCTTGCCTGAAGGTGAGCGACGGCCCGCTGGAACTGCCCCACTTGCGCCGCCTGACCAGCCACCCCCGCTGGCATGTGCGCATGCTGGCGGCCACCGCGCTGGGCAGGCTCGGCGGATCGGAAGATTGTCGGCTGCTGCTGGGCCTGCTGGCGGATCGCGAGTGGTGGGTTCGCTACCGGGCCGCCCAGGCACTGGTCGGGCTGCCCTTCCTCGACCAGCAGCAACTCGAGATCATGCGGGACAAGGTCACCGACCCGTACGGACGCGACATGTTTGACCAGGTGCTGGCCGAAGCAGCAGTCGCATGAGCACCTACGACATCATCGCCGTTGCCCAGTGGGTGTTCCTCACCTACTTCCTGATGCTGAACGGCGGCTACATCGTGCTCAACTTCCTGTCGCTGTTCGGCATGCGCGAGTATTTCCGGGCCAGCAGCGTCGACAGCCTGCCGAAGGCCTATTCCGAGTACGAGCTGCCGATCAGCATCATCGTGCCGGCCTATAACGAAGCGGCCACGATTACAGCGTCCGTGCGCGCACTGTTGCAGTTGCGTTACCCGGAATACGAGATCGTGGTGATCAACGACGGTTCGAAAGACGAGACCCTGGACGTACTGATGCGGGAGTTCTCGCTGGTGACTTTCCCGGAAGCCTACCGAGAACGCATACCCACACAGGCCGTCAACGCGGTCTACGTCTCGACCCGCTTTCACAACCTGCGGGTGGTAGACAAAAACAATGGTGGCAAAGCCGATGCGCTGAACGCCGGCATCAACTGCGCGCGCTACCCGCTGTTCTGCGGCGTGGATGCAGACTCCGTGCTGCAGCCGGACAGCCTCTACCAGGTGCTGCAGCCCTTTCTGGACGACTCCCGCACCGTCGCCTGCGGCGGCACCATTCGCATTGCCAACGGTTGCACCGTGCGGGACGGCTTTGTCGAAAAGATCGCGCTATCCGATTCCACGCTGGCCCTGTTTCAGACCATGGAGTACCTGCGCGCTTTCCTGTTCGGGAGGCTTGGCTGGTCACCGTTGAACGCGCTGTTGATCATCTCCGGAGCCTTTGGGCTGTTTCGCAAGGAAGTCGTGGTGTCGGTAGGCGGCTACCGGACCGATACGGTGGGCGAAGACATGGAACTCGTCGTGCGCATGCACCGCAAGCTGCGCGAGCAGCGCCGGCCCTATCGCATTACCTTCGTGCCTGACCCCATCTGCTGGACGGAGGCACCGGAGGATCTCAAGACCCTGCGCAGCCAGCGGATTCGCTGGCAACAGGGCCTCGCAGAAAGCCTGACGCTGAACATGGGCCTGTTCTGCAATCCCCGCGGCGGCGCGGTCGGGTGGGCTGCATTCCCGTTCATGTTCCTGTTCGAGTTCCTGGGCCCTTTGCTGGAGGTAAGTGGCTACCTGTTTGCAGGCGTCGCCTTCGCCAATGGCTGGATTTCCCTGTCGGCTTTCCTCGCCTTCCTGCTCTGCGCGATTTGCTTAGGGATGGTGCTGTCCACCAGCGCACTGATGCTGGAGGAAGTCTCCTTCCACGTCTATCCCGGCTTCCGCAACACCATGCGGCTGTTCGGCGCCGCGCTGCTGGAAAACTTCGGTTACCGGCAACTCACGGCAGTCTGGCGGCTCATCGGCCTGGTCCGCTGGCTCACGGGCAGCCGGGGCAAGTGGGGCGACATGGAACGCAAAGCCAGCTGGTCCGAGAAATCCGAAGCCTGACCGACCATGCAACGAATCGTTCGCTGGAGCATCATTGCGGCCTTCGCGGTCCTGGTCGTCACTCTTGTGCTGACGATGGTCGCGCCGTCGACCTTCGGCCGGTTCTACCTGAAAGCGGGTGATGTCTACCTGTTCCCCGGCGTCGCCGGCCCGGCCGACAGCGCCTCGGTGCCGGAACCCACGGCCACACCGTGGCAGCAGTTCAGCGCCGGTACCAACAGTCGCCTGGCGATCCTGCTGACCGACCCGGACTCGGCGTGGCTGGGTCTGGCCCACGGGCTGAAATCCATTGGCGTGCCGTTTCTCATTACCGATGATCCGGCTCGGGCCATT
>Ga0265303_10002497_pt1 | contig 11389 bp, 9 predicted proteins | sample Helome_2_FD_192494 | JGI IMG/M metagenome (GOLD analysis project Ga0265303, IMG submission 192494) | Marine sediment microbial communities from subtidal zone of North Sea - Hel_20160317 (Illumina Assembly) | ecosystem: Environmental > Aquatic > Marine > Subtidal zone > Sediment ...
TTTTACCCGCCTGTCCCGAAGCGTAATACGCAGCCTGTCTGAGATCACGGTTGACGGTTTTTGTTTTCGGGTCGATACCCGATTGAGGCCTTTTGGGGATTCCGGCCCATTGGTCAGCAGTTTTGCTGCGCTCGAGCAATACTACCAACGTGAGGGACGTGACTGGGAACGGTATGCACTGATTAAGGCGCGAGTGGTGGCGGGAGATATTGATTCCGGTCAACAGTTGCTGGGTATATTGAAACCATTTGTTTACCGGCGTTATATTGATTTCGGTGCCATTGAAGCCCTGCGGACAATGCATGCAAATGTCCGTGAAGATGCGCTGCGTAAAGACCGTCTGGATGATGTCAAACGCGGCCCGGGCGGTATTCGTGAGATTGAGTTCCTGGTGCAGACTTTTCAGTTGCTACGCGGCGGAAGGGAGCCCGGTTTACAAACCCCTTCGATTTTCAGTGCGGCGAACAGTTTGCAAAAACTGCAGATGCTGTCAATCGAAGCGGTTTCGGAACTGCTGGCCGCCTATCGCTTTCTGCGAAAAACAGAAAACCGCATCCAGGCTTTACACGATCAGCAAACCCACCGGGTTCCACCGGGGGAAGATGGACTGAGGGTCGCCCGGGCTATGGGTTTCACGGATATGCCGGGTTTTCAGGCTGCGCTCGAGCAGACTCGCGACAAGGTGCAGAGCTTGTTCGAGCAAAGCCTGCCCCAGACCGGTGAATCCACCGATGAAACGAATCCGTGGAGCGCCTGTTGGCAAAGGATGCGCAACCGGCCCCAGGACGAGAGTGCGGGCGTTCGGGACCGGAAACCACTATCAGATTTTGTCAAACGGCTTAACCGGCTTTCACTTAGCCAGCGTGCATCAAGGCGGCTTGATCAGTATATGCCGTTGGTGCTGGAACGGTTCGACACACTCTCACTGGGTGATGCTGTCATCAACCGTGTTCTTGACCTGGTTTCTGCCATCTGCAGACGCAGTGCGTATTTGTCACTGCTTGTGCAAAATCCGGATGCCAGCGAACGTATGCTGGAATTGTTTACGGCAAGCAAACGTGTCGCAGAAGCCGTGACACGCTACCCGGCACTGCTTGATGAGTTAATAGACCCAAGTCTTGGTGCCTACCCGCCCACCGGAAAAGATGTTCAGAAGGGTGTTCAGCGAATTCTGGATAGCAGGAACGACACCGAAACAGCTTTACAGGACCTGAATTACTTTAAACAGATGATCAGCCTGCGTGTTGCAGTGGCTGTTCTTAAATCAACCATGTCAGCATATGAGGCCAGCTCTGCTTTAAGCCAATTGGCCCAAAGCCTGGTACAGGCCGTTTTGCTTCTGTCACAACTTGAAGTGGAAACCCGTCATGGCCAACTGCCCGGTCCAGGGCTTGCCGTCATTGCCTATGGCAGCCTCGGTGCAGGTGCGCTGGGTTTTGATTCTGACCTCGACCTGATTTTTCTGTATCAGCGCGTAGATGCGACATCCGATGGTAGCCGCCCGCTGCCGGCGGAGCGTTACCACACCAATGTTGCGCGCCGCATGCTTAGCTTAATGTCGGCAACCACACCCTCCGGACGACTGTATAGCATCGATGCGAGGTTGCGGCCAAATGGCCGGTCCGGTTTGCTGGTCTCCGGCCTGGATGCGTTCAACCGTTACCAGAATGATGAAGCATGGATCTGGGAGTTACAGGCGTTAACGCGCGCCAGACCGGTTGCCGGTGACGCGCAGACGGCAGAAATGTTCACGACGATTCGGCAAAACGTGTTGACGGTTGATCGTGACAAGACACTGATTGAGACTGAAGTAAGTAGTATGCGTGATCGCATACGTAAGGAACATGGAGACAGCAACCCGCTCAAGCATGGTCACGGCGGTTTACTGGATATCGAATTCGTTGTGCAACTGGGCTTATTACTCAACGCTACAGAACACCCGGAAGTGATCAGTTCTACTCAAGCCGGCTGTCAACTTCGGACCCTGCACGAATGTGGCTGGTTAAACGCCAATGCATTCAAGACACTGGACAGTGTTTATGCCCAGCTGAGTCACGTGCGGCTTCAGGCTGCACTGGTCGATGACCGTGCCGAGCTTGAGACCCAACCCCTGCTCGGTATGACACAGGCATTATGTGATGAGATATTGGGGTAGAATACACATTCTTTATTTCAGGGGATGACTGTGACTCATCGCACCGACGCCCAGGATGACAGCCTGGGAAATGCAAATACACAAACCCGGGTGGAGGTAAGCCGCGCTGAGCTGCCACTATCGTGTCCACAACCAAACCAGAAGATCTGGAACGCACACCCGCGCGTTTATCTTCCCATCGAGGAAAGCGGTGAAGCCTCTTGCCCTTATTGCGGTACACATTACGTATTGACACAACAATAGGGCGCCAGCCTTCATGCACGTAGTACAGGCGCTGGTGTCTCTCGGTATTGGCGGATCAGAAATGGTCGCCGTCGAAACCACGGAGTTCCTTCGTGCAAAGGGTCATCGGGTCACCGTTATAGCGGCAAACGGGCCATTGCTAAGACGTGTCAATGATTGCGGGGCGGACTTTCTGGATTGGCCAATCGGCCGAAAACGCCTGGGTACTTTGTCTTATATCCGGCAGTTGCGCTCATGGTTACAAAAAAATCAGGTAGATATCGTTCACGTACACTCGCGCCTTCCGGCCTGGATCTGCTTTCTTGCACTGCGTAAGATACCGGCGGAAGAACGGCCGGTTTTTATTACCTCCATGCATGGTCAATACTCGGTCAGCAGCTACAGCGCGATCATGGCGCGTGGCGACCACGTGATCGCGGTTTCGAATCATATCCGCAATTACACCCTGAAAAATTACCTGCCTCCCCAAAGCCCCCAATTGCAGACAATATACGGTGGTACCAGCCGTGATGATTTTCCTTTCGGATATGACCCGTCTGATGAGTGGTGGCAAAATACCTATGCGGAATTTCCAACCCTGAAGAACAAGCGGATACTGCTCCTGCCGGGCCGGCTTTCCCGCTACAAAGGCCATGCAACCTTCATTGAGTTACTGGCCGTTTTGCAATCAGAGTTTGATGATATTCACGCCGTAATCCTGGGCAGGGCAAAACCGGGTTCCCGTTATATCAACGAGCTCGAAGGTCTTGTCGAGCGTCATAAGCTCGGCGATAAACTGACTTTTTGCGGGGTGAGAACGGATATGCGGGACTGGATGACAGCTTCAAGCCTGGTATTTAACCTCTGTAGTGACCCGCCGGAGGCATTTGGCCGAATCATACCGGAGGCCCTTTCGCTGGGTGTGCCTGTCATTGCATGGGATCATGGTGGTGTTCAGGAAGTTTTGCGGGAGATGTTTCCTGCGGGTGCAGTTGAGCCGGATAACCTGCCGGCCCTGATACAGAAAACCCGTGATTTTTTGTTACACACACCCACGGTCAATAATAGTGATGCTTTTTCACTGCACGACTCCATGGAACAGACCTTGTGCCTGTATAACGCGGCCCTTGGCGAGGAGAACCAATGAAACTAATGCTTAAACGATTACGGAATGACTGGCCCTCCTGGCTGGCGGTGTCTTTTTTCGCATTATTGCCATTTGGCAGACTGGCAGAAATTCCATTGTCGGCTTTCGCCTTGTGTCTCCCGTTTTTGGCCCGTTCAGCAGACCACCGCCAACGTATCCGGCGGGTTTCCATCATTGTTGTACCAATTTTTCTGTGCTTCTGGCTACCGATGGTGGCGTCCAGTTTTGATTCCTTCATGCCACAAAAAAGCTGGGGTAGTTCTTTAGCGGCGCTGCGGTACCTGGCCGCAGTGCTCAGTATGGCTGTTCTGCTGCATGCTGATTCGGCCCGTTGGCGCGTGATTCGCTGGACCTCCTTCCTGCTCGTTTTCTGGGCAATTGACGGTTTTGTGCAACTGATTTTTGGGGCTGATCTGTTCGGTATTGCAATGAACCCCGACCGCTTAAATGCCCTGTTTGTGCAAAAATACCAGTTTTTCGGGCCAACCCTGGCGATGCTGTCACCACTATTGCTGGAGCATGCCCGCAAACACTGGCCGGCCTGGGCCTGGGTTGGTGCGTTTACATTGATGCTTGGCGCCGTTCTGATTGCCGGAATGCGTGCCGGGTGGCTGATTATGGGACTGGTTCTGGTTGTCTACTTGTGGTTGATGTTCAAACGGGAGAACCGTGAACTGCGAAAAGCCTCGCTGTCGATTCCCGTATTCGTTATCACGGCCATCATCGGTAGCTACCTGGTATCTCCTCTATTCCAGGCGAGACTCGAACAGTCGCTGGCCATCACACAGGGCACCGAGAAGGCTATCAGTGTCGCGAGCAGTCTGCGTATGCCCATTTTCAATGCCAGCCTGGCCATGTTCAAAGCACACCCGGTCAACGGCGTTGGCGTACGGGCTTTTCCAAAGGCTTATATGGAGTACGCCGAAGAGGATGATATCCACATCCAGAGCTCGGGTGGTAAATCCGGTGCGACACATGCGCATAACCTGGTGCTTGAAGTCATGTCAGATACAGGCAGCCTCGGATTGATCGGCTTAATTGCCGGGTTTATCCTGGTAGTTGGTTTTTGGCGCAAGATGACACCCGCCAGGCGTAACGAGGCCTTTCCTTTTGCGTTGGCACTGGCGTTGGTTCTTTTTCCGCTTAACTCCCATTTCGCCTTGTATGGTACGTACATGTCATCGTTGATCTGGGTTTTGTTCGGGCTTTGGGCTGCCTGTATCGAAAACAACCCGGTTTGAGTGATGCGTTTTTTCTATTCTTTTCTGATCGTACTCTGCACTCCTTTTGTCTTACTTTATTTCGCCATTCGCGGGCTCCGCGATAGCTCGTACCTGGGCCGCTGGACAGAACGGTTTGGAGTTGTTCCCGTACTTGATCAACGGGGTGGTATATGGATACATGCCGCATCAGTGGGTGAGTTTAACGCTGCCACTCCACTGATCAGAGCGCTGCTCAAGACAAATCCTGAGATACCGCTGACAGTAACCACGCTGACACCCACCGGTTCGGAGCGGGTTAAAAGAGACCTCGGTGATAAGGTTGCGCATAGCTATATTCCCTTTGATCTGCCCGGTTCCGTAAACCGGTTTCTAAAGCGTCTGCAACCACGCATGATCATTGTGATGGAAACAGAAATATGGCCGAACCTGTACTTGCGGTCACGGCGTTTGAACATACCCCTTCTGATGGCAAATGCGCGGCTTTCCAAGCGCTCAGTTGAACGTTTTCGGCATGTGCCGGGTTTTGTCGGGGAAGTCCTGCAAACCGTAGCCTGGATCGGGGCACAAAGTGACGCTGATGCAGAAAGGCTCGTCAGTTGCGGTTCAAACCTTAAACGTATTGATATGACGGGCAACCTGAAGTTTGACTTGAGCGTACCCGCCAGCCTCGAGGAACAGGCGCATGCCCTGCGTTTACGCTGGGGTCGGGAAAGACCGGTACTGGTCGCCGGAAGTACACATGAAGCGGATGAAAATGTAGTTATTCCTGCCTTTGTTGAATTGCTTAAATCCGTGCCTGATGCGTTATTGATCCTGGTACCCCGATATCCGGAGAGATTTACCCGCGCAACGCAACTTGCAATAGCTGCCGGTCTGCGAACAGAGTTGCGAAGCCAGGGGGAGGTTTGCTCCGCGCAAGCACAGTGTTTTGTTATAGATTCCATCGGTGAACTCATGAGCTATTACGCCTGCGCTGATGCTGCGTTTGTCGGCGGCAGCTTCGGTGAGCGGGGTGGGCATAACGCGTTGGAACCTGCGGCACTGGGCAAACCGGTTTTGCTGGGTCCGAATATGGAAAACGCTAAGGAAATCGCCAGTCAATTACTGCAATGTAGCGCAGCACAACGCGTTACTAACCAGCTGGACTTTAGACAGGCAGCGGAGAAAATACTGACTGACGGCGTTTTACGTGACCGCATGGGACAAGCCGGTCGGGGTCTTGTTGAGAAAAACAAAGGTGCTTTGGATTTGACGCTGAGTGCGATTAAAAAACTGCTCTGATACACTGACTTTAACCGAAGGCAACGTCATCCCCGCGCGGGCGGGGATGACGTTGGGCCTGGTAAAAACTGTTTTTAGCGTGACTTACTGCAGGATGGTATTGACCTTTTGCAGGTCAGCTTCTTCCAATACACCCGCTGCTGCTTTTAAACGCAAATGATCAACGATGTAGGTATGGCGAGCCAGTGAGTTGTCCCGCTGGGCCTGAAAATAACGTTGCTGGGCAATCAGTACGTCAACAATGGTACGGGTACCGACCTCAAACCCGGCCTGGGTTGCCTCGAGGGCGCTTTCTGCTGAAATCATCGCCTGGCCAAATGCGCCGACCTGTTCAATACCGGCAATAACAGCGCGATAGGCATTTTTTGTCGATCTGACGACCGCTCTTTGCTGTTGATCAAGGTCTTCATTAACCGCGTTAAGTAAGTAGCGGGCCTGCCTTGTCCTGGAAGTAATCAACCCACCCTGGTACAACGGCACGAACAATTGCAGTCCAATGCGATTGTCATCACTTTGTATGTCAGTCGTCGCAAAATTTTCCCCGGTAAGACTTGTAAAGGCGCGTTTGTTGTTCGTGAATCGATTCAAACTTCCAACCAGGTCCAGGCTTGGATAGTGACCGGATCGTTGCAGACGTATGTTGGCATCTGCAATTTCAACACTCTTGTGTTGGAAAATCACGGTCGGGTTGTATTGCATGGCGATATCAACCCACTCTTGCTGGTTTTCCGGAAGTGGAGCGACCAGTGGCAAGACCTCTTGCAGTGGATCGTAGTCGTCAAAATACTGACCGGTCAGTTCATATAGGGCTTCCTTGGTATCGGCCAGGTTGTTTCTGGAAACAATGGCACGGGCACGCGCGTTGTCATAACTGGCACGTGCTTCATGGACATCTGTTACAGCAGTCAGACCGACTTCAAACCGTTGTTCAGCCTGCTCGAACTGTCTTTGCAGGGCCTTTTCTTCGGCCTGGGCAAAAATTACACCATCCTGCGCTGTCAACACACTAAAATAGCCGCCTGCGACTCTAACCAGGAAGTCCTGGTAAGCGATATTGTAGGTGGCATCTGCCTGGCTGACCTGTCCTCGGGCGATGTCCAGGTTCTCGTAGTTGCTTTGCGCATACAGAGATTGCCGCAAATCAAAACTGTAGGATTCAGTATCGATATCACTATCCTGTTTTGACTTCGGTTGAGGCATCTCACCGGGAATATTAACTTCACCAACTTTTGTTGTAGCATTGCCCCAGTCGCGGGTAGCACGGCCACTTATTGTCGGTAACAGGTTTGCCCATGCCTGCCGGGTATTTTCCCCGGTGGCATCTTTTCGGTAGACGGCAGCCTGCAATTGCGGATCGTTCTTGATCGCCAGGTCATGAATACCGACCAGATCAACGGCAAAAACCGGTGTCGAGATTAAAAAAACGGCCGCTATCAAAATTTTCTTAATATTGATATCGAACTTCATAACCAACTCCCAAATTTCTTAGAATTCAAATTCCGGTGCTTTCTCAGCATCTATCAACCTTGCGAGTTCCGTTTCAAACAAGCTTTCTTCGCGCCACTGAGTCGCATTCAGTTTCGTAAACAGTTTTGCTTCCATTGCGGGTTCTTCACCACAGACAATAAATATACGGCCACCCGGATTGACCCAGCCACGGAAATGATCCGGAACGCTTGGTACAGAGCCGGTAACAACCAGCACATCATGGGCTTGCTCAGGCTGCCAGCCGGTCATGGCATTGCCGGTTTCCAGCTCCACATTGTGGATCTCTTTTTCTTTCAGCCTGGATGCAACCTCGTTGGAAAATTGTTCATAGACGTCAACACTGACAACTTGCTTGGCCATTTGCGCAAGACAGGCTGTGATAAACCCACTACCTGTTCCGATCTCGAGTGCCGTTTCATCCGGTTTGAGTTCCAGTGCCTGCAACATACGGCCTTCTATTACCGGCTTCATCATGGTTTGACCATGATCAAGGGGGATGGCCATGTCGGTAAATGCCATTTTCCGGTATCGTACCGGCACAAAATCTTCACGATGGGTTGTTTCTAACAACTCAAGAACGCGCTCATCCAGAACTTCCCAGGTCCTGACCTGTTGTTCTACCATGTTAAATCTGGCTTGTTCGAAATTCATACTCATCCTTTCTTTACTCCAACCGGTATATGCTGTTGCATGCCTGGTTTACAAAAAACAAAAACACGGCACCCCCGGTGAGTCTTGGCACAGACTGCAGTTTTGCGAGCATTTCTCAAAGTGCCATTAGTCACAACGAAGATTATTAAAAATATAGCTACTGGTTTAACTAGACGCACCGTGCGTCAATTAGGTTTCCATTCACATTAAGCGGTATTATCCCATATAGGGCATTGAATGCTTAATAAAGGTTTAAAAATAATTGTATAAATTTGAAATAAGGTCTTATCAAATCCGGTCATGACTAATGATACGGAACGAACTCATCGTTTTAATGAGCTTGCCGAAGCTTATTCGACGGATTTGTACCGCTACGCCATGTGGAAATGCGGTAACGATGCGCTGGCAAAAGACCTGGTTCAAGAGACGTTTCTCAGGGCATGGCGGGCACTGGATAGTCTGAAAGATGTTAAGGCAGCAAAAAGCTGGTTAATTACGATCTTGCGGCGCGAATATGCACGCACCTTTGAACGTAAAGTGCCGCCCTTTACCGACCTTGATAAGGTCACAGTTGAAGATAATGATGAGTTAAAACCGGATGAACGGACCGAGCGTGATTTACTACGCAAGGGTATATTAAAACTGGATTCCAAGTACCGGGATCCGCTGTTGTTACAAGTGGTGTTTGGACACAGCTGTGCAGAGATTTCTGAACAGCTTGGGATCAGTAAAAGCGCGGTGATGACCCAATTATTCAGGGCACGGGAAAAGCTGAAAACGCAAATGCAAAAGGATGGAGTAACGGGTAATGTCCATGAACTTTTCTGAGTTCAAAAAACTGATAGGTGCGGATCCCCTGAACCGGGATGCTGAGACCTTGCGCGCACGTCTGTCTTCCCCTGAGTTTGAGGCTGCTGCAACTGAAGCGGAAGAATTTGAAGAGAAGTTACAGGCCGCTGTGCTTGTCAGTCCTCCCGACGACCTGCTCAATCAGATAAAGGGCATAAGCCAACAGCCCGTCCAGCGACGAAGCTGGGTGCCCCTGGCACTCGCGGCCAGCCTCCTGGTTTTCGTAGGCGCAGCAGGCCTGGTCTGGAAGCAGTCCCACCAATGGGACAGCGTTGAAGACTATGTTGTGGATCATTATTCACATGATGGCAATGCTGTGCTCGCGAAGGCCGGTGAAAAATCACCTGATCAGGCTATTGCTAAAATATTGACACAGCTTGACGCCAGGGCTACTGAACAATTGGCCGGTCTTATCACGTTTATCAAGTTTTGCCCGACACCCGACGGTCGTGGCGCACATATGGTCGTCAGCACAGACCAGGGCCCGGTGACCATTATTTATATGCCTGAAGTCCAGGCTTTGGATGGCGAAGAGGTCTGGTTTGACCAGATGCACGCCTCGTTGGTTAATCTTGAACACGGATCCGCGGCCATCATCGGTAACCAATCTCAAAACTTTGATCGCCTGGTGGTCATGGTCAGGAACTCTTTAAAAACCGGGCTGGTCGACGCCTGATTTTAGGTAAGTTCCGATGTCCGGGTATCGATCTGTCCCGATCAGATACTTCCGGCACACGCATCTGACTGAAAATCTGTTATCTTCACAGTTATGAAACAAAAAATCTGGATTATAGTTCCTGCCGCGCTTGTCATTATCTGCCTCGGAATGATGTTCTGGTACAACGACGAACCGGATCTGTTTGACCCCGTTGAACGTGCCAAGTTACATGCCGGGGTGCATGGGCATGCTGATGTAACCGGCACCACCACGACCTCTGCATTGCTTGAAGTCGTCAATGCAATGCTCAACAAGCGGGGTGGATACCTGTCCAATGACATCATGCCACCATGGATCTTTCTCGATAATGTACCCAATTGGGAGTTCGGTGTGCTGACCCAGGTTCGCGACCTCGCCCGTGTTATGCGTAACGATTTCAGCCGTTCGCAAACCCAATCGACCGAAGATCCAGACCTGTCCCTGGCTGATCCGCTTTTCCATTACTCCAACGACCGCTGGATTCCTCCCGATACGGAAGGCCGTTACGAAAAAGGCATGGAATCCCTCGAAGCCTACCTGACGCGCTTGGCAGACCCGGCCCAGCCGAATGCCCAGTTTTACGCACGCGCTGATAACCTGGTGGCATGGCTTGGGCTGGTTGAAAAACGGCTCGGTTCATTATCACAACGCCTTTCGGCCAGTGTTGGCCAGGAGCGTCTGAACACCGACCTTTCAGGCGACACCGCTGCGACGCAATCAACGGCCTCGCCAGAGGAAGTGGATGTAAAAACTTCCTGGTTTGAGATTGACGATGTATTTTATGAAACCCGTGGCAGCACCTGGGCACTGGTTCATTTTTTTCGGGCAATGGAAGTGGATTTTCACGACGTTTTACGTAAGAAAAATGCCCTGATCAGCTACCGTCAGATCATCCGTGAACTGGAGTCCACCCAGGAAGCCTTACACGCGCCGATGGTGTTGAACGGTGACAAATTTGGCGCATTTGCCAACCATTCGCTGGTCACGGCGAATTATATTTCAAGGGCCAATGCCGCCATCATGGATCTGCGTTTTCTATTGACGCAGGGCTAGTCTTGATGACTTCAATAGCCAACACTGCAGGAATAATTCCATGCGAGCAGTTTTTATTCTGACCACCCTGATTATCGTAAGCGCCTGTGCGACTGATGACACGATATCAGAGCGTAAATATGGCCAGCAACTTGTTTGCCACAAGGGCCATACCCAGGCCGTGTCTAACGCTGCTTCGTTTGGTCATCAGAACCACGGAGACACGCTTGGCCCATGCCCCAAAGATCCGTGAACCTGAACATTGTTCAACGACCCTTGAGTTACGCGCAACGCCTGGATAGCCGTCGCTCTGAGGACATCAACCTGTTCGTAGTCCATTGTACAGAACTTCCAGACCTGGCAATGGCGAGGGTTTATGGGGAAAAGGTTCATTATCCGGAGGCCCAAACCGGCAATAGCGGGCATTTTTATATTGACCGTGATGGCAGTGTTGAGCAATGGGTGCCGCTCGACCGTGTGGCTCACCACGTTAAGGGGTTTAACCCCGCGAGTATTGGAGTAGAACTGGTCAATACAGGACGTTATCCGGACTGGTTCTGTTCCGTTAATCAGACAATGTCAGAACCCTATCCTGTGCTACAGATCAGGGCGTTGGTGGCTCTGATTAATCACCTGCAGACCCG
>Ga0265303_10002498_pt1 | contig 11389 bp, 9 predicted proteins | sample Helome_2_FD_192494 | JGI IMG/M metagenome (GOLD analysis project Ga0265303, IMG submission 192494) | Marine sediment microbial communities from subtidal zone of North Sea - Hel_20160317 (Illumina Assembly) | ecosystem: Environmental > Aquatic > Marine > Subtidal zone > Sediment ...
GTTGCCAGAAGGGTTCGTGAAGCAGACAAGCTGTAACCGGTCGATTCTTCACGAGGGACCAGGGACGAGGGTCGAGGGCCGATTGACGAGGGACGCTCCTAGACCCCGATCGAACTCCCACTCCGCGCAGAGCCCGCCCCGCTCTCGTTCAAGCCGTGCTTGAACCAGCGAACCGGTCGTCGCATCTGGTCTTCCACGAATACGCCGAGGCCGATGGCCAGGAACACGTCGCCCAGTGACACAACGTTCCGAATGACCCGAACGGGGATCACGTCTCCCAGGAACGCCAGCCGGGTGCTGCTGTCGAGGAGAACGTGCTTGGAGAGGGCATCGAAGTCGACCGAGGTGATGTCGCGTCCCAGCCCGAGGCTGGCGGCTTCGGGAAGCACGGGCATGCCGCCGTTGATGGCGATGACGGTGAAGTTCATGAACACACCGAGGCCCACCAGCCACATGCCGGCTTCGTGGCGGTTGAGCCAGGCGATGGTGATGAGGGGGATGAACGAGAAGATGACGAGTGCGACGGCAGTGTCGTGCGACCACGACCGGTCGGCGGGTATTCGATCGGCCGCCACTTGCATGCCGAACCCGAGGATGAGGAGTGGCCAGGCCCGCAGCTTGACCTCGGAAAGGTTGAGGAGACGGCCCCCGCGCACAAGCGCCATCACGATAGAAATGAGTAGGACGATCCCCAACCAGGCCATGATCAAAACCGTACCAGACCCGGGGAGACATCCAAGGCAGGGGTAGATTGCCCTGATGGGATTCTTTGATCGACAGTCACAGGAGCTGGAAAAGCGCGGTTTCGACCCCGCTCGCTTGCCGCCGGGCCAGTACTTCACCGAGCGGTTCCCGGTGCTGCACGCCGGGGTCGTTCCCGAGATCGACGCCGCTACCTGGGACTTCACCGTCGATGGCCTGGTGGCAAACGGTCAGAAGTGGGCACTTGAGGAGTTCAAGGCGCTTCCGTCCACTGAGCTCACGACCGACATCCATTGCGTCACCAAGTGGAGCAAGTTCGACACCGAGTGGCGGGGAGTCCCCACCACCGAGGTGGTCAAGCTGGTCGAACCATCTCCTGCCGCGACTCACGTGGTGGTGCGTGCTGAGCACGGGTTCACGGCCAATCTGCCGCTCGAAGACTTCCTACGCGAGGACAACCTGTTCGCCTACGAATTCGGCGGAGAGGATTTGGAGCTCGACCACGGCTGGCCGGTGCGGCTGGTGGTGCCCCACCTCTACTTCTGGAAGTCGGTCAAGTGGACGAGGGGCTTCAGTCTCCTCGACCACGACGAACCCGGCTTCTGGGAGCGAAACGGCTACCACATGTACGGCGACCCGTTCCAGGAACAGCGCTACTGGGGCGACTGACAAGCCGAAGGCGGGGCCGCGGCCCCGCCCTCAACTTCCCCCCTCGAGCTGGCGTCACCCCTGGGACTCCGTATACGCCACGAACTCGTCGAGGTGTTCATCGATGACCTGACCGGCTTCACGGGTCCATGCCAGTCCGGCGTAGTCAAACCCAACGATCGTGTCGAGGAGCTCCGGATACCGGGCTTCGAAGAAGGCCCGAAGGTCCTGGCCGATCTCGGCCAAGCGGGCCGGAGGCGGCCAGCTGTTGACGCCTATGAGTCCGTCGGGATTGACATCGATGGAAGCGGCCGTCGACGGGCTCCCCATTCTCGCGAAAAGCGAGTCCGGATCGTATTGGACGTCGCATGCGACGACGAATCCGTTCACCGTATCCCGCGTGATGCGGCAATCGGTGAACTCGGGGTTGGCCCGCAGGCCGTGGTGCCACTCAATGAAGGCTGTGTCGGTGGTGCCATTCTGAGAGGTAGCCTCGAGCGCTGCGATGTCGTCGTTGCGGAAGTCCTCGGCGAACTCCTGGACGATCTCGATGGCACGCTCCTGCGTCACTTCCTCATTGCCGTTGATGCCGATGGCAATCGCCACTACGGCGACCGCCCCTGCGATGACGGCGAAGGCGGTGAGGGCAAGCGCCCACCGCCTGCGCGGACGCTCCGGGATTTCGCTAGTTCTTGGACGCTCTTTCGTGGTGACCATGGTCCCCCTCCTTGTGGATCCGGAAACGACGACCTCGCGCTCGCCCTCGAGCCGGCGCTGCAGGTGCTCGATGAGCCGATCCGGGCCCATTCGTTCACCGCGGTCGGCCGCGTGGGTGAGAAGCTCGTCAAGTCGTCGCATTGTGTTCCTCCTCAGAGAGGATCCTCCGCAGCCGCTTTCGGCCGCGGCTGGCGCAGTTGCGGGCCGCCTTCTCCGTACAGCCGACGATCTCGCCGATCTCGCCGAACGTCCTGCCTTCGATCTCCCGCATGTACAAGACCGCTCTTGTCTGGGGAGGTAGGTCCATGAGTTCGATGACGTCAGACGGGTACGCCTCCATGAAGGTTTCGCTCGTCGCAGCAAGGGCGACGAGGGCCCGGCGCCGCCGCACGAAACCGCGCACCTGATCCTTTGACAGGTTCACGATGCATCGTTTCAGGTAGGCGGTTGGAAAGGTGAGGTCGGTGAGCGGACCTCGACGCATCGCGCGCACGAACGCCTCCTGCACGAGATCGTCTGGCTCCACTTCCACCGGTCCCACCACAGCTGCGAATCGCCGCAGTGACGGATAGAGATCGTGGATGAGCTGTCGTTCCCGATCAGCCAGCACGCTTTGGTGCTTCACGATCATCCTCCTCTCTCACCTACTAGACGCCGGAGGACATCGAAGTGTCCCGCGGTTTCTGGTGAGAGCTACCGCCAGGATTCCGGGAACCGACTCTGGCGACTAGGGGACGAGGACTGTTCTTTTCGGAAGCGGCTCGGCTACAGGTCGGCCGAGTGCCCGGGCATCGAAAGCACATCGGCCCGGTCCGTCAGCTCGGACGCCGCCCGCGCCACGGGTGCAGTCGCGGCCAGCAGTTCGCGAAGCATGAGCTTCCCGTCGTCGCGGCTGTCACGACCGAGCAGTTCCGCCAGCGGGCTCTTCGGCTTCGGTATGACCGTCAACCGGTACGGCTTGGCGGCATCGAGGCCGGCCGCTTCCCGGGCGAGGTCGACTGCCACCCGGATGCCGCCGAGTTCGTCAACGAGGCCCAGCTCGTGAGCATCAGAGCCGGCCCACACCCGGCCCCTGGCAATCGCTTCGGCTTCCTCGAACGACTTGCCGCGTCCCTCGGCCACCTTGCCGACGAAGTCCTCATAGATGGCGTCCAGCAGGGCCTGGAACCGCTCGTTCTCTTGCTCGCTGAACGGGCGGTCGCTGCTCATGAAGCGAGCGTTGTCGCCCCGGGCGACGTCATCGAAGCTGATGCCGGCTTTGGCCCAGGCCTCCCGGGTGACGAGCTTGCCGGCTACCACGCCGATGGAACCGGTCAGGGTGCCGGGTTGGGCGACGATCTTCGTGCAGCCCGCAGCCACGAAATATCCGCCGGAGCCGGCGATGTTTCCCATCGTGGCGATCACCGGCTTGCCGGCTTCGATAGCCCGCCGGGTCTCCCGCCAGATCGTGTCGGAGGCCACTGCTGAGCCGCCCGGGCTGTCGATGCGGAACACGATGGCCTTGACTCGCTTGCTGTCGATGGCGGCCCGGAACGCCTTCGCCATGTCGTCTGATCCCATGGCTGGTTGACGGGTCAGCGGATCGAACTGGGAGCTGCCCTGGACGACGGCTCCGGTGCCGTACACGAGGGCGATGGTGGGGCCGCGCCGATGGGGGCGTTTGGCTCGTTTCAGGTAGGTACCGATGTCGAGGGTGCGGCCGTTCTTCCCCCATCCCTCCCGGATCTTGCCGTACACCTGGTCCCGATAGAGCAGATCGTCGACCAATCCCGCATCCCTGGCTTCTTGCGCGAGCAGCGGGGCACGATCGATGAGGGCTCTGACGACGGCAGGCTCCAGATTGCGCCCGGCGGCGATCCCGTTGATGAGCTGCTCGAACTGAGCGTCCACGTACTTCGTCGTTGCCTCCCGGTCGGGCTCAACCATGTGGTCCTCGGTCAGCACATACTTGGCTGCCTTGAATTCGTGGCGATGATCGAGCTGCGGGGTGATGCCGAGCTTGTCGAGCAGCCCTCGCAGATAGAACTTGCGATGCACCAGGCCGGTGATGCCGAGCTCGCCTCCCGGTTGCAGATAGAGCTCGTCGAAGCTCGCTCCGATGAGGAAGGCGGCCAGTGATCCCGACGTGAGCTCCCCGAGGGTTTCGGCATAGGCGACGGCCGGCTTGCCCGACCTGGCAAATGCCGTTACGGCATCGGAAATCTCCTGGGCGCGGGCGACGCCGGGGGAGTCGGCTCCGACCCGGGCAACCAGCCCGACGACCCGCTTGTCGTCCGCCGCCCGCTCAAGGGCATCGAGCAGATCGAGCGCGGGATAGGCATTAGCGGCCTGGGCCCTGGCCAGCGGACTGGCCGGCACCTGCTCGATGATGCCGCGTCCGAAGTCGATCTCGAGCACGGTCCGCCGCGGAACCCAGCTGCGAGCGAGGCGCAGCCCCAGCCAGGCCGCCCCCAGCGCACTGACGAGCCCCAGCGCCGCCCACCAGCTAGAAGCCACCCCGGCCGCCAAAGCCGCAAGGGCAACGACACCAATGAGCGCAAGAACAACAACGAGCGGCGGCAGAACGGACCGGAGTGTTTTCATGAAGCGAGGTTATAGCGACCCGGCACGAGCGACGAGCGACGAGCGACGAGCGACTAGCTAACCACCGCTTCCCCACCCTTGATCACCATCCGCACGAGATCCGTTCCCGGTCGGTAAGGGATTTCCAGGTAGCTGTCGGCTTCCAGCATGACGAGGTCGGCAACGGTGCCGGGCTTGACCCAGCCCCGGTCGTCGAGCTGCAAGGCCCGGGCCCCGCCCCGAGTGGCCGCCCACACGGATTCTTCCGGCGTGAGGCCGGCGGTGAGGGTGGCGACGGCGATGACGAACTGCATGTTTTCGACGTAGCTGGTGCCGGGATTGCAGTCGGTGGCGATGGCGACCGGCACTCCCGCGTCCCACAGCCGTCGAGCCGGGGGAGGATCGAGACGCAGGGAGAACGATACGGTCGGGAACAGCACGGCGACGGTCCCGGCCGCGCGCAAGCCGGCGATGTCGGTTTCGGTGAGGTGGTCGAGATGGTCGGCGGTGACTGCTCCGATGTCGGCCGCAAGGGCGGCGCCTCCCGAGTGGCCAAGCTGATTGGCGTGCAGCCGGGCGGCCAGGCCGTGCTGTGCTGCGGCGGTCAGGATGGTGCGGGTTTCGTCAACCGTGAACGCGCCGTCATCGCAGAACACATCGCAGAAGGCCGCGAGGGCTCCGGCGGCGGGGAGCATTTCTTCGACGATGAGCCGAACGTATGCCTCCCGGTCGTCCCGATGCTCGGCCGGGACGACGTGGGCCCCGAGAAAGGTGGTGACAACATCGATCGGCACGTACTCGGCGATCGAGTTGGCCACCTCCAACATGCGCACCTCTGTGGCCGGGTCCAACCCGTACCCCGACTTCACCTCCACCGTGGTGGTCCCCATGCCCAGCATGCGCTGGGCGCGCCGCACCGCCTCGTCGAGCAGAGTGTCGGATTCCGTTGCGCGGGTGGAGGCGACTGTGCTCATGATCCCGCCCCCGGCCGCCATGATCTCCTCGTAGGTTTCACCGCGCAGACGGCGTGCGAATTCGTCCGCCCGGTTGCCGCCGAACACGAGGTGAGTGTGACTGTCCACGAAGCCGGGCATCACCGCCCGTCCGGCACAGTCGAGTTCCCGAAGCTCGCGGAACTCTCGCAACAGCTCAGTTTCCGGCCCGACCCAGGCGACCCGGCCGTCCTTGACGGCTACCGCCGCGTCCGTCACGACGCCGAGCAATCCGTTCCGCTCCGGATCGTTGGTGACGAGCTCCCCGATACCGGTGAGGAGTAGATCGGTCATAGGCAGTTTCCTCCCAGGCCTCCTGCGCACTGCGCACTGCGCATTGCGCACTGCGCCATCATTCGCGCATGGGGATGCGGACCCCGCGTTCGGTCGCCACCTCGACGGCCCGCTCGTAGCCGGCGTCGGCGTGGCGGATGACGCCCATGCCGGGATCGTTCGTGAGTACTCGCTCCAGGCGAGCGGCCGCATCCGGCGTGCCGTCTGCCACCACCTGGGCCCCGGCGTGGATCGACTTGCCGATACCGACGCCACCGCCGTGGTGAACGGCCACCCAGGCCGCTCCCGACGCAGTGTTCAAGAGGGCATTGAGGATCGGCCAGTCGGCGACCGCGTCGGATCCGTCGAGCATCGCCTCTGTCTCTCGATAGGGAGAAGCCACCGACCCCGAATCGAGATGATCCCGGCCGATCACGATGGGTGCGCTGACCTTGCCCGAAGCCACCAGTTCGTTGAAGGCCAGCCCGGCCCGATGCCGTTCGCCGTACCCGAGCCAACAGATGCGGGCCGGCAGCCCCTGAAACTCGACGCGCTCCTCGGCCATCCGCAGCCAGCGGGCCAGACCCTCGTTCTCCGGGAACAGGTCCAGGAGGGCCTGATCCGTCGCTGCGATGTCGGCCGGGTCGCCGGACAGCGCGATCCATCGAAACGGGCCGAGGCCTTCGCAGAACAGGTCGCGGATGTAGGCGGGGACGAAACCGGGGTATTCGAATGCCCGGGTGAACCCGCCGGAGACGGCTTCACCCCGCAGGTTGTTTCCGTAGTCGAACACCTCGGCGCCGGCGTCCTGGAACCCGACCATCGCCTCGCAGTGACGGGCCATCGACTCGCGGGCCGCCTTGATATACCCGGCCTGATCGCGCCCCCGGAGGTCGGCAGCCGCCCCGATGTCGTAGCCGATCGGGATGTAACCGTTCAGCGGGTCGTGGGCGGAGGTCTGGTCGGTCACAATGTCGATGGCGATACCCCGGTTGAGCAGCTCGGGGAACACCTCGGCGGCGTTGCCGAGTACACCGATCGACACGGCCTCTCCGGCTTCCTTGGCTTCCAGCGCCCGGGCGACCGCGTGGTCCAGATCTTCGGCCCGCTCATCGAGGTAGCGGGTTTCGAGTCGTCGCTCGATGCGGGTCGGGTCGACCTCCACGCACAATGCCACCCCGCCGTTCATGGTGACGGCCAGCGGCTGGGCACCGCCCATCCCGCCGAGCCCGGCGGTGAGGGTGAGGGTGTTGCGGAGCGTTCCTTCATAGGACTGCTCGGCAATGGCCAGGAACGTCTGATAGGTGCCTTGCAGAATGCCCTGGGTCCCGATGTAGATCCAGGACCCGGCCGTCATCTGCCCGTACATCATGAGCCCTTCGGCTTCCAGCTCCCAGAAGGTCTCCCAGTCGGCCCAATCGGGCACGAGCAGACTGTTGGCGATGAGCACCCGGGGTGCCATCTCATGGGTCCGGAACACGCCGACCGGCTTGCCCGACTGAACGAGCAGCGTCTCGTCATTCTCGAGCGCGGTGAGCGACCGCACGATGGCGTGATAGGCATCCCAGTTTCGGGCTGCCTTGCCGCGCCCGCCGTACACCACCAGCTCGTCGGGATTCTCGGCTACGGCCGGATCGAGGTTGTTCATGAGGCAGCGCAGTGCCGCTTCCTGCATCCACCCTTTGGCCGTGAGTCCGGTCCCTCGCGGGGCATGAATGGGTTCCACCGCAGCCTCCTTTGCGAGCATTCGGGGCCAGGCTACCGGCCCGGCCCTATTCGATCCCGGCAGCTTCCAGCAGCTCGCCGTTGGCCACCATGATGGCGACCTGTTCGATTTCGTCTGAGATCTGGCGGTCGTCCTCGAGTGGCGGCACATCGCGGCGGATTCGATCGACCACCGCCTGGACCCGGGGAGAGGGAAGGAGCGGTTTGCGGTATTCGAGGCCCTGGGTGGCGCACAGAATCTCGATGGCCAGCACCCGGCGGGTGTTGATGAGCACGTCCCACAGTTTGCGGGCAGCCCCCCACCCCATCGATACGTGGTCTTCCTGGCTGCCCGAGGTGGGGATGGTTTCCACCGAGGCCGGGTGGCTGAGGACCCGGTTCTCAGCGACGAGGGCGGCCGCCGTGTATTGCGAGAGCATGTAGCCGCTGTTGATGCCGGGGTTTGGGGAAAGGAACGCTGGCAGGCCCGAGGAGTGGTTCGGGTCGAGCAGGCGGTCGGTGCGACGCTCCGAGATGCTCCCGAGCTCGGTGACGGCGATGGCCATCATGTCGAGTGCCAGGGCGAGCGGCTGGCCATGGAAGTTGCCGGCGGAGATCACCTCGCCGCTTTCTGGCAGGACGATCGGATTGTCGACGACTGAGCCGATCTCTACCTCGAAGGTATTGGCGGCGTAGGTGAGGGCATCCCAGGTGGCTCCGTGCACCTGGGGGGCGCAGCGAAGGCTGTAGGCGTCTTGTACCGCATGGACGAAGTCGTCGTGGTGGCTGGCCTCGATGCCCGAGCCCTCGATGAGTCCGGCGATGGTGGCCGCCGACCGCACCTGGCCGGGGTGGGGTCGGAGGGCATGGACGTCGGCCCTGAAGGGACGGGCGCTGCCCATCAGCGCTCCGATCGAAAGGGCGCAAGCCAGGTCGGCGGCGGCGACCAGCCGGCGGGCCCGATGGAGGCTGATGATTGCGTAGGACAGCATGCCCTCGGTTCCATTGAGGAGACTCAGCCCTTCCTTGGCCTCCAGAGTGATGGGCTCGATGCCGGCTTCGAGGATGACATCGGCGGCCGGACGACGGTTGCCGTCCACGAGCAGGTCGCCCTCGCCGATGAGCGGGAGGGCCAGGTGGGCGAAGGGGGCCAGGTCGCCCGATGCGCCGACCGATCCCTGGCCGGGGACGAAGGGGAGGAAGTCGGCATTGAGCAGGTCGAGGATGCGCTCGACCACGACCGGCCGGACTCCCGAATGGCCCGATGCGAGGGTGCGGGCGCGCAGCAGCATCATTGCCCGCACGATCGGCGCCGGCACCGGTGGTCCCACGCCGGCTGCATGGCTCCGGAGCAGGTGCACCTGCATGGTGGCTGCTTGGGCGGGATCGATGTGAGTGCTGGCCAGCGCCCCGAACCCGGTCGTTATGCCATAGACGGTTTGGTTTTCTGCGACGGCCCGTTCCACGAGATCCCGGGCCGGCTGCATGCGTCCCGCCACGGACTCGTCCAGCCGCACCTCAACCCCGCCGTGGGCTACATCGATCACGTCCTGGAACGTCAACGGCCCCCCATCGATGGTGATGATCTGTCGCGTGCTCACGAAGCCAGGCTAGAGGAACCACTTCCGTCCCAAGTCCCAAGTCCCACGTCCCGCGTGCCGGCTGAGCCTCGGCTCTTTCTTGGGACTTGTGTCCTGGGACTTGGGACTGATTGGTATTGTCTCCAACCACCGATGTGAGGCCGTTTGATGTCCGACAACCTCGCCGAGCAAGCCGGCTCGGCCATCATTTGGAAAGCAATCCAGCTGATCGGGGTCAAAGGACTCTCGATCGGTCGGCTGCTGGTGTTGGCCGTCATCCTGGCCCCCGAGGACTGGGGTCTTGTTGCCATCGGGGCCGTCACTACCGAGCTCCTGGTGGCGCTGACTGATGTTGGCATCAACGACGCCATCATCCAGCGCAAGAACGTCGAGGACCGCCACTACGACACGGCCTTCACCGTCGGTGTCATCCGGGGGGTGCTCATCACCGCCGTTGTCGCCCTCCTCGCTCCCTCCATCGCCTCGCTGTTCAACGAGCCAGACGCCACCCCCGTCATCAGAGTGCTGGCCTTCCGGCCCCTCGTGGACGCCCTGGCCAGTGCCAAGGTGATCGAGCTGACTCGTACGCTCAAGTTCCGGCCGCTGACGTTTATCAAGGTGCCGGCCGCCCTCGTAGAGACGGCCGGGATCTTCGTGGTCCTGATCCTGCCGGCGTTCCTGATCGACTCGCTGTTCGCCATCGGGTTGGCCGCCACCCTGGGCGTGTGGGCTCTCGTCATTGGTGCCTTCGCCGGTTCGATCTCGGGCGTCATCCTCAGCTACCGATTGGCCCCCTACCGACCGAGCTTCTCGCTGGCCGGTTTCGGGGAGTTGTTCTCGTTCGGCAAGTGGGTGTTCGCAACCCGTGCGATGCGCAACGGCGGGCAGTTCGGATTGCGGGCCGTGGTCTCCCGGTTCCTCGGTTCGGAGGACTTGGGTCGCTTCTATCTCGCCCAGAAGATCACGGTGCTGCCGAACGACCTCGTGTCCGAGGTTGTGCGGGGAGTCGCATTCCCGGTGCTCTCGCGCGTGCAGGAGAGCCGGAGTCGGACCTCCCGCGTGTTCAAGGCCACCCTCACCGCCATGCTTTCGCTCCTGGTGCCCATCTACGCCACGCTGTTTGTGCTGGCGGGACCGCTGGTCCGTCAGGTGTTGCCCGACTCGTATGCCGGCCTGACCATCGTCATACAGCTTCTCGCCATCGACGGCATCATCGATTTGCTGACCGACGCCCTCAAACCGATGTTGCGAGGTCAGGGGCGGCCCCGCACCGACTTCGCCTTCACGGCGACCCGGACCGTTCTGCTGATCGGCCTGGCCATCGCCCTCACGGACGCGTTCGGGTTGGCCGGAGCCGCCTGGGCGTGGCTGATCGCCGAGGCGGTCATCAGCGTGCTGGCCGTGATCATTGCCCTCAGGGTCCTCAAGCGTCCGTTTGAGGGAATGGCTCGGGTGGTGGCGGTCATCTTCCTGTCGGCCGGCCTGGGCGCCACGCTCGGTTGGCTGATAGCGGATTTCCTCGGTGGCGTGGCCGGCCTGGTCCTCGGTTCGTTGATATCGCTGGTCGGGGGCCTGGCCGTGCTGCTGGCGCTCGATCGCCTCCGCGACTTCGGATTGATCCGTGACTTCTCGAAAGCCTTCCCCCAGATCGCCCGCAAGGTTGGGCTTGGCGACCCCGAGATCTAGGCGGGGGCGAGACCGAGTCGGTCGCGTTCCTCGTCCATCCGGGCGAGTTCGTCGGCACCGCTGATCACAATCTTCGGGTCCGGCTTGAAGTCGAGGGACGTGTCCCGGTCGGCGTAGTCGATGGAATTCAGGATGACTTTCATGGCGTTGAGCCGAGCTTTTGGCTTGCTGTTCGACCGCACGATCGTCCACGGAGCCTGCTCGGTCGACGTCCGCTCCAGCATCCGGTGCTTCATGGTGGTGAAGTCGTCCCAGTACTCCTGGGCCTGCATGTCCACCTCGCTCAGTTTCCACTGTCGGAGCGGATCGGTCTTGCGCCGTTCGAAGCGGGCCTCCTGGACCTCCTTGTCGACGCTGAAGTAGAGCTTGACAAGGACGGTTCCCTGGCGCACGAGATCCTTCTCGAAACCGACGACACCTTTCAGGAAGTCGCGGTGCTCTCGTTTCGAGCAGAACCCCAGGACGGGTTCGACGAGTGCCCGGTTGTACCAGGAACGGTCGAACAGGACGACCTCGCCACCGGCC
>Ga0265303_10002499_pt1 | contig 11387 bp, 7 predicted proteins | sample Helome_2_FD_192494 | JGI IMG/M metagenome (GOLD analysis project Ga0265303, IMG submission 192494) | Marine sediment microbial communities from subtidal zone of North Sea - Hel_20160317 (Illumina Assembly) | ecosystem: Environmental > Aquatic > Marine > Subtidal zone > Sediment ...
CCGTATAATCCAATTCATATTTTCCATCTTCTTCTGTTGTAGAAAATTGATAGCTCAACCCACTTGCCGTAGTGGCAGCTACCTTGGAACCCTTAATTGGTTCGGCTCTGAAATTAGCCCAGCTTATCCTAAGTTCAGGGAGCCAAAGAATTGCCTCCTCCTGACCGTACGTCATTCCAGACCATAGAAATATGAGAAGGCCGAATATGAATCTTAAAGATCCCAATGAAATAAAATTTCCTTTTTAATATCTGTATGAAGACTTAATATAACCGGACAGGTACGCGCAGTATGCTCCAGAATCTTTTTTTGCTTTTCAGTAATTATGGCCGGTAGATGCAGCTCTATATCTATCTGAGATATCCTTCTGGGATCTGCAGCCATATGCTTTGTGACCTCAGCAACAGAATTTTTTAGATTAACTTCCATGTCCCTGGCCTTAATACCCATCATGGTAAGCATACAACTGGCTAAAGCTGTAGCAACCGTATCTGTAGGCGAAAAGGCTTTTCCAAGGCCGTTATTATCAACGGGTGCATCTGTAATGAATTCATTTCCTGAGCGAAGATGTACACAACTGGTCCGCAATTCCCCTGTATAAGTAACTTTTGAGGTCATGGTTAGGGATTAATCTGGGTTATTCGCATATCCCTGTACATCATTATATAGGAAGCAGTATTGTAATATCCGGAAGAAGGCTCATTGTCATAATCAAATTTATTCCCGCAATACTCTGTAATCCCAATGATATTTGAGGCCTCAAACAAATTAAGTTTATAGGCCAATTTTAAAAGTAGGTCATAGGTGAGGTCAAAACCACGCACTGCATACCTGTCGGGATCCGCTCCAAAACGCCTTCTGTATCTCCTTACAAATGCATTATTATTTGTTTCTTTATATACAGAGGGATAAGTAAAATTCAGGTTAGACAAGTGTGCTCCTGAGATAACATCATTTTCGAATGCCTTATTCTTATTTGTAGTAAACATACGCACTTTGGTGGTATCCGAATTAGACGAATTAAGAATGGAACTTACACTGGAAACCACTTTAAAATTATCGGTCTCTACAAACACCCAGTTCTCGGTATCAAGGGAAAGCAGACTGGCAAATACATCCAAATCCAAAGAAATATTTTTTTCATCTTCCTGAAGATCAACAGATTTAGCCAAAGGAAACTTTTCTTTTATCTGTTCGCCAACCGGCTTATTCTTTGCATCTGTAATCACAATAATATTCTCATCCGTTATAGAATCTTTAATAAAACCGAGCATTCGTTCACGCAATATCTGATCAGATGGAATAGAAAAGAAAACATTTTCGAGTTCAAAATCACTTGATGATGCCAGAGGCGCAATAACAGGCACCATAGCATTTGCAGCCTTAACTGCTACTTCTTTTAAGGAATTTAATTGTAATGGTCCAATAATGGCACTTACTCCTTCTAAATTTTCTCCCCGAAGCAGTTGTCTTGTCATGTTCGGGTTTAATTGGGTATCAAATGTTTTTACATCAACAGAAATTCCCAGTTCTGAAATAGAATCCAAAGCAACCAGGGCTCCACTATACAAACCAAGGCTATAACTTATTGCGTTACTTCGAGCAATTGCGTCTGTGGCGCTGTCAATATCACTAAGGTCTAATTTATCTGTACGAAAAGGAAGTAAATAAATTAGTTTTGGTTTATTATTGGTATTGATACTATCCAAAAGGTTTATTTTATCAAGAATCAAAGAATTCTTCACTTCTAAGTTTCCTGTTTTATCTTTAGGGAGTTTTAAAACCATTCCGGCCTTTAGCCCTTTGGAAAGATCCGGATTGAGTTCCAGTAATTCTTTATAATCAATTCCTAAATTCCTTGTTAAGGAGTATACCGTTTGTTTGGGTTTAACTTCATAAAAAATATAATTATCTGTATTAACTTCATTGTCAGCAATCTTAATTTCAGGTAACCGTATTACCATACCTTCCTTTAACCCCCCACGTTCCCCGATCTCAGGATTAAGCCTAACAATATCCTGGGAACTAATATTATATTCCTGTGAAAGGCTGTATAAAGTCTTTTTTGGCGGCACCGTATAGGAAATATACAATTGTACGTTTTGATCCTCCAGACTGCTGCCTGCAATTTTAGGAAGCTTCAACTCTTGACCTTCTGCGAGAAAACTCGTAACATCTGATAAATCTGGATTTAAGGCAAGTAGGCTATCTATAGTAATTCCGTATTTATTGGCAATACTCCATCTTGTTTCTTTGGGCAATACCTTATAAGTTTCAAAATCATCCAGGTTAATACTGTCCTTTTCAACTTCAACTTTTTGGTATTTAGGGATTTTTAAACGCATTCCCTTTTTCAATTGTTTTGCGTACAATTCGGTGTTATAGCGTTTAATATCCTCTTCAGAAACATTGTATCGCTGGGATATACCAAAAATAGTTTCCCTTTTCTTCACTTTATGTGAAATAAACTCTATTGGTGTTTCCTGAATTTCCTCTGTAAGTTTTTTTTGCAACGCAATTGAATCATTTGCACTTAAGACTCTTGCTCCCAAAGGGATAACGAGTATAGTATTAGGCTTAAGTACGTCGCCCTCTGCGATTTCTTTATTATACTTTAGGATATCAGCGGGGTTTACCTCGTATTGCCTTGCAATACTGTAGACCGTTTCTCCAACTTTTACGGCATGAGAGCTGAACTGTTGTGCCATGGCATGCCATGAAAACAGCATAATCGCAGTCGTTGTAATTAAAAATTTTATTGACATGCTTGTAGGTTTTATTCCCATTCTATTGTTGCCGGGGGTTTGGAAGAGATATCGTAAACCACTCTATTTACTCCCGGAACTTTGTTTATTATTTCATTGGAGGTCTTCTGCAAAAATTCGTAGGGTAAATTAACCCAATCTGCCGTCATACCGTCTGTGCTTTCAACCGCCCGCAAAGCTACACATTTTTCATAAGTTCGTTCATCTCCCATCACGCCTACACTATTTACGGGTAAAAGCATGGCTCCGGCCTGCCACACATCGTTATAAAGTCCCCATTCCTTTAAACCATTGATAAAAATTGCATCTACCTCCTGCAAAATATTTACCTTTTCTTCTGTAACATCTCCCAAAATTCGTATGGCTAAACCGGGTCCCGGAAAGGGGTGACGTCCTAACCGTTCATCTTCTATTCCCAGCGTTGCCCCTACTCTTCTCACCTCATCTTTAAATAACATTTTCAGGGGTTCAACCACTTTTAGTTTCATAAAATCAGGCAATCCTCCTACATTATGATGACTCTTAATAGTTGCCGAAGGTCCTCCTGTTGCAGATACCGACTCAATCACATCGGGATATATAGTTCCCTGGGCTAGCCATTTGGCATCTTCAACTTTATGCGATTCATCATCAAAAACATCAATAAAAATGCCCCCAATAATTTTTCTTTTCTTTTCAGGATCATCTTCACCAGCTAGAGCATTCAAAAAACGTGCCGAAGCATCAACTCCTTTCACATTGAGACCCATATGCTCATATTGGTCCATCACATCCTGAAATTCATTTTTCCTCAGCAATCCGTTATTTACGAAAATACAATGGAGATGATCCCCTATCGCCCTGTGCAGTAAAACAGCCGCCACCGTAGAATCTACTCCTCCTGAAAGTCCCAGGATAACTTTATCACTTCCTATTTTATTCTTTAACTCCGCAACTGTAGTTTCTACAAATGCATCCGGGGTCCAGGTCTGTTGTAAACCCGCTATATGTATCAAAAAATTTTCCAAAAGAAGTTTCCCCTGTTTGGTGTGGTACACTTCCGGATGAAATTGAATGCCATAGGTTATTTCTCCTTTTATTTTATATGCCGCATTTTGCACATCATCTGTACTGGCCAGCTTTAGAGCATTTTCTGGTAGTTGTTTAATTGTATCACTATGGCTCATCCAGACCTGCGAACCTTCTCTGATTTCATAGAAAAATGGTTCATCTCCATCTATTGAAGTAAGCCTTGCACGGCCGTATTCACGGGTATTGGAAGGCGCAACATTTCCTCCATGAAAATGAGCCAGGTATTGTGCCCCATAACAAATGGCCAGCAAAGGTATCTTGCCCTTTATCTCAGATAAATCAGGGTGCGGGGCATCATCTGCCCTAACGGAGAAGGGAGAACCGGAAAGGATTACTGCTTTATAATCAGACAGGTCATCCGGCAAGTGGTTGTAGGGCTTAATTTCGCAGAAAATATTAAGTTCCCTAACCCGTCTGGCAATAAGTTGTGTATACTGGGAACCAAAATCTAAAATAAGGACGTTGTTTTGCATGGGCAAAAATAGTAATTCAAGGCATTTTCAAATACAAGTTTTAGGTATATTTATAACATCTTTATTAACGCTGTAAGAATGAAACATTTAAATGCCATAATATTTGGAGTCGCAATAGTGATATCGGCTTATTTTCTGGGTAATGCTTATGTAAAACGATCAAATCCTGCACGGGTGATTTCTATTACGGGGCTTGGAAATGAGAATTTTACTTCAGACCTTATTGTATGGGAAGGACGTTTTGTTGCCTTTAACACTGTTTTAAAGACGGCTTTTGAACAATTAGAGGATGATAAAGAAATAGTGAAGGATTATCTGGTATCTAAAGGAATAGGCCCGGATAACATAATTTTTAATTCTGTACAGACGAGTGAACAACGCGACAATAAATACGAAAACGGAAATTTTGTTGGTACAATCTTCCGGGGGTACGAGTTATCACAATCTGTTCAAATAGAATCGGGTGATGTGGCTCTGGTAGAAAAAGTAGCCCGTGAGATCACGGAACTTTTAAATAAAGGAGTTCAGTTTAATTCCTCATCTCCTCGTTATTATTACACCAAATTATCTGATCTAAAGATTAAAATGATTTCGAAAGCTACAGAAGATGCACGTATCCGAGCTGAAAAAATAGCTGAGAATTCCGGAGGTACTCTGGGCGATCTTATTACTGCCCGAATGGGTGTTTTTCAAATAACCGGTCAAAATTCAGACGAGGATTATAGCTGGGGAGGAGCTTATAATACATCGTCTAAAAAGAAGACTGCTTCTATTACAATGCGCCTTGAGTACAAGGTCGAATAAGTTATTCAAGCATTGTTTTCAACGCACCTTAATGCTACATTAATTATTTATATAAATATGCTTAAAACCTTGTTTTAAAATATTTTAAGTCAATTCCTACAAAATTATTTTTAATACTATCGGACCTTTTAGTTCGTCGAAGAATTGATTATGTTCTTTCTGGTAGCTATGATTATTCCCAATGTTTGTTTTTGCTTTTATACTTGATAAAGTAGTTAGCAACTATATTCAAATAAACTTTTGTATTGGAATATGGGCAATGTTGCTTTATTGGAATATAAGTATCATGAAAAAGAATTAAATAGGTAAAACATTAAAAAGAAAAAGCCCCGACGACGATCGTCAGGGCTTTTCAAATCAAAAACCAACCTAAACACATGAACTTGTTATGACACAATTTTATCTATAAAAAATGAACTTTTTCATAGCAATTTATATATATAACAATCTTCTCTAAAAATACCCTACCTAATTTTTAATTTTTTTATCTTTATATAGATGAAAAATACAGAAAGAACAGATCAGATTTTTAAAAATTTGCAGGAAGAACTAAAAAATGGAAGCACACAAAAATCGCATCCTTTTCGCTACTTTACCCTGGGTACAGTGGGTTTGGACCGTTTAACCAGGCAAAGAACATTGGTTTTAAGAAAGGTTTCTGATGAACTCCAACTTTCTTTTTACACTGATTTTCGCTCAAAAAAAATTATTCATATAAAAGAAAACAATAAGGTCGGGTTGTTATTTTACAATCCTGATAAGCTCTTACAAATTAAAATTGAAGGCATTGCCAACATAATTAAAGGAAAGGCAATAGAAGAAACTTATAATAATGGTATTCCTGAAAAAGCTCGCAAGGATTATACCACTGCCCTGGCTCCGGGTACACCTTTGGAAGATCCTAAGGTAATTGAATATCTTAAGAAGGAAAATCACTTCTGTGTGGTTGAAATTACCCCTTATAAAATTGAATATCTGAAATTACAACAACCGGAGCATCTTAGGGTTCGGTTTTCCAAGAGGCAAGAACTTTGGAGCGGAGAATTCCTTGTCCCATAAAACCGGCTTAGTTTATTTCATAGTATCCAGAATAACTTTTATATCCTCTCCTGTTGTATCCGGATTAATAAAACAAAACCGGGCTACCGTTTCAAAACCTTCTTTGGTTTTCCATTTACTGGGTGTCACCAGGGCAATCCCCTCCCGGTGATTGGTATAGGTCCAGTTTTTATATTCATTTGGAGTCCAGCCTTTACGTCTGAACAGTACACATGAAAGGCTTGGGGGTCGAATCAATTCCAATTCCGGCCTGGATGAAATTAATTCTCCGGCTAAATTAGCCAATTCAATACCTCTTTCCACAGCCCATTTATACTTTTCAGTTCCATGTGTTGCAAGTGAAAACCATAAAGGTAATCCCCGTAATCTTCTGGTTAATTGTATTTGATAATCTGCTGGGTTAAACCCCTGTGCTCCGGGATCTTTAATGATATCCAGATATGAACCTTCCTGTGAATGTGCTGTTTTAGCCAATTCAGGATCCTTGTAGATTATAGCTCCGCAATCATAGGGAGAGAACAACCATTTATGTGGATCTATAGTAATACTGTCCGCTTTTTCAATCCCATTAAACAGATGCCTGACCGAATCTGCCGCAAGAGCACCACCCCCATAAGCAGCATCTACATGAAACCAAAGGTTGTTATCCTTACAAATCTTTGCAATACCATTCAGGTCATCCACAATACCTGCATTGGTAGTACCCCCGGTAGCCACCACTGCAAATACCCTTTCCATGGTGCTTTTATCCAGGGAATCAATTTTTCCCTGCAGGGCTTCGGCATTCATCAGATCATCTGTTTCCACCAGGAGAACATCGGCATCAATTACCTTTGCCATGGCCTTAATAGAAGAATGTGCACCCACCGAAGTAATGAGGCAACCTTTTTTATTCTGATTCTCCTCAAACCTTCTCCAGTATTCCCTTGCTGTCACCATGGCTGAGAGATTTGCAGCAGTACCTCCGCTGGTGAAAACACCAAAAGCACCTTCGGGCATGCCCGTTAGTTCTACAAGCCACCGCATAGCCTCATTCTCACAGAATATGCCTCCTGCACCTTCCATCCAATAGGCTCCATGTATACTGGAGGCCGAGGTAACTAGATCGAACATTACTGCGGCTCTGGTTGGCGCTGCAGGCACAAAAGCCAGGTGCCTAGGATGATCTATAGGTACAGTGGCCTTTATTAAAACATCGCGGAAAAGATGAAAGGCCTTTTCGCCGCCTATCCCAATAGGTGTAATGGTCTCCCCTACCTGCTTCTTTAATTCCTCTTCCTTCCTGGGTGATCCTAATTCCGGTGATTCGTTAGTTATTCTATTAATGGCATACTTCATGACATCAAGGGTCATTTCAACCAATTCTATATCCACATTATGCATGAGACTAGTTTTTATCAAAAGTACACTGGAAAAGAAATCTATGCCATTATTTGGCTTAGTATTTTAACACTAAAAATTCCTGCTTTAGGGGATTCAGGGCATTTAGTAAAAAAGGGATAAGCTCCTTCCCTATGTCCAAATAGAGTTCAGAGAAATTCAAAGTCCGTTCTTGTAAAGATTGATTTGGGAATAATTGATTTTGAATTGCAGTGAGTCTAATTACCTGATCTTTAAGCTTTCTTTTTTGGGCCTTTAATAATCGTTTTTCCAGATGGTTGAGTCCGTTTAATTGCTTTACTTCCTGCGCCTTTACCGCTCCCAGGAAGGATTTGTCTGTTTCTTCGGCCAATTGGTAAAGCGCTTCAAACTGTTTTTTCAAATGCTCTTTTTGACTGGAGAAATCAATATCAATATTGGAAATTGCTCGTATTCTTTTATTAATAAGACTGTTTTGCTTTAAAAACAAATCTGCCGGAATAAGGTCTAATTTTTTTATTTTTTTATTTTCCTTTTCTGATATCAGCAGGGCCGAATTACGCAAAAGCAAGATGGGAAATGCCACTTTCATGGCCTCAAAGGACGATTTAAGCTCAAGCCAATAGGCCAATTCGCCTCCTCCGCCAATATAACAAAGGTTAGGAAGGACCACTTCCTGGTAAATGGGCCTGGTAACCACATTAGGTGAAAATCTTTCAGGATGGGTATCCAGTTCCATCAGAATTTCATCCTTTGTAAATTTAATATCAGTATTGTTAACATAAAAAAGGTCTTCTTTTTCGAGCAGTCTTTCCCGTAAACCATCCTTTAAATAAAAATGATTGATCTCCCTTGGGTTTACTTGAATGTTGTATGAAGGAGACACAGATTCCAGGGCAGCAATAGTCTCATTTACTTTTGTAAAAGACTGGTTTTCAAGGAGATCATTCTTTATATAGGGTATGAAAAGTTTTTTTAGTTTAACGTCGTCACCATCCACAATTACCAAACCGTACTCTCCAAAGAGGCTATTGGCCAGATATCTGGTAGCCTCAGAAAGTGAATTGTGCTCCAGGTAGGCTTTTTTGAAAAGATTCTTAAGAGTTTCTGCTTTGGTATTATAGCCCACTTCTTTAGAAAAAGTATCAAATACAGCCTCTAATCCTTGAGTACTTAACCTTCCTACAGCTCCGGAGGAATCCCGATTCCATTGAAACTTTTTATTGTGCAGATTAAAATAGTTAATCTCATCAAAATCATGATCTTCTGTGGCCATCCAGTATACCGGAACAAAAGTATTCCTGGGATGGGCTTTTTTTAAAGCTTTTGCAAGATTTATTGTACTGATAATCTTATATAAAAAATATAGCGGACCTGTAAATATATTAAGCTGATGTCCTGTAACCACGGTAAAGGTTACGCTCTGCGATAAAGCTGAAATATTGGACAATGTAGATTTTGAAGCCTTTACACCCTGGTATTGTTCTTGAAGTACCTGATTAAGTATTTTCCTGCTAGTCTGTGGATAAGTATTGGACTTCTCCTCTATTTGAGCCCTAAACTCTTCAATTTTAGGAAACCTGTTGTAAAAGGGTTTTAGCTTCTTGTTTTCGTCCAGATAGTCGGAAATAAGTGAAGAAAAATATCCGGTGTTTTTAAATGGTATACAGTCTACTTCCATAGAAACTTCTAAGATCCGATCAAAGATAAAATTATCGGGTTTTACTCTTCCCAAAAATACGTTAAGATGTATTAACAACATAGAAATGAGGAACCAATTCCCTTTAAGCCTTGTAACTTACCGACCCATAAACGAATAACACCGAACTTAAAATTTGATTTCCTTAATAATCCTTAGCTTTAGCGTCCTAATTGGAAACCCCGGTTTATGAAGCGAATTTTACCCATATTGGTCCTGCTTATTACAATCGCTTTAAGTGCACAAGAACTAAAATCGCCCTCAGAATTCCTGGGATATGAGCTTGGCACCCAATTTACGCGCCATCATCAGGTAGTAGACTATTACCAGTATCTGTCTGAGGCCGCTAATGACCGTATGCAACTAAATGAATACGGAAAAACAAATGAACAAAGGCCGCTGCTTTTGGCCTATCTTTCCTCATCAGCTAATATGGAAAATCTGGAAGCCATCCGTAAGGAACACCTTAATAGCACAAGTGGCGAGGGTAAATCTACAAAGGCCATAGTATGGCTTAGCTATAATGTTCATGGAAATGAGAGTGCAGGCACAGAGGCTTCTATGCAAACCATTTATGAATTATTAACCAGCAAACGGTCCTATCTGGAAAACACCGTAGTAATTATAGACCCCTGTATTAACCCGGACGGGCGTGACAGGTATGTGAACTGGTACAATCAATATAAAAACACACCTTATCAGTTAAATCCGGAGAGCAAGGAACATCATGAAGGCTGGTGGAGCGGACGCAGCAATCACTATATGTTCGATTTAAACCGGGATTGGGCCTGGCTTACACAGTTAGAAAGCCGGCAAAGGCTTAGCTATTACAACAAATGGCTCCCACATATACATGTAGATTTCCATGAACAGGGCATGGATTCTCCCTATTATTTTGCGCCGGCTGCAGAACCGTTTCATGAAGTGATTACAGATTTTCAGCGAGATTTTCAGGTGACCATAGGAAAGAACCATGCAAAATATTTTGACGCCAACGGTTGGTTCTACTTTACAAAAGAACGCTTTGATCTTTTTTACCCCAGCTACGGTGATACCTACCCCACATACAACGGCGCCATTGGTATGACCTATGAGCAGGGTGGCGGAGGCAGGGCCGGACTTGGAGTCATTACCGGGAATGGAGATACCCTGACGTTAAAAGACCGTATTGTGCACCATCATACCACAGGAATCTCTACCGTGGAAGTTGCCGCCAACAACGTGGCAAAACTCAATGAGCAGTATCAAAAATTCTTTCATCCTAAAAATTATAAATACAAAAGTTATATCCTGAAAGGCCATGAAGATCATTTGAGAACACTTACGGAACTTCTGGACCAGCATCAGTTGAATTATAGCTACGGAACGGGTGCTATTGTAAAAGGGTTTGACTATAAAAGTGGTAAAACAGGGAGTTTAAAGACTAATTCTGAAAGTATTATCATTTCTACCAACCAGACGCGGGGGACCCTGGTTAAAGTACTTTTTGAGCCCAATGCCAAATTAAGTGATTCACTATCCTATGATATAACTGCATGGTCCCTGCCCTATGCCTACGGATTAGATGCTATTGCTTCCGAAAGCTTGATAAACGGAACTTCAAAGACAGAAAATTCATTTAAAAAGGAAGCATTAAGTAAAAATACATACGCCTTCCTGACGGAATGGAACGGAATGGACGATGCCCGATTTTTAAGCGAATTGCTTAAAAGAAACATTAGAGTACGACAGGCTCAAAAGCCCTTCACCCTGGAAGGAAAAAGACATGTCCGAGGAAGTCTTATCATTACGAAAGCTGATAATGATAATAAATTGGAATTTACCAAAATCCTGAGTGAGGTTGCTGAAAAACATCATAAAACACTTACAGCAGTTAGTAGTGGTTTTGTAGATGAGGGAAAAGACTTTGGGTCTAGCTACGTGCAAATGATCCCTGCAGTAAAGGTCGCGGTTCTTGCCGGTGAGCCAACCTCTACTTTACGTTTTGGTGAGATATGGCATTTCTTTGAGCAGCAGTTGCACTATCCGTTAACTGTTCTGGATGCGAATTATGTAAATGAGTTAGCGCTTTCCCACTATGAGGTATTGATTCTCCCGGGAGGTGCTGGTTATGAGCGATTTATGGATAAAACCATGCTCAGTCAACTCAAAGAGTGG
>Ga0265303_10002500_pt1 | contig 11387 bp, 9 predicted proteins | sample Helome_2_FD_192494 | JGI IMG/M metagenome (GOLD analysis project Ga0265303, IMG submission 192494) | Marine sediment microbial communities from subtidal zone of North Sea - Hel_20160317 (Illumina Assembly) | ecosystem: Environmental > Aquatic > Marine > Subtidal zone > Sediment ...
TTCATATGTACTCGATTATCTCGCCCAGCTGTTCGACCCGGATATCGGTAAATTCAGACCAGTCTACATTGCCACGGGTATCTAGATGTACCGTCGCTACACCTGCACCCTTACCAGCCTCGAGATCATACAGGTAATCACCGACCATGACCGTATCTTCGGCATCAGCCTGCCAAAAATTCAGCAAGCGCTTAACGCCGTCGGGTGAGGGTTTCGGAATGCAGGAGTCACGATCCAGAATATGATCCAGCGGAAAAAAGTGATCTATCTTGCAGGCCTGCAAGGTCTGCTCGACAACCGGCATGGTATTGCGCGTCAGGATTGCCATCTGGCGCCCACCATCATGCAGTTTCTGCAATAGTTCGCTAGCCCCCAGCATCACCGACGCCTTTCCGGCGTAGTAAAATTCAAGTTCATTTAAAGACTCCCATAATGGTGCGGCCTCGCTTTCCGGCATTGCGTGAAGCGCCTCGAGGATCGGGGTTTCCGGCGCCAGCCCCAGTTTGCGTCTAATGTGATCAAAATCATGTGCGCTCACGGTCAGGGTGCCATCCAGATCAAAGATCCAGTGGCCACGATTTCTGAGCAAGTCTGGTTGCTGCATCAAGGTATCCGTTATCGTTGGGGAAAATCATGTTTCAATGTAGTATCACGGTTTTACAATTTATCAAAAAGGAGACAAATATGACAATCCAGGTTGGCGACAAAATACCTGCGGCCGATTTACAGCATATGGCCGATAGCGGAGTAGAAACGATTAACAGTGAAGACCTCTTCAGTGGTAAAAAAGTCGCTCTGTTTGCACTTCCCGGCGCTTACACGCCAACCTGCTCTGCATCGCATCTACCAGGCTATGTCGTTGCCTCTGACGAGTTGTTTGCCAAAGGCATAGATCTGATTGTATGCCTTTCAGTCAATGACGCTTTTGTCATGGATGCCTGGGGCAAACAACATAACGCCGATGACAGGGTCATGATGATCGCCGATGGTAGTGCCCATTTCACTCGTGCCGTTGGGCTCGAACTGGACCTCGATGCCGCTGGTATGGGAATTCGCTCGCAGCGTTACGCGATGGTAATCAACGACAACGTGGTCGAGGTACTCAATGTCGAGGCGCCAAAACAATTCGAAGTCAGCGATGCCCAAACCATACTAGCCAGCATTTGACGGCTTAATTACATGCCCGAACCCAAAGGACCCAGTGAATTCGTCGACGCCGCCTATCATCTCGACGATGAGGCCAGCATGGTCGATTTCTACCGCAAGTGGGCCGCGGATTATGATCACCAGATGCTCGACGAGCTTGGCTATACGTCACCGACAAAAATTGCACAGCAGCTAATCCAGTATCTCCCCGATACCCAATCAACGGTATTCGATATCGGTTGTGGGACCGGCTTAACCTGCGTATTCCTCGCCGAAAAGGGTTATACCAATCTCGACGCAATCGACCTCTCACCCGATATGGTACGTGTTGCCAGCGAACGCGGCATTTACCGCGAACTTCTGGTTGGCGATGTTAATCAGGTGCTGGAACGCAACGACGAGAGTTATGACGCGGTTATTTCATCAGGGACATTTACCCATGGTCACGTCGGTCCGGAACCGCTGGATGAAATATTTCGAATTCTGAAACCGGGCGGCATTCTGGCCTGCACCATCCACCAGGATCTCTGGACATCGATGGGTTTTGAAGAAAAACTGGCAGCCCTGACCGCAAAGGGCATCGCCAGTCCTGTCAGTTGCGAAATGGATAGCTACTATAAAGATCGCGACCCCGAAGGCTGGTTCTGTGTCTATCGAAAAAGCGCTTAGCTTGCATCCTGAAGTTCAATGAAATGACCAAGCACAGTGGTCACATAGCATCCAGCCGGCAGATCCAGTTTCAATAGCAGGGATTGATCCTCGGCATCGTAGTCGTAACTGAAGTTATCGACAACTGCACGCAAGGCACGCATTTGCAGCTTAGCTCCCTGCTGATCGAGACAGCTGGTAATAGCGTCACATTCAGCAAAAATCTGCGCTTCGATCGCCTGGGATTCGCCCGTCAATAAATGTTGGCCGGTGCCGTAAAGACTCGCGGTATTCGAGATATCCAGCGTCCTAAATCTTTCGACAAGCCTGTCATCGAGTGCTTCGGAAAAAATCGAGCGATTTCCTCGCAACATAAAAACATCCCCTTCCAGTGGCAGATCCCAATGGCCCAGACTGAGACGCCTCGCCAGAATTCGATTAAACAGGTAGCTCCGTAGCGATGACAACAACATACTCTTACGCGAGCGTTTCAACCGGCGCCTGGGTAACTGTTCGAGTGCCTGTCTGACGTTATCCTGTCGGCGACCAAATCGTTGTGCGCCAAAATAATTCGCAAATCCCTGCCTCGTGACAGCACTTATTTGTTCTCTGGTTTTATCGGGAAAATCACTGACCTCTCGCAAATGCACTTCGAAAGAGTTGTACTTGTGGGTTCCCGGTCGCAGTTTCCGATTATGACTGGCCTGTTTTAAAACCTGATATCCATTACCCTTGAACAGCTCGGCTGGTGGTTTTTTACCTGGCATATGCAAACTCAACCACTGACGCGTGAGTGCATGTTTATCCTTGAGCCCGCTATAACCGATATGCCTGGGATCGAGCGAGTAATCGCGGGCAACCCCGGTGATGAGCTCATGCGTGCTAAGTCCGCTCTTTTCAACCAGCAAGAAAAGATGTTCACCCTCGCCGGTCGGCTCAAATCCTAGTTCTTCGCTGACCCTGAAATCGCTCAGTCTTGATTTCAGGACGGCTTTCGCAACCGGCGGTCCATAGGGGTATACCAGTTCCTGCACCATCAAGAACGGGATTTTTCGGCTACCTGGTTACGCAGGTAATTTATGCTGATCCGCCTGGCATCGACGCTAAGGTTCTGCTTTATAGCTTTATTGGCAAGCTTGAGCAGTGACCTGGCATCGGGCAACAGCCCCTCATCAACTGGAAAACTGACACTTTCACGCAACGCCTCAACCCAACCGTGCCCGGCACCGAATTCGATTGTTGCGTTAACTTCGACATTGTTTACCGAGCTAAGCTGTTCTGTGCCCATAAGTTCTGCGCAATTGGTGCTGTCTCGTCCATAGGCTGCCCAGTAAATTTCGTGCATACGCGCATCCAGCGCGACCAGAGCATTAGCATGCCCGGTACGATCCATGCAAACCTGGGCTAAAATCGCCAGAGTCGAAATTGGTAAAAGCGGTATGTTTAACGCGAGACCTATCCCCTGCGCCTGCGCAGCTGCAATGCGGATACCGGTAAACGCCCCGGGTCCATTGCCAAAGGCACAATGAGAAATCATCGGTTTCGTGACAGCAGAGGCTTTCAGCACGTGGTCCATCATTTTTGGCAGCAACCGTGTGTGCTGACGGGGTGCAACTTCAAACTCATGAAAAACCGTACCATCCTCGCGCAACAGCGCGGCGGAACAGGCTTCGGTGGAGGTATCGATGGCGAGAATATTCACGCCGGTATAATAGGGGAACTGCTCCCTGTTTGGCTAGCCGATATAGGATCTGTATCCGACCTGGTTCAGCTTAAGAGATTGACAACCTGCTTGGCGTCTGAGAGTAACGGATGGTTCGGGTTTTCATCCACAAACTGTCGCATCACTGCCAGGGATTGCGTACGTTGACCGATATTCGCCAGGCTGATGCTTTTAGCGAACAACGCATTGGGGCGCATATCGCTATCTTCATACTGACTCAGAAAACCGTCGAACAAGGCCACCGCCGCTTCCAGGTCACCCTTGTCCATTTTGTATTGCGCCAGGCTGAATTTTTTAAGTTCTGCCTGAAAATTCTCATCCTGGGTCAAATCCGCTTTCCAATAGGGTTTCAGCAAGGTATCGGTTGTTTCAGCACCGCGGATTCCCGCCAGGTAGGTCTGGGTAGATTTAGCGGATTGCTTTTGCGTCGGATTGATTGATTTCAGATGTGCCCAGACAGATTTGAACAAACCCTTGAAGACGCTATGCGAGCTGGTTTCATTAATCGTCGTCGTGCCCTGTGCGATAACCGGTGCGTTGACAGCGATACTGCCTGTAAAAATCATGATGATGAGTAATTTCTTCACTTCTTAAATCCTCTACTGGCTCAAAAGCTTGCTATATGCATCATACTCTATTTCTAAATCTGCGTTCAATTTCAATGCGCGCTGATAACTGATTTTCGCCTGCTTTATATCACCGGCCTTGTACTGCGACATTGACAGGTTAATCCAGATACCACCGTCTTCATTGTCCAGTTCGGTGGCCTGAGAGTAAAATTCAATTGCCTTATTATACTCTTTCTGCAGGAAGTATAGGTTGCCCTGGTTGGTTTTCACCGCACTATCATCTGGTGCCAGTTCATTCAAAGCCTCAAACTCAATCTCTGCATCTTCATATAGCCCAAAACGTGCATACAGAATGGCAACTTGCAAGCGAGCTCTAATATTACCCGGATCATTCGCTACCATGGTCTTGTACGGCAACACCAGGCGATCGATACTTTTCAGTAATAATTCATTTCGTGCCTGCTTTACGAGGCTCTCGGCACGCCTCTTTTCGGGTAATTCGATCGTGTAAATGGCCTTGCGCAGGGTTACCGGTTTGTATTCCTGCCAGGTTTGTTCCAGATCAATAATACCGAGTTCACCTGCCGCAAGCGCAGTCTGGTATTTATTCGCACCCTCTGCCCAGGCCTCGATAAAATTAGTATTGACCATGGTTGCTTCGAGCGGGATCCAAACATTGCCATCCTTGAAAGCCAGCAGACTACTATCCTGGCTGATTAAACCCGCATCATGCGCGGTAATTCCGGTATCGAACATCATAAATAAATGCCCGGGTATTTCGATCAGCGCGGTTTTAATTCCAAGGTTTTCAAGGCCAGCACTGATCAGTACCGATAAATCATCACAATCACCACTTTTCAAGTGCAGGGTCTCTCGCGGAAATTGCACGTAATCGATTTGATCATCACGCAAATCGGTAAACGGCGTATTAGGGTCCACGATATAGCTGATGCCGGACGCCGCCAGGCTGCTGAAAAATGTCATCGCCGATACCAGTTTGTCGTTCAAAGGCCCTGGATCAGGCTGAAAGGTATTAACGACCTGGCGTACATAGTCTCTGAGAGTGTCATCCTTAGGTGTTACGAAAGAACCAACCATGGCCGAGTCAGCCCAGACCATCGCATTCTTACCGTAAATCGTCATCGGCTGGGTCAGCGAAATGTTGTCATTCTGGCCATCGCGCGAGTAGGTTAATTTCACTTCGACCTGTACCCCGGTGTCTTCGTCTACTTCGAGAACCTTATTATTGAAGGTTGCCTTGATCGGGATTTCCTGGGTTTCATTACCCTTGACTCTGGTGATATCAACCGAGGTTGGAAAATCCATGAACTCCTTGATTTGAAACGAGAGTTTCAAATTGCCGTAGTCGCTAGGGCTGACATTTTGCAGCTTTACACTGCCGATCGGCTGATCCTGGTATTTTTTGTAAGCAGCCGAAAACACTTTCTGCAGATTTAAATCAGACAGCAGCAATTGAGGTGCATTGTTTGCAAAATCAAGTGATTTCTTGCGTTCTGCAAAAGCGACATTCAGGATTGCACGGTTTTCCGCAGAGGGTTCGAGCTCGACTGCTTTTTCAAAGGCGGCAACCGCGTCATCGAACAAGCGACGTTTGCTATAGAGTTTACCCAGTGCAACATACGGCTCCGCCCAGGAGGTACGCATTCCCGCTGCCCTTTCGAGATGCTCAAGTGATGCGTCGAACAGGTTGGCATCCTGGTAAACACGGCCAATGCGATACTGAAGATCAGGTGATGCCGGGTCGAGATTGATCGCTGTTTTCAAAAATTCGATTGCCGAACCGGTCTTACCTTGATAATTGGCAATATCGGCCTGCAGTACCAGCACATCGACGTCTTCCGGGTCGATGCGAGCGGCGGCTTCAGCATGGATGTTAGCAATTCGATAGTTGCGCGTAGCAAACAGTCCTCGAGCATAAAGCTTATGTGCCACTAGCGACCTGGGTTCAAGCACGACAGCTTTGTCGAGGTAAGCATTGGCATCCGTGAATTGCTGACGTTCAAGTTCGATCCTGCCAGCAGACAGGTACAACTCAAACGCTTCTGGATTGTGCTTGATGCCCTGGGCGAGCGCCTTCACGGCCTTGGGAAGTTGATTTATTTCGGTATAAGACTGCATCAGCGATAACCAGACGTCTATGACCTCGGGTTTATTCTTGCCCGCACGGGTAAACTGCAACACCGCTTCTTCGTGATTATTCTGCTTAGCTGCAATCTTACCGAGCAGGTAATGTCCGTCGCCCCTGGTTTCTTTTTTCCCCGACATTTGCAGCGCAATTGCCTTGGCCTCACTGTCACGACCCAGGCTGAGTAAAGCTTTGGCCCTACCGACAGCTGCCTGTCCGGAATTCGGCTGTGCTCGAGACACTGCATCATATTGCCTAAGGGAATCTTCGAAGTCCCCCAGCTCGTACAAATCCCGGGCGATCTGAAGACGTATTTCATAACTGCCCGGATTGGTTTCCACAATGGTCTGATAAGCCACGATGCCTTTTTCTGCAAGGCCAGCTTCTATATAGGCACGACCCAGTAAATAACGAAGCTCGACATTATTTTGATCCAGCGCCAGACCCTCTTCAGCACAATTAACAGCGCCTATCGCATCGGCGAGTTTCAGGCTTATCCGGGTGCAAATTACGTATGGTTCGACATCGGCGGGAGTTTGTTCCAGCAACTCGTCGATTAATGCACGGGCATCGAGGTATTGCTCGAGATTGTAGAAGGCCAACACCTGGTAGAGAAGCGCCTTATTACGGTAGGATTCTACTGTTTCCAGTTGCTTGAATTCGGCAATCGCACGCGTGTAATCCTTTAACTGATATAGGCTCATGCCGAGAATATTGCGCGCCTCGGCGTTGCCTGGTGCAATTCTCACCATTCGATCTGCGAGTTTGACAACTTCGCTTAATTCGCCTGCCTGGTACAACGAGGCGATCCTCTGGTAATAATTTTCCTTCGGCGTCGATGGTGCGGCGCTTAATCCGTGGCCGCTTACCGATACCACCCTGAACCAGGAATACATACCCGCCGAGCTAACCCACAGTGTATGTTTTAATTCGTAACTGGTTGATATCGTTTTATACGGTCCGTTCTTTTCGACGGCACCCTGGATTTCATACCTGGCAATCAGGGGCGACTTGCTACTGCTCCATTGCAGGTTGATCAGCTTGTCGTTTGCAGCAATATTCAAACCAAATGCCGCGTTCGGATATTCAAATAAATCAAACCGAAAATTCTTCCGTAGGGCAGAATCGTTTACATAGACACTGTTTTTCGCCCCTGAGGCCACCGATATCGAAGTTGCCTTCTTGAAGTGCAACAGTGTTCCATTCTCACCTTCGGCACCAAATGCCCTATAGGGCCTGCGATTTTTGTAAACCATCACCGAGTAATCATTGAATTTCGTAGCGGCCAGTGCATAAAGCCTGTCTTGCTTGTCGATATCCAACCCGTAAAACTTGTTTACCTTGTGAACTGTTCCTTTATCAATACCGATCGTCGCGACTTTGTTACGATCCTTGCTGATCATGCTAATTACGCCCAGGGCACCACCGTCGGCGACATACAGATTGTGCTGACTGTCGACTGCAATCGGTCCTAGTTCGGTGAACAGGCTCTCCCCGTTCTGACGAGATTTGATTTCTTCGAGAAATTTTCCATCCGCAGCAAAAACCTGCACCCGATTATTACCCTTGTCGGCAACATAATATAAGCCGCCATGTATGAATACGTCACTGGGCTGGTTGAAGTCCCCCGGAGAAGATCCAAGCCGTCCGATCGAAAATACCTGCTTCCCATCGTGAGAAAATGCATGTAAATAGTTTTTATCCAGTACCGCGACAGTTCGATCACCAACATGAACTGAAGAGGGTTGCCTGGCAATCTCGGCAAACTTACCGAGTTCAGCGCCATCGGGTCCCAACACCACGATCCCCTGGTCTTTTGGTTTGATACACAAGGTTTTGTCATTGATAAAAACAGTTACTGTCACACAAGACACTTCGAACTTCGCTGCGAACTCAAACCTGTCCCTGGCAGCGGGGGTCGCAAAATTGGTTTGATCCAGCTGAACAACCTCGATCTTGTTATTTAATTTATCGAGAATCGCGAGTTGACCATTCGCGTTGACCGAAAGATAACTAATATCAAGATATTGCGAACGCGCCCCACCAAAGACTCCATGCACCCCAAGCACTTCACGCTTGCGCCAGTCAAATATTGAAATTCGATTGCTTGCCCTGTCGCCCAGATACAGGGTTCCATTCAAATCCGTTGTCATCGCACTGAGTTCGGGGGTACTTCCAAAAATTTCTTTCAGCTCGCTGGACTTGATCCGATAGATTAGATTTCCATGAAAATCGAATATTGAAAGCCGATCCGGACTTTCCAGAACATAAATGTTTTCTTCGGCATCGATACTGACATGAGTTGGTTTTAGTAAATCTCTGCTGCTCGAACCGTGCTTGCCAAAACTACTCAAATACAGGCCCTGATAATTAAATACACTGATTTGCCTGTTATTTACGTCACCAACATAGATATTTTTATTGACCGATACCGCGACCGGTTTTGGATCATTGAGTTCACCTGGACTGCGACCTGACTGAGAAAATCGAGTGAGTGGTTTTAACAGCGGATCGAGAATAGCGACCGATCCCGAGCCTTCATTGACGACGACCAGGTTACCATTGGGGAGTACTCCAATTCCGCCTAGATCGGGATCTTCAAAAACCGAGGGCGCCAGACTGCTGGCTTTGATATCGCCGTCGTTAATTTTTAGAATGGTTCCCTTTTCCTGGCTGGTAACATAAATCACACCGTCATCGGTGAGTTTCAGGCCGGAGGCAAATTCAATAACAGGGGTATAGTCCGTAGCATCGACAAATCGCACGACCTCGAACGCCTGGACCTGGCCTGACAGGCAGGATGATAAAACCGCAAAAACTAACCCTATACCTCTGTACAGGGTCGTCATGCTTACGCTCTTCGTTGTCACACTTCTTCCCGCTCTTCTAAACGTCAGGAGCTTTTTGAGAAGCTCTCTAACTGGCGATCCCTCTTTTACTATTTTTTACGAAATCGACAAATTCGGTAACTTCCGGGTACTTATCACACAACGGCTTCAAGTTAGCAAATATCTCCTCCTTCGATCCTTTGGATTTTAACAGCTGGCGAAATGATTTATGCAATGCCTGGATTAGTTCAGCGGAAAAACCTTTTCTTTTTAGACCTTCTTTATTGATTCCGATTACCCTGGCACGATTCCCTGCCGCAGTCGAAAAAGGCGGGATATCCTGGGTTACGACCGAGCCCAGGCCACAAAGTGATTTACTTCCAATCTGGGTGAACTGATGCACCGAGGTAAACCCTCCCAGAATCGCATAGTCACCAACCTCAACATGACCTGACAAAGATGCGGCATTGGCAAAAACAGTATGATCACCAACCCGGCAATCATGAGCGACATGGCTATAGGCCATGAACAGGTTATCACTGCCGATTATCGTCTTACCGTTGCCTTCGTCGGTACCGCGGTTCAGGGTCACAAACTCGCGGATAACATTTCGATCCCCAAGTTCCAGCCAGGTCCGTTCTCCCTGGTATTTCTTATCCTGTGGCGCTTCTCCAATCGAGGAAAACTGGAAGATACGGTTATCGTGGCCAATTTTGCTCGGGCCCATTACCACGACGTGGGGACCGATCACCGTTCCCGATGCGATCTCGACGTGCGCCCCTATTACGCTATAAGCCCCGATCTCAACATCGGCCGCTATTTGTGCGCTGGCATCGATGATAGCGGTGTCATGTATCATTGATGTCGATCCTGGGCGGAACACATCATTTCAGCCTCGGCAACTACCTCTCCGTTTATCCGCGCCTCGCATTGGTACATGCCAATACCCCGCATATTGCGTTTAAGAGATATGTTCAAAACCAGTTGATCGCCAGGAACCACCTGCCCTCTGAATCGAGCCTTGTCGATGCCGACGAGCATGTAAAGCTTGGATTTATGCGCATCACCCATCGAAGAAAAAGCCAGTAACCCGGTCGCCTGGGCCATCGCTTCGAGAACCAGCACGCCTGGCATAATTGGCTGACCTGGGAAATGCCCCTGGAAAAAAGGTTCATTTATAGTGACATTTTTAATCGCCGTCAGACTCTTTCCCTCTTCGAATTCGTTTACCCGGTCTATCATTAAGAACGGATAACGATGCGGCAAGAGTTCCATCACCTTGTGAATATCAAGTTCCAAATCAATTCCTCAGTTTCAGTTAATGTAGTTCGCCGGATGCTATTTTTCCGATTTTTCGAGCTTCGCCACGGTCTGCGCGAGTTTATCCAGTGATTTGTAACGTGCGTTACAGCGGTGCCAAAGGCTATTTTCCAACAACGGTGTACCGGATGAGTAGACCCCGGATTCCTTAATATCCTTTGTCACCAGCGACATTGCCGTTATCGTCACATTATCCGTCACGGTCAAATGTCCGAGTACCACCGCTGCCCCGGAAATCTTGCAGTGACATCCAATATTCGCGCTACCGGCTATTCCCACGCAGGCTGCAATCGCAGTATGCGCTCCAATCCGCACGTTGTGGGCTACCTGTATCTGGTTATCGAGTTTGCACCCGCGTTCAATAATCGTATCGTCCAGCGCGCCTCGGTCGACGGTGGTATTGGCGCCAATTTCGACATCATCCTCAACTACAACGCTACCAAGTTGTGGAATCTTCTCCCATCGCTGCTCATGCATGACCAGTCCGAAACCATCGGACCCGATCACTACGCCGCTGTGGAGTATGCAGCGATCACCCAGGCTAACCGCTGACCCAATCGTCACACGACTGTGCAAATGGCATTGGCTCCCGATGACCGCGGACCTTTCAATTATTGAACCTGCTCCTATCGAAGTTCCTGAACCGACTTCGACATCATCCTCAATAACAACCAACGCACCGATAGCAACCCTAGTGCCAAGCCTGGCAGTATCGGCTATTACAGCGCTCGGATGAATACCTTCGCCATCGTGAGATTGCGGTTCAATGCCCAGCGCCTTGATGGCCTCAGCGAAACTGTACTGAGGGTTGTCCGACAGCAATAGCGACTTGCCGCCAACGTCTCCTGCCAGCTCCAGCGGGAGAATAACGGCACTGCAATTGCTCGCATTGATATCGCCCAGGTACTTTCGGTCTTGAACAAAACATAGTTCGCTGGCTAGCGCCGACTTTGGTGAGGCGACCCCGTTGACTTCTAATTGGCCATCACCTCGAAATTCGAGTTTTA
>Ga0265303_10002501_pt1 | contig 11387 bp, 10 predicted proteins | sample Helome_2_FD_192494 | JGI IMG/M metagenome (GOLD analysis project Ga0265303, IMG submission 192494) | Marine sediment microbial communities from subtidal zone of North Sea - Hel_20160317 (Illumina Assembly) | ecosystem: Environmental > Aquatic > Marine > Subtidal zone > Sediment ...
ACTCTCCAAGCTGCTGGATATCTCCAACTTCTACTGCTGACTCAAGTTGATTATCTAAAGCCTTTTGTTCAGCCTGTATAGCTCTCTCTTGGATCTGCAGTCTACGTCTATCCAACCTTCTTCTAGCTTCGTTTACCGTCCTTTCAGCATCAGCTTCAATTCTAAACCTGCGTATTTCCAAGGTAGCCAGTCTAGATTGTGCCCGACCAACGGCCTCTCTACGCTCTTTTTCAGAATCAAAGCTGAACCCTTCAATAGCGTCAATATTCCGCCGTTGAATAGCTATCTCACGACCCAATTCCAAACTAAGGAGATTCCGCTTTTCTATAACAGGATTGGTAGCATTACCAAGATCAACCAATTTTTCTAAATTGGTCTTCTGGGCATTCTCAATCTCGATATCTAATCTGGCTAATCTACGAGCAACGCCAGGATCTTGAATGAAAGCTTCCTGTGTAGGCCTTCCTCGGCCACGACCGCCAGTAGCTGTACCCTCAGTACGACCAGAGGTAACTTGTGCAGATGCAAGTCTGTTTCTCAGATCTTCCTGCAATCGCTCAAAAGCGCGGGGAGTTGTAATTTCCCCTTCTTCAGTTAGACCTGTTCCAACCAATTGCTGGATATCTATACCTTCAACGCCAGAGGCAGCTGCCTCAACCATCTTGTTGAACAACTCCCTGACAGGAGCATCTATTGCTAGATCAGCCTCTAAATCAACAGCAATGTCGGTAGCATCTTCAGCAACCTGACCAATAACTAGACGAATCTGATTGAGTGTATCTTCATTTCTCTGCTGGATTCCTTCGGCCAGATCGGTAGTGGCCTCGGCTACATCAGTAAGAATCTGAGTACCAGCTTCAATCCTAGAATTGACATTATCAAGCTCTTGCTGAAGAGCATTTATATTGTCTTGATTTCTAAACTGCCTAGTAGCACCAAGCCTAGCTGCTCTTTCCAATTCAACAGGGGAAAGGTCTTGAACAGCGGGTATCTCTTGTTGTTGAGCTAGTTCTGCCTGTACTTCTTCTCTACGCCTCTCCAGATCAGATTCAAGAGATTGTATGGCCTGACCGATATCCTCTAAATAACCTGCAGTTAGTACTCCGGCATTTGTCAGTGATCCGATAAGCCTGGATACAATATCCTGTAACTGGGCTCCAGATACAGCAGGATCTACTATGGCGGCTCTAAGTTCTGCCTGAATCCTATTAGTAATAGCAGCGTTTTCTTCTTCCTGGCGAGTTACCAGACCAGCAATCTCCCTAGCGTTTTCACCAGTCCTACGGTAAACACCTTGAATAGCGTCAAGGACTTCCCCAACCCCAAGATCACCTATATCTTCAGCTCTGATACCTCTCGCTAATTCAACATCTTCACCAAAGAGGCGCTCTACTTCGGTTATGAATGCCTGATCAATCGGCCTCAGATTTTCACCAGCTAATTGTTGATCACGGATTCGCTGGATTCTTTGGTTAAAGTCCTGAACCTGGCCAATCACACCATTGGTAAACTGGCTTAAACCATTCTCTACAGATCTAAAAATCTCCTGCTGGGCGCCAGTAAGACCTTCTAAGGTTGTATCGGTTATCTGAGAGATATTATCTAAAGCCTGAGTCCTTTCAACTGACCCTATCTCTGCTCCAGTAGTAGCAAGAATCAGGAACTGCTCTCTTAGCTGTTCTAATTGCTGCTCTGTCAGTTCTCCGAAAAGATTATTAACCCCTTCTTGAAACTCATTACCCAGAATCTGAAGATTTTCTAACTGCTCTGCTAGTTGACCCCTCTGTGCGCGAACACCTGTGGCCTCATCTGTAAACTGGAATCCCCTGAGCTGCTGTTCTAGTTGCTCCCTAACCTGGGTGGCTCGTAGCTGTTGCCGTTGAGAACCTTGGGCACGGCGCCTTAAAGCTTCTAGGTCTTCCTGTCCGTCATCCGTTATATCAAAGATAGCGTCTAAAACTTGGAAAGCAGTGAAAACCCACCCAACGAAAGGTATTAATCGAGTGCCTAGCCCAGAAATAAGTCCTGGCAGATTACGCAGTCCGGACGCGGTAAATATCCCGATAACAGCGCCAAGACTTAAAGCTATACGGTTGAAGATATTGAATAGAGCACTTAGAAACGTAGAGGCTCTCGTGGCTGCCACAGTAGCTGTAGCAGCTGCAGCAACTCCTGTACCGCCTCTAAGAAAAGATAAACTACCTGAAACAGCCCTACCAAGTGTACTGAGTAATGGTATGACAGTGACAGCAAAGAAAGCAGCATCCGCAAGATTAGCGGCTAACTGAGGATCTTCAGATTCTGCTAGTTCAGCACCGGCAAAAGCACCTCCAGCACCTCCTACCGCAGCTCCTAGTGCCCGTTGTCCTGGAGTTCTGCCAGCAAGGAATCCTCCAATAGCGCCAGCACCACCAAGTTGCAGAGCTGGTAGTAGACCCTCTCCTCCAGCGGCTACAGATGCAATTTGAAGATCATTTAGGGCCTGGACAGCCTCAGTAACACTATCGACCATATCCTCTAAGGATCTAACCGGACCCTGAGTAATGTCAGAAGCAAGCACAGTCATGGCCGCGCCAAGAACGCTCACAGAGTTTGATAGCGATTGGAGTTGAGTATCAGAGGCGTCTAAAGCAGCGTTAGTTCCTACGAGGCGACTTTGAGCCTGTTCCAGATCATTGATATTCTCTAGTAAAGCAACAATAGCGTTCGCACCGCGAACATTAATAGATCTAGCTAGAGTTTCACGACCTGCTCCAGCAAAGCCTAATCGATTCAACTCTCTCAGCAGTGCCAGGAGAGGGTTAGCCTCTTGGGTAAACCCAAAGAACCTTGCTCTGATTTCATCAGCGCCTAATTGGTCACCAATCTCTTCATATCGTTTCTGCAAATCCTTTACGGTAGAAGCACTTGGTGTAAACAGCTCTAGGAGTCCTTGTCGCAAACCAGTAGCCACCGTTGAGGCTCTGAGACCAGCATCCCTAAGCGTACCAACGGCTCCAAGAAATTGTTCCGATGTCAGATTAAACTGTTCTGCTGTCTGTGCGCTAATACCTAGGATGGTTTCTAGATCCTGCCCAGTCGCCCTGGAGATATTCAGGACCCTGGTTAACTGATCAGCAATAGTAATGTCGTCGAGATCATCAAAGACATTACGCATCGTAGTTACCAGACCTGCCGCAGTTTCAATGCTCGTTTGAGTACCAGCGGCAAAGGTTGCAACTCCCTCTAACACAGAGTTAATCTGGTTTGGGTCTACACCGGCCTGTGCCAAAACCTGTGCAGCCTGCGCAACTTCTGACGTAGTAAATTTAGTATCTACCGCTACCTGTCTAATGGCTCCAGAGATATTAGCCATCTGCTCTTGAGTAGAGGCGGTAATGGCTTGAATAGAGAAAAGGGCTCTATCTAGATCAATGATGCCAGTAGCAAGTGCTCTGACAGCATTTAAAGCCTCAAACAACACCCCATAGCCAATAGCGAATCTAAAAAATTGCCTTAGAAGCAGAGAGGTTTGACTGAGGTTTTGATTTAACGGACCCAACTCAGTGTTTAATCCGTTAAACCCTCTTCTTAGATTACGGATTACCTGCTCTCTTGGCCTAGGCTAGCTAACTGTCGGTCAATTTCTTCAAGGCCAGAAGTATCAGCTCCACGCCGTCTACCTTCTAACACCCCTCTTTGTTGTGCTACATCCCTTAATCTAGCAGCAGCCTCCGCAGGCGTTGTCGGTTGCCTGGCAAATATTCTGTTTTGTCTTTCAGCAAACTGCTCGGCAGCCTTGGAAGCTTTTTCATATGCCTCTGGGTCCAAGACTCTATTGAGCCTGCGCATTTCACTGGCTGTGTTTCTGGTAGCGGTTCTAAGCTGATCCAGATTCAAAGCCTGCAGACGCACCTGTTCACCTTCAGAGGTAAAGATATCTCTGGATCTGGTAAAAGGCTGGGCTGCGGATTGGGCTGTCTGTAACTGACGTAATAGAGAGGCTCTACGCTGTAGAGCCTGAATCTCTTGGCGGTTTAGGGAAGTGCTATCTTTGAGGCTGCGCTCAAAGATATCTTGAGTCTCGTTAACAATCCTAGCATACCTACGTTGCCTGGTTATTAAGTCTTCAGTAACCCTGGCGGCATCATTGAGTAATCTAAGATCTGCTTCAGATATGGTAGAGGCCAGTCTTCTAGCTCTGGTGGATGCGTCTCCTGGTACAACCCCACCACCCTGTACTATGTTTAACGCCTGCAGGATGTCGGCAGCTTGGGCCTGTATTCGAGATTTGAATCTACGAAAACTGGATTCGTCTAGCTCCAACTGAGGGGCAAATTTGATCCTCTGACCAGTAAACTTGACCCCACTCAGAGCACTATTTAAAACCCTAGTAGCTTTCTGACGTAGATTGTTGGTATCTACTGTTACTCTATCTGTGTTTAATAGAAGGTCTACGTCTAAGTTGAGATCTAAATTAGCCATTTTTTATTGTTAAAATCCAAGAGAGGATAGCTGTTTCATAGCAGAAAGGCTGTCTGACCTGACTTCTACTGTATCGTCGTTAGCCGCTGCTGAGTTATTGCCATCCTTATACTTACCGCCAAAGCCATACATGGAAGCTTCGTAGGATGTCTGAATCTTCTGCCAAGTGTTTGATAAGTATGTCTCAGCCATGGCTGAAACCAAACGATAATCCGTTTCGCAATATAGTTGCCTAGCTTTGACAGGATCATAATCAGCCAGCAAGAAACACTGCTGCTCAGCCTTTAGTTCGCTTAACCATTTTAGATAATCAGTTCCAAGAGATTTGGATATTTTTTGATTCTGGTCTTCCTGATCTTTTTTAGGCTGCACTAAAGCCTGTGCAAAAACATCTAGCTGCTTTGAGCTTAAAGTCTTTGCATAAACCTTGTTTATTGCAGTGCTAAGAACATTTGATAAGATTTCCTCTGGAGACTCTTTTATGACTTTTTGCATCACTTCCAGAAACAGAAAAGAGGGGGTTACGGGTAGCTTAGAGAAATGTAAAGTATAGAATAGAGATTCTTCCATAACCACTTACCCGTATACCTGGCCGGAGTGTCCCGGCCAGGATTTTACTGTAAGATCACAAGGATCTTTTACAGGTCTCCGCCTGACACAAACATACCAACTGGATGGCTTGGGATCAGTGCGGCTACGTGCTCCAGGTCAGCGCCTGTTGCGTACTCGGAAGCAGCAGGTTGAAGAAGCTTGATATTCAGTTCAGTAGAGGCAAAATCGGTTGCATCGGTATTGTAAGTCATACCTGCACCAATCGTACCTTTCCAGAATACAAAAGAGACTGGACGGCAGTTAGCTTTTTGAAGCTGAGTAAGCTGCACTGAAAAGTTCTGTGAACCAGCAGCACAACCACCACCAGCGCCAATAGCAGACTGATTACCTTTGAATATTCTAGTAGTAGCACCTGTAGGATCAAGACCTACCAAGAGAGGGAGGTTAGGGTCTAGCTCTATGGATAAAGCAGCTGTAGAAGCGACAACACTGATGGTCAAGTTTTCCGGAAAGGCTTCATCAAATAGAACTACAACATCTCCTGCGGAAAACCCCGTCTCGTCTGCAACAGGGATAGTTGTTTCACCTACTATAAGAGCAGCACCAGTGATATCCGTTTCCAAATCAGCGATAAACCCAGCCACACCATTACCAAGTAGAACGTCAATATTCCTTTTGGAATATTCTCGCAAGGTAGCAGTTAGAGAGGATTCCTGAGATACGATAGCTGTATCGATAATAGTCTGAGGAAAGCCGCCTAAAAGATCTACTGAATTTTGGGTAACTTCTAGGTTAGCACTATCTACCAGACCTATGGAACTGGATTGTGTAAGTTTATTGGCATTTACCAAACTACCAAGCCTAACCTCTGCGGTTCCGATGGCAAACTTATTTGTTTGCGGGGCACCTAAATTAGCCATATTATTTTTCTCCGAATCAATTGATTACATTTTGTTTGGAACGAGAGTCTCAACTAATAATTCTAGTCTAAAACAAGTCAATAAGCTACTGGTTTGCCAAGTTTTTTCTTATATGTTGGGTTAAGCCTTTCTTACCTTTGGCAAAAAATGCAGAAACCCATGGCCTCCTGGTTTCGTTAGCTAATAGAAGAGCAAGCCAGTTACCTCTTCCACCTGTATCTATCACTGTCTTTGGTCTTACTCCAGTTGATTGGGCTCTTCCAGAAACTAGAGAGTCCAAAGTTATCCTATTCATCCATCTATCCAAGGCTCTTGAAAAAGTTAGTACACTAGGACCAACCATAGGGCCAGATGCTTTGAACACAATGAAAGATCTACCTTTACGTTGCCGTCCATCGACTACCCGACCTTTAGTTAAAATGTCTCTACTAACCGTAAACTTATTAGGAATTCCAGAACCTGAAATAGCTCGCCTACTACTGGTTTGAATTAGTCTAGAAAGCGTATTAGTTGACTGACGGGCTTGTTGACCTAATGCTGGCCCTATACTTCTGGATTTTGACCCAGCCCGCCGCCGCTCATACCAAAAATGCTTAGTTGAACCTGATAGGATATTCCTATTGGACCCTCTTTTTCTAAGAATACCGATTGTTTGTAAATATGATTCCCGAAGGGATTCCCAAAAAGAGGAGATAACAGTAGGGACAAACTGCGAACGGCCCTGCTTATTGATAGCTATCTGTTTAGTTCCAGACTGTAAGACAGAAGTTGGAAAAGAACCTTCTCTATCTAAAGTAGCTCCGGCAGACTGGACCATAGCGCCAAGAAACTCGTTAGCGGAGTCAGTTGCCGGTCTTACTGCCCGTGAAATAGCATTCTGGGTAGCGGGATTTTCTCTTATAGCGGCTGATATAGCGTTTAAAGTCCTTGGATTGCCACGGCCAAGATTTCGGTTCAACTGATCCTTTATATCTCTAATGATCGTAGAATTGCCACCAGTAATTTTTAAATTGGCTGTTCTGGTAATGGTGGTCATTATATCCTACGGGCTGCGCGAGCTTCTACGGTAAGCATTCTCACACCCGACTCTCGATCCAGAACTTGAGAATCTACTCCACTATCTGTAAAAAACATGTAACCCATGTCAGTGGTCATATCTGGAACCACTGTACCAGACCAATCTCTAATTTTAAGTTTTCCGCTAACAGAAAAATTACTTTTAACCGTAGAGATGAAATTTAACATACTGTAGTTACTCACATCTGATGTGGTTTTAATACCAATCATAAATGATAATGCGTACAGAGGGTCAATTGGGTCTTCATCAAGATTCATGAAACGCCAAACTACGGCCGACTTGGTTCCAGACAAAACATCGGCAACGTTTACTGTATCGTCCAAGTCCACAAAGTCAGGGATTCCCAGGCTAGTTGATAAGTCTTTACCAACTTTGTCGATGGTACTTTTCACCGCGATGACAAAATCGGTCATACCGTGTAACTCCTTTTAGTAATTAGCAGAACAACTTTCCTTAGCGCAGGATAGACTTCTTGGATATCATAATAAGTACCGTCTATCCTAATCTCATTATCAGTGTTCACTGCGACCCCACCAGGCAAAGTTAGATTGAAATTTGTATAATCTATACTATCAAACTCTTTCGAGGATGCACCAGACAGTCTTTCACTGCCTCCTGGCACAGTAGCGATCACCACATCAGTCTTACTGCCAGGAACACCTGAAGCTGCGGTAACTGTCTGGAATTCAATAATTTCACAGTTGAGGTCTGCTTCCTCAAATTGATATATGTTAACGTATTGGCTAGGTGAGTAAGGTAAAGCACTGCCACCAATGTCTACATTGTGAGAACCGACAATATACCTGCGTCCATCCATAGTACGGACTACAGGATAGGTATCAGCAATCGGTCCTTTGTTATTGGTTGTGAATAGGCGAGTATTCTGGCCAAACGATCTATTTGAAATAAACCGATTAAAAGTATGAAAATTACCTTTAGAAACGCCAGATATCCATTGTGTCAATGGGTCACCAAGTCTCCAACCATCGAGACTGACGGTCGAATGGTAATCCGTGGCCTGTCCTAAATGCATTATTCAGAACAGTTCCCAGTAACGGGATCATAGTTAGGGGAAGCCTTACCCAATAGAGCATGAAACTGGATAGGGGTGCCCTCTAATCCCAGGAGAATACCCTTGTACTTATTGGCCGTCTTTTCAGCATTTTTGGCTAATTCATCGAGGTCAAGGTTAGAAAACCTGCGCATATCCTGTACACCGTCAGAAATACGTTGCGGATAGTATAGCCATATACTCAAGGCTCTTGCAGCGCAAAACCACTGAGAGAATAATTTTAAGGTTCTTCCTTTCTGTATTTGATCAAGGGTTGGTACTGCACTAAACTCAGCATCATCAAATATCTGCTGAGCATTGGGTAGCCATATACTCAAATCTAGAAGTAACTCTTCTTCAAGATGCAAAGCGGACATCTTTTCATCTGGTATTTCAACATCATCAACTCCCATAGAAGAGCGGATTGCATCGGTATTTGTATAAACAGATATGTTAATAGCCATAGCTGGTTATTCTTGAATTTCAAAACATTTTGCGTCTATCATCCTTTGAACCCAAGGATCAATTTCATGCTCAATTGGAGAATACGGTACGAATCTCACTCTAGATGTAGGATGGACATGGGGAAACGAAGTCACTAGAACTATTGTAGCTTTTCTTGGTTTTGATACAACCGGCTTTTGGGGCCTGGGTATAACAGGTTGAGTTACTTCCTCGATTTTCTTCTCCACCTCCTCCTGGTTTAGGATAACAGGCTCCTTTGGAGGTCTTCCTCTGCGTTTTAATGTCATTCTAATCTCCTTCTAAAACCCGCCCCTGGTCGAAACCAAGGGCGGTACCCTTGCCAGGATCTTCTTACGTAATGTTAGTCAGACGAAATGCCTCGTCATACAGACGATAAGTCAACCAACCCCAGTCTACACGGAAGAAGTTAGAGCGTTGCAGAACCATTTCTTCAGTAGCACTGTAGGCAGCACTCGCGTTGGTAACCCGCCGTAAAGCTGTACGACTATCAAAACCAAGGATATTATTAGAGCCAATGGTCGCTGTGGGTACAACCATAACATTAGGAACACCTATACTCACATTAAGCAGATTAGGCTCTGAATTTAGTCCATAACTGCCAAGATTACCAAGATTAGAGCCAACAGTATTGGGATCGAATATAACCGGGCGGCCTGTACGGTTCTGGATGGCTAGGTATGTATCGATATCTGTAATGATTGAGTCAATTGCAATAGTACGTGTTGGATCATACAAGTACTTAATCCAACCGGTCTGGGTAACAGTTCCAGCAGCAGCACCTGGGTCATATGTGGTAAACGCAGCAGAAGCAAGTGCGGTTTCACCAGCGTCAATATTACCATTAACAACATTGGAAATATCCCGCCACATTAGGCGGAGTTCCTCACCTCTCATCTGACGAGCAAAGATAGTACCGATCAGATCAATAGAAGCATTACGGGTAGCCTGTTCTGAAATCTGAAGACCAACACTATTGGTTACGATAGATTTACTAATTTGACTAGTTGTAATACTAATCAAGGTCTTGGGAAGAGCATTCTGACTAATAGGAGCAGAATCCTCTGCTTCAGGAGCTGTAACATTAATCAGAGGTTGAGTAAACATTTCCGTAGGGATAGTTTCCTCGCTGCCAATCATGCTCCTCCATATCTGTTGCTCCAAGGAATAGTCATCGTCCAGAACTTCTGTTAGGAAGTTAAGAACCACCTCTGGAAAGAAGATGCGAGTAGCAGGAGTAGTGCCTTGCTGAGAAGGTGCTACAACGCCGCCACCAGAAGTTAGACCCTCGCCAGCCATGCGGCGCTCTAAAGCAGTACCGTTAAGGACCTCATCCATAGAGGAAACCTTTACACCGTGTTCTGGTATAGACTTGGTATAGATGCCTACAGACTGTAATCCTTGTTCCCAAGCCGTACCATAGTTTTTAACGTCAGCATCAGAATATTTGGCATTGATGTACTGAGTAGTAGTCATGCCACATTCTTTAGCGGTACGGTAATCTTCAAGTCTCAGTTCTCCTTGAGCCTCATCACCGCTTTGTTTGATATACTTAAAATTTGCAGTTGTCATTAGTTATTTTCCTCTGATAAATTAAACACGCTCTACCAGAGCATTACGGCCTGCGCCAGCGCCAGTGACAGCCAGAACAACCCACTTATAGGTAGCAGGGGCTCCAGCAGCGACGTTAGCGACTCCAAGAGTACCTAGAGCCACCGCAGTGCCGGCAACAACTAAATCACCAACAGCCAGAGTACCAGCCTCATCAATAACTTTAGCGCGACCCTGCTTGCGTACAGAACCGATGCTATGTCCTAGACTGGTTCCAGGCTCAACCGACTGGACGAATCCAACAATCTCATTAGTTGCAGCCGCTAGGTCCATTTGGTCGCCGTTATAGACAACAGGTTTACCGATATCTTGATCACTGAATTGGCCCGTATTATCTCCCAAATTCTCGGTAACATCTGGGGTATAGGGCTGGATCAGTAGTTGACGTGTTACAGCCATTTCTTTGTATTCTCCTATTAAGTGTATTGTTTTTAAGCTGTCTTAGGAACAATCCCTAATCTACGTGCAGGCGATACATCGTCCTCGCTTGGCATAACAGAATTACTCTGTTGGCCAATCTTAAACTTGCCCTCGAATGCTTCTCTAACTTTAGAGTGTTGAGCCACAATCGTAGAGGCTGGGAGACCTGAGAGATCAATCGGCTCTGCGTTCAAAGCTATTTGCATACTGTGTAGAGATTGCTCCGCGATTCCTACCAAACCTTTGATATCAGCTTGTAAAGTTGCTACTGTATTCTGCTCAGTACTTAGACTAGACTCAAGAACAGCGTTTTGTCTAACCAATTCCTTGTTCTCATTAGTAAGAAAAGACACGATATTATTTGCGTCGTTTACTTCTAGAGTTACTACAGTATCCGTCTGATCATTTTCAGAATCAGCAGTACTCTCGTCTGAATTACTAGGCTCTCCCTCTGCCGAAGCTTGACTGGCTTCAATACCCGTCTCTAGCTCATTGACATCATCGAGGCGAGCCCCACTTTCCAAAGCTGCCTTATCCTTTTCAGACAGCAGGATTACAGGTTTTTGACCTTTCATATTATTTGCCCTGTCTGTAATATTAACTGAGGAGGGCTCTTGTATATCGGCCAACCTCGCCACATGATCAGATAGAGTCTCTACCCTATCGACCATCCCTATCTGCAAACCTTCACTACCGAAGAAAGTTTTACCTTCTCCCCAGATACCTTTGGCCTGCATGTTAAGCGTTGAGCGTTGGCTAGAGACGTGTTCCAAAAAGAAAGAATGAAGCTTATCCGCTTTATCCTGAA
>Ga0265303_10002502_pt1 | contig 11383 bp, 8 predicted proteins | sample Helome_2_FD_192494 | JGI IMG/M metagenome (GOLD analysis project Ga0265303, IMG submission 192494) | Marine sediment microbial communities from subtidal zone of North Sea - Hel_20160317 (Illumina Assembly) | ecosystem: Environmental > Aquatic > Marine > Subtidal zone > Sediment ...
TTAAGGGAATTAGTTTAAATAAAAATTTCCTGATGGCGGGGATCTCACAAACCCAGGCAATACGCAAAGCCCTAGAAGATTTTAAATCTACTGGCAAATTCATCTATGCCTATGGGGATTTCTATATGCAAAAGGACTATTACCTGGCTACCGTTGCAGATAGTATTTATTTAAATCCGCTTGGAGGATTGGATTTTAAAGGTTTAGCTGCCGAAGTTCTGTTTTTTAAAGATATCCAGGATAAAACTGGTATTAAAATGGAAGTGGTTCGCCACGGGAAATATAAAAGTGCTGTAGAACCCTTTCTGGACGATGAAATGAGTCCTGAGAACAGGGAACAGATCGCTGCCTTATTAGAATCTGTTTGGGAGTCAATGGTCACTGAAATTTCAGAAGGAAGGGATTTATCGGCCGAAACCCTTAACAGTATAGCTGATACCCTCGGGGCTCGGCTTCCGGAATATGCCCATGCATCCGGTCTGGTAGATGGGGTGATTTATGAGGATGAGTATGAAAACCGACTAAAATTGGCTACAGCTACTGATTTTGAGGATAAACAGCCGGTCATCAGTGTTCAGGATTATATGAAACGCTCTTCAAAACGAAAGATCTATAGTGGTAAGGACAAAGTGGCCATTATATATGCACAGGGAGAAATAATGTATGGTGAAGGGGGTCCTAATATAATTGGCCAGGGTTTGATAACTAAAGCCCTGCGAAAGGCAAGGGAGAACAGTCAGGTAAAAGCTGTGGTGCTGAGGGTAAACTCTCCTGGTGGATCGGCCATAACATCTGATATTATTTGGCGTGAAGTAGAGCTGACAAAAGAAAAATTACCCGTAGTGGTTTCCATGGGAAATGTGGCAGCATCAGGAGGTTATTACATTGCAGTTGGCGCAGATAAAATCTTTGCAGAACCCACTACAATAACAGGTTCAATTGGCGTATTTGGTACAATACCCAACATTAGTGAATTTGCTGAGAAAATTGGCATTAATGCAGAACAGGTAGGAACAAACACAAATTCAGTAGACTATTCCTTATTTGAGCCTATGAGCCCTCAATTCAGAGGTTATGTAAAAGAAGGAATTGAGGAAGTGTATTCCACTTTCCTTCAACGTGTATCGGACGGAAGAAATATTAGTATGGCGAGAGCAGATAGCCTTGCACAAGGTCGGGTTTGGAGTGGAGTAGAGGCTCAAGAATTAGGCTTGGTCGACGAACTTGGTGGATTGGATGATGCCATTATAGCTGCAGCAGAACTCGCTGAGATCGAAGAGTTTGGCATTCGAAAATACCCCCGGTTTAAATCAGGATTTGAACGCTTTATGGAGGAAATGGTCAGCGCGAAATCTGATGGAGTGCAAGCTCAATTACAGGCAGAGATGGGTCAGGAATTGTACAGCGTATTTTCCGAATTAAAAACCCTGGTTCAGCAAAGGGGAATACAGGCCAGACTCCCTTTCACTATTCGCATCCGTTAGTATATTATGAAACCTGCTGATAAGAAACTAGCTTATAAGATCTACTTGTATCTGGGGGCTTTGTTCATTACGTCCCTGGTAGTATCCAACCTGATCTTTCAGAAATTTTTTTCGTGGTATCCCTTTGGAGACGTTGAGATTTTCGGAGCGCCACTTTTTGAGATATCAGTTGGAGTTTTACCCTATCCCATTACCTTTCTAATAACAGATTTGATCTCGGAGATCTTTGGTAAGAAGAAGGCAAACCAGGTAGTGACTGCAGGTATTTTCGCTTCCTTCTTCTCAATGGGAATTGTCCTGATAGCCGATTTGGCTCCGGCAATCCCGGAGTCGCCCGTAGGAAATGAGGTATTCAGCAGTGTATTTGCCTTATCGCCTCTGGCTGTTTTGGCGTCTATGATCGCTTATTTATGCGCGCAGTATGTAGATATAGCTATATACCACTTTTGGAAAAGACTAACCAAGGGTCGCATGCTGTGGTTGCGCAATAATTTCTCTACTTTTTCATCGCAGATTATTGACACCTTTACCGTTGTAGGCCTGTTATGTGTCTTTGGCGTGATCCCCTGGAGCTTATTCTCTGGTTTAGTGATAAGCGGGGTTGTCTTCAAGATTTTTATCGCTTTTCTGGACACTCCACTTCTCTATCTTTTCGTATATATTTTGAGAAAGCGTTTTGGTCTTGCGATCGGGGATGAAATTAAGCTGGATTCGTAAAATAATTCCTACGTTTTTGAGTTCTTTACCCATAGTCTGACACAGTATGAACAAGAAATGGTTAAAAATAGCAGGAGCCACCCTTGGAATCCTAATTGTACTATTACTGCTGATTCCGATTTTATTCCAATCAAAATTGGAATCCCTGCTTGTCCGGAAAGCAAATGAAGCTATTCATGGGACATTATCTATTGAAAGTGCTCAGTTGAGCTTGTTTCAAAATTTCCCAAAGGCAACAGTAACTATAAATGACCTTTTACTTATTAATGCGGCTCCTTTTGAAGGGGATACACTGGTCACGGCAGAGAAAGTTTCTCTTACTATGCCCCTTACAGAGTTATTTGGAGACGATACCGTAACCATCCATTCTTTTGGGATTGAAGGAGCGAACTTAAATTTAAAAGAGAATACTGAAGATCAAACGAATTACGACATCTCAAAGTCGGCAGAAGACCCAGCCACACCAGATTCGAATGAAGCCGCTCAATTTGCGGTAAGCAGCTATGAAATTTCGGATTCAAAATTAAACTATGAAGATCTGGACACAGGACTCAGTTTTACGCTGAATAATATTGAGCATGAGGGAGAAGGCACTTTCTCGCTGGAGGAATCCCTTTTAAATACACAAACACAAACGAATATCAGCCTACGAACAGGGGGGGTGACCTGGTTAGACGAGATTCCGGTTAATTTAAAGGCAATCATAGGAATTGACCTCGAGAATAATACCTACACCTTCAAGGATAATTCCGGGTTTTTGAGAGACTTGCCAGTTGAACTTTCTGGCTCTGTTCAAATTTTAAAAGAGTCCCAGAAATGGGCAGTCAACCTTAAAACACTGAATTCAGATTTTGAAAATTTCTTGTCCCTGCTACCGGAGGCATATAAAGGATATACGGATGGAATAACAAGCCGTGGAACTTTTGAACTGGAAGGTGTACTCGAGGGTAATTGGGATGATACACATATCCCCAAGCTTGATTTTCAAATAGTGGCAAAAAATGGATACTTAAAATACCCTGACCTGGGCAAAGCCTTGGAGAATATTCAATTTGAAATTGGGATAAAGAATACAACCGGACTCCCAAAAGATACTTTTATAGCCATCGACAATGCTGTATTTTCTATAGGTTCCGATAAGGTTCATCTCAGTTCTGTACTCTCAGAATTGACAGGGAATATGCACGTTAACGGCACTTTAAAAGCCAATGTAGACCTCAAGAATCTGAAAGAAGCCTATCCGCTGGAAAGTCTTAAAACAGTTGAAGGCAAACTACAGGCAGATGTGACTTCAAGTTTTTCAATGAGCGATATTGAAACGGGTTCTTATGAAAAAACCAGGTCCAGTGGTGATATTATATTGGATGGCATTCGATACAGACAGGAAAATGCTCCGGATACTTATATAGAAAATGCGGCATTTACGTTCACTCCTGAAGCTGTGATTGTAGAACAAATGTCGGGGACCACGGGAAATTCTGATTTTTCATTGAAGGGTAAAGTGACCAATATGCTTGGCTATACTTTGAAGAAGGAGCCGTTGAAAGGAAATTTCACCCTTCGCTCCAAGCGACTGGATCTGAACGATTTTATGGGCGACGATGTAGATTCACAGGATGAAGAGAATAATCCTGAGGGGGAGCATTGGCAGATTCCAGATTTCTTGAATGCAGAATTTGCTGCTGATATTTCTGAGGTGATCTACGATGATATCGTGTTGAGTGATATTTCAGGGGCCCTGAGAATACAAGATGGCGGTGCCAATTTTTCAGATGTCTCATCCAAATTTTTGGGAGGAAATCTTTTGGCCGATGGAAAACTTGTCGCCAATGGCAAGCCCACTTTTGATATTCAGCTTGCACTGCAAAACAACAGTATATCGGAGTTGTTAAACGCGACGACTTTCTTCGAAAAACTAGCTCCTATTGCCAAAGGACTTCAGGGCACAATGGATTCTAAGTTTAGAATGCAAGGGAGCTTTGCCGATGGGTTTGAGCTGGACTTTAACAGTCTTTCCGGCCAGGCACAAACAGAATTAAAAGCGTTGGACAAGGTATTGGGAGAGCAATCTATCATTCGTGGTTTGAAGCAAAAGCTCAATTTTTTAAATGAGGAATCCCTCGACTTAAAAGGCCTGAAAACAGTGCTGAAATTTCAGGATGGAAATATTACCGTAAGCCCGTTTACCTTCAACTATGAGGATATCCAAATAGGGGTAAATGGCAGTCATACGTTTAACGGGGATATGAAATATGAGATGCAATTGGAGGTTCCTGCCTATTATCTCGGAAGTGAGGTAAATACATTGATTGATTCATTAGACGATCCGGAATTAAAGGAGATACCTGTTCCTGTTAATGTATCGATCTCTGGCACCTATGCTTCGCCAACCATTAGTACAGACCTTAAATCTAGCGTAACTGCATTGACAGGCAAACTTGTTGAGATACAAAAAGCCAGATTGAAAGAGAAGGGCACGGAAAAAGTCAAAGATCTGATCGGCGGTATTTTCTCTTCAGGGCAAAAAGATAGTACGAACAGGGATACGGTTTCAGAACCATCTGTGAAAGGCGTTTTGGGGGATATCCTGAGCAAAGGTTCAAAGTCGGCAGATTCGACAGTAACAACTACTGATTCTTCCGCTCAGAAACCGCCTTCTATAGAAAAGACTGCCACGGATATCATAGGGGGAATATTTAAGAAGAAAAAACAAGATACCACTGCAAAGGATTCGGTTAACCAATAGTTAGCTGAACTACAGTACCTTCATTTCCGCGAATATTGAAGACGGTACTATCTTCAAATATGAAATACTGTCCTTTTATTCCTTTAAGGATACCTTTATACGAAGGAGTCTTACTCAGGTTTAAACTTTTTACTTTCTCGGGGTATTGCAAGACCGGAAAATCCATATGGAATTCATCACTATCGGCTACGTAATATGATATAGCTTCTTCAGGAATGTAACTTCTTAGTTTTATACGCCATTCTTTCAGATCTTCATCCTCAACTTGATTGGTCAGCATTTTCCGCCAATTGGTTTTATCGCTAAGATGGTCTTTTAAGGCTACCTCCGTGATCCCTGCTAAATATCTATTGGGAGTTTCAACGATAGTGATCGCCTCATGGGCGCCCTGGTCTATCCATCGGGTAGGTACTTGTGTTTTGCGAGTGACACCTACTTTGATGTTGCTGGAATTGGCCAGATATACGATATGGGGCTGAAGTTGCACTTTCTTTTCATAAGCGAGGTCACGATCCTCCTGATCCAAATGTGCTTTGCTTAATTCCGGACGCATGATCCAATCTCCTGCTGCTGGAATGTCAAAAAAGCACTGACGACAAAAACCTTGTCTGTAAATAGGCCTCTCTTCTCCACAATTCAAGCACTGATACGATAAGAACTTTATCTCCAGCGGCTTGTCGAGTATTTGATTGACATTGAGAAAATCGGCTTCAAATACCAGGTAATACTGTATAGGAGATCCATGTTCTGTAGACATTTTGCGGAGTACACCTCGAAAATTCATGCCGTGTATTTCATCGGTATTTGTTTGTAAATACCCTGTTTAAAGTTAAATTTAGAGTCGCTATAAAGATATCCAAAATGCCAATACCATTATTTAATTCTATAGCATCCTGGCTTTTAAAGAAGAGATTTCACCAGATAGAGCTTTTTCTCAAATATCCCGGTGAAGTTCAGCAGGAGGTATTACAGCAATTATTGGAATTAGCAGGTGAAACAGAAATAGGGAAGCAATATGAATTTGATACTCTAAATTCATACAGCGCATTTGCAGAACGCATACCCATTGTCTCCTATGAGGAGTTCGAGCCCATGATTGAACGTACACGCAGGGGGGAGCAAAATATATTTTGGCCTACAGCGATAAAGTGGTTTGCTAAAAGTAGCGGGACAACCAATTCGAAGAGTAAATTCATTCCGGTAAGTTCAGAGGCGCTTGAAGATTGCCATTATAAATCGGGCAAGGATATGCTGTGTTTGTATCTGAATAATAATGAGAACTCCCAACTATTCACAGGTAAAGGTCTTCGACTGGGAGGCAGTAAAGAATTATACGAGGACAATGGCACCTTTTTTGGCGACCTGTCTGCGATCTTGATAGACAATATGCCTTTTTGGGCCGAAATGAGCAGTACACCAAGCAATAAGGTCTCATTGATGGGTGAGTGGGAAACTAAGTTATCTGCGATCATAAATGAAAGCATTCAGCAAAATGTTACCAGTTTAGTTGGTGTACCCAGCTGGATGTTGGTGTTGCTGCACAAGGCACTTGAAGATACGGGCAAAAATCACCTCTTTGAGATTTGGAATAATTTAGAAGTATATTTTCACGGTGGCGTTAGTTTTAACCCTTACAGGGATCAGTTCCAGGCGATTTTACCCCGGAAAAATTTCAACTACTACGAGATCTATAATGCATCTGAAGGCTTCTTTGCCATACAGGATAGGAATCATGCGGACGATTTGCTCTTGATGCTTGATTACGGGATCTTTTATGAATTCATCCCTATGGATGCTTACGGTACGGAGAGCCCTAAAGCCATTCCCTTATGGGAGGTTGAAACGGGCGTGAACTACGCATTGGTTATTACGACGAACGCTGGATTATGGAGATACAAAATTGGCGATACCTTGCGCTTTACCTCTACAGATCCTTATCGAATTAAGATAACGGGCAGGACCAAGCACCACATCAATGTCTTTGGAGAAGAATTGATCATAGAGAATGCAGAACGTGCAATAGAAAAATCTTGTCAACTTACAGGGGCAGCCGTAAAGGATTTTACAGTTGCACCGGTTTACATGTCAGGCAAGGAAAAAGGTGCACATGAATGGGTGATCGAATTCAAGAAGGCACCCAACAGATTAGACGATTTTACCCAATTGCTGGATACTAATTTGAAATCCCTGAATTCTGACTATGAGGCTAAGCGATACAAGAACATGACATTGAATATTCCCATTGTCCATGTCGCCCAGGAAAATCTATTCTACAACTGGTTAAAATCCAAAAACAAGCTGGGAGGCCAGCATAAGATCCCCAGATTGTCCAATACAAGGGATTATATTGACGAACTTCTTCAAATGAATAAATAGGAAAACACCTGTCAATTCCTCTATTCACACAGTTTTCTTACCCATTAATACATTGATTTACTAGATTCAGACTATTCTTTTTGATCTTGTCAGAGGATTGATTAGTATCGCTTTCTGAGACAAGAGGAATGGAATAACTGAAGCTTGACATATCTGATGTCATCGAGTATATAGCCCAAATCAACCAATAAATAAGGTTTTTCCTCACTAATTGTCCATTTTAGAGCTTTGTACGCACCAATCTTAATATTTACCTATGGCTGAACGACTAGTAATCTTATCTGATATGTGGGGGGCTAAAAAAGGCCTTTGGATAATGTCCTACCTGGCATATTTGCAACCTTATTTTGATATTGAATTCCATGATTGCCGACAATTGGCAAATATTGATGTACCGTTAAACACCCAGGAAAACGTTTACAAAGCATTTAAAAATGGAGGTATGGACCTTGCTGTACGCCATTTGCTAATAAAAGAAAAATCACCAGCCCATTTCCTCACCTTTTGTGCCGGGGGTACAATTGCATGGGAGGCTGGTCTTAAGGGAATGCCCATGAAATCTTTGTATGCGGTTTCGCCGATTGATCTGACGGATTATTCCGGGAAACCAGATTGCCCGGTTACGCTAATTTTCGGGCAAGATGATGAACACATTCCCGATTTCCTATGGGCAGATAAAATGGGATTGAAAATGGAGCACATCTCCAGGTATGGACACGAGCTTTACTCCGATGAAAAGATCATCAGTAAGATATGTCAGGATATTCTGGAAAATTTTTTAAAAGAGCAACACCAGGCTTAGGACACTGCCTTTAATTTTTTAACCGTCTCGTAGGATAGTTTAGCTTCGGCATAAGGTTTTGTTACCTTAAATTCCTTTTCTCCTGTAGAAGGCATTTCAAACATGGCATCTGTAAAGACAGCTTCACAGAGGGATCTCAAGCCCCTTGCACCTAATTTATACTCAATTGCCTGTTCTACGATGTAATCAAGAGCCTGTTCAGTGATCTTAAATTGAATGCCGTCCATTGCAAAAAGTTTTTCATACTGCTTGATAATGGCATTCCTGGGTTCCGTCAAAATGGCTCTCAATGTTTTCTTATCCAAAGGATTCATATGGGTTAAAACAGGTAAACGCCCTATGATCTCAGGTATAAGTCCGTAATCTTTTAGATCTTTTGGAATAATGTATTGTAGCACGTTAGCTTCACTGATACTTTCTTCCTTCTTAGACGCACTGTAACCAATGGCCTGCATATTCAGGCGCTTGGAAATGATCCGTTCTATACCATCAAAAGCACCTCCTGCAATGAAGAGGATATTTTCAGTATTTACTTCTATGAATTTTTGATCCGGGTGCTTGCGACCTCCTTTAGGGGGTACATTTACAACCGTTCCTTCGAGTAATTTTAATAATCCCTGTTGTACACCCTCACCAGACACATCACGGGTAATGGAAGGATTATCACTTTTACGGGCAATTTTGTCTATTTCATCTATAAAAACAATTCCCCGCTCTGCTTTTTCCAGGTTGTAATCGGCAGCTTGTAACAAGCGTGTCAGGATGCTTTCAACATCTTCCCCGACATAACCGGCTTCTGTAAGGACAGTAGCATCTACAATGGCCAAAGGCACATTTAACATACGTGCAATGGTTTTGGCCATAAGTGTTTTCCCCGTACCAGTTTGTCCTACCATGACTATGTTGCTCTTTTGGATCTCAACATCGTCTTCCTTTGATTTAGGTTGTAACAGGCGTTTATAGTGATTATAAACAGCAACGGACATAACTTTCTTTGTCCGCTCCTGACCAATAACGAATGTATCCAGGAAGTCCTTGATCTCAACCGGCTTTTTGAGTACAAGCTCTGAGGCAAGGTCATTGGTTTTGGATTGCTTGGATTCTTCTGCAACAATACCGTAGGCCTGATCAATGCAACGATCGCATATGTGGGCATCCAGCCCTGCGATGAGCAGATTGGTTTCAGGCTTTTTCCGGCCGCAAAATGAACATTCAAGATTTTCCTTCGCCATGATTTAAGTTCCTTACTTATTGTATAACGACCATTTCTGGGTTTTGGTTTACCATTTCGATAAACGGATCATACCGTACGATCTTAATCCTTGTCTCTTTCAAGTATTTCATCAATCATGCCATATTCCATGGCTTCCTCGGCCTTCATCCAGTAGTCGCGATCACTATCTTCAAAGACCTTGTCGAATTTCTGATTTGTATGATTTGAAATAATATGGTAGAGTTCGTCTTTTATCTTCAATATTTCCTTAGCTGCTATCTCTATATCACTGGCCTGACCTTGTGTCCCCGACATAGGCTGGTGGATCATAACTCGTGAATGTTTTAAGCCGCTTCTCTTACCTTTTTCCCCTGCGCATAATAGAACGGCGGCCATAGAGGCAGCCATACCCGTACAAATTGTGGCCACATCGGGTTTTATGAATTGCATTGTATCATAAATACCCAGACCAGCATAAACGCTGCCACCTGGAGAATTAATATAGATCTGTATGTCTTTTGAAGAATCTGCGCTTGCCAGGAATAATAACTGCGCTTGTATAATGTTCGCAACCTGGTCATTTATGCCCGTACCCATGAAAATGATCCGATCCATCATCAAACGCGAGAAGACATCCATAGCGATGGCATTCAGTTGTCTTTCCTCAATAATATTAGGAGTCATCCCTACCGGGTACATACTGTGAAGGATCTTATCGTAATAAAGGCTGTTAATACCCTGATCCTTGATGGCAAAATCTTTAAACTCTTTGGTATAGTCCATGCATTTCGGAACGTATGTTCAACAAAAAAAAAGGTGCCGAAAGCAAGAATTCCGGCACCGTAAATATACATATTATATTGTCAAAACTTAGCTGTAAACCTCTTTCACAAAATTTTCATAGCTAACCTCTTTTTCTTTGAGATTAACCTTCTCCTTATACAGGTTTAATAATTTTTGACTCATCAATTGCTCAGAAAGACGCTTTACTTCATCTTGATTACTCAAAACACGCCCTGCGATATTTTCGAGGTCTTCTTCCTTGGGATCGAGTTGTCCATATTGAGCCATCTGGGATTTAATGAAACCCTTGGCAAATTCCTTCAATTCATCATACTGAAGTTCAATGCCGTGATCTTTTATGAGTTTGCCCTCTATTAGTTGATATCGAAGTCCTTTTTCAGTACGTTCAAATTCTTCCTGTGCCTCTGCATCGCTCAATGGTTTTTCACCGGTGGTTTTGATCCACTTGGTCAAAAACTCTTTTGGGAGCTCAAAGGAGACACTTTCAATCAGACGTTCTGTGACATCATTCAATAGCTTTTGATCTGACTGCTGTACGAATTGCTCTTCCGCTTCGGATTTTATTCGATCTCTTAATTCTTTTTCTGAAGTCACCCCGTCTTTGCCGTAAAGCTTGTCAAAAATCTCTTGGTCTAACTCGGCGGGCTGGCGTTCATTTATTTCTTCGATCGTAAAGCTTACATCGATATTCAGTCCTTCTGCCTTTTCCTTGTTTATCCCTAGAGAGCCGGCTAAAATATATTCTTCCTTAAAAAGGCCTTTTGTTTTTAAGCTTACTACATCATTAACGGATTTTCCGAGAAGAAGCCCAAGCATTTTTTTGCTTTTGACCTTATCGACCTCTACAATGGCCTTATTATCGATCTCTTCTTCTTCATTGCTGAACGTACCGCTCACTTCACTGTTCTTTTCCACTTTGGACTGAGAAATCAGCTTACCATATTGTTTCTGGATCCGATCTATCTGCTCATCCAACATCTTTTTATCTGCCGTGATCTTATAGTGTGTAATCGCCTTTTTTAATTTGAGAGGGACCTCAAACGAAGGTGCTAAACCCAGATCGAATTCAAAGGCGAAATCATCGTCATCCCAATTGAAGTTATCTTGTTGCCTGGGTAATGGATTGCCCAGGACATCGAGTTTCTCCTCGTTGAGGTATTTGCCCAGGTTATCTTGAATAAGTTTGTTGACTTCATCGACCAATACGGCTTTCCCATATTGTTTCTCGATCAAGCCCATCG
>Ga0265303_10002503_pt1 | contig 11382 bp, 10 predicted proteins | sample Helome_2_FD_192494 | JGI IMG/M metagenome (GOLD analysis project Ga0265303, IMG submission 192494) | Marine sediment microbial communities from subtidal zone of North Sea - Hel_20160317 (Illumina Assembly) | ecosystem: Environmental > Aquatic > Marine > Subtidal zone > Sediment ...
GCGCGGGAGCTGCTCACCGCCGGCCCTCGCATCGACGACCCCCTGCCTCGCTTCGATGCCTATGACGTTCTGGAGGCGGTCTCCGAAAGCATTCCCGTGGACATCCAGCACGATACCCGGCGGCTTTTGATTGAGATCGACGACGACGGCGACAACGGGCGCCTCGAGATTCAGGGCACCGTAGGCTCGATCGCCGACCGGGACAGGCTCGTGGATGACCTTCAGGCCCATCCTTGCTTCGCCGAAGCCGAAAAGGGATCGATCTCAAACGCTGTCGGAGACCGCAAGGACTACAAGCTGGTCGTCAAAGTCGACTGCGATGAAGCGGCCGGCCGCCCGAAGAAGAAGGAGAAATAACGTGGCCTTTGGAGACGCGTTGGACAATGTGCGCAGCTGGGCGGATGCCTTGAGCGGACGCGAACGTCGACTGATCACCATCATGGCCGTCGTGTTCATTGCGATCCTGATCGTGCTCCCGATGTACGTCGCGATCGCCAGCATTTCGGAGATCGAGACGGAGAACGAGGAAATCGGCCTGGTCCTTCAGGACATCCGCCGCTCGGAGCCCCGCCTGCGACAACAGAAAGCCGATCGGGTTGCCGTAGAGAGGCTGTACGGCCGAAAGGCGCCTTCACTTGGCGGCTTCCTCGAGGAGCGTGCTCAGCAGTATGGCGTGACCGGCCTCGGCATCACCGACCAGCCGAACCTCGACATGGGCGAGTACAGCCGGCGTTCGGTACGCGTCTCTTTGCCTGTGGTTGAGCTCCGACCGCTGATCGAGATGCTCGCAGACATCGAGAACAGCTCCTACCCGGTCGCAATCGAACGCATCCAGATGACCGGTGGCCGCATGCGGACGGGGTACACGGTGAAGTTGGGCGTCAACGCCTACGATCGCGAAACCGGTTCGGTGGAGCAGTAAACCGTGGACCGAATTCCCATCAAGAAAATCCTGCAGTGGACGGCTTACCCCCTGTTCTTCGTCTTCTGCTTTCTCTTCTTCGCGTACAAGACTTTTCCGTACGAGCGGCTTGCCGACCGTATCGTGCAAGAAGCATCCGCAAGGGGCTACGAGATCGAGATCATCGATTTGACCCACTCGGGCTTGACTGGGCTCACCTTCGAGGGCCTCCGCTGGATCGTTCCGTCCGAGGAAGAGGGGTCACCTCCACTCGATCTGATTTTGGACGAGCTCACTGTCAGCACGTCGCTGTTTTCGCTGATCTCCGAGACGAAATCTTACAGCTTTGACGCAGAGCTGGCGGGGGGCGATGCCGATGGCGACATCACGATCGGAGAGAACGACCTGGACGTCGATATCGAGATCGACGAGGTCGACCTCGGAGCGCTCCCTGCGCTGCGCCAGTTCACCAAGATTCCCCTGGGTGGAACACTCAGCGGCGAGATCGTCCTCGCCATGCCGAGCGAGGTTGCCGAGTCGACGGGCGACATCGCAGTCACGATCGAGGCCCTGAGCCTCGGCGACGGAAAATCCAAGCTCGACATTCCAGATTGGGGCGGCTTGACGCTCGACCGTGCGGAGGCGGGGGACCTCGGGCTGACCGTTTCGATCGAAGGAGGCATCGCGAAGATCGAACGCGCGACGGCGCGCGGCAAAGACCTAGAGCTCGACGCGCTCGGTAGGGTTCGGCTCCTACGCCCGCTCAAGCGCTCGGATTTGAACGTGATGATCCGAGCCAAAATCCAGGATGCCTACAAGGAACGAAGCGCCAAGGTGGCCACCATGCTGGAGCTCGCGTCCTCTGGGCTCAAAGCCGCGCAGACGGCCGACGGCGCGATTCAATACACGATCGCCGGTGCGGTAGGTGGGCGTTTGAGACCGAGGGCAGCTGGCAAACAGCCCTTTCAAGCCCCCAAGTGAGGGCGGCCACTGGACGTCGCGGGGGACTGTGCTCTAGAGAAGGCTGTCACGGGCGGGATCGATGACTGGAAACGACGCAGAAGCACCTGACGAAATCGACGAGCTCCAAGATGTCGAAATCATGGACGATGCGCCACGCGCGGGCGAGGACGGCCCCGAAGGGCTGGCACTGTCCTCGTCCGCGCTCTCGAGGCGCGATCCGCTCGGCGTCTATATGCGGGACGTGCAGCGATACCCGCTGCTCTCGAAGGAAGAGGAACACGAGCTGGCCGTGCGCTTCCTCGAAGAAGAAGACCTCGAAGCTGCAAAACGGCTCGTCACCTCGAACCTCCGACTGGTCGTCAAGATCGCATACGACTATCGACAAGCGTACAAGAACATTCTGGACCTCGTTCAAGAAGGCAACATCGGCCTGATGCAGGCCGTGAAAAAGTACGACCCGTACAAGGGTGTGAAGCTCTCGAGCTATGCCGCCTGGTGGATTCGAGCGTACATCCTTCGCTACATCCTGAACAACCATCGGCTCGTGAAGGTCGGTACGACACAGGCACAGCGCAAGCTGTTCTTCAATCTGCAGAAAGAGAAAGCACGCCTCTCCGCGATGGGAATCGAGCCGACGGCGGAGATCATCGCGGAACGCCTCAACGTCCCAGAGCGGGACGTCGTCTCGATGGACATGCGCTTGGCCGCCGGAGATGCGTCCCTCGATGCACCGGTCGGGATGGGAGAAGGTCGCACGGTGGCACGTGTGGAGCTCCTTCCATCCGAAGAGGGCCGCGCGGACGACACCTTGGCCGATGCCGAAGTCGGCGACCAGTTCTCCGCGAAGATCCACGAGTTCGGAGAGTCTCTCGGAGGCAAAGAGAAGCAGATTTTCGACGACCGCTTGGTGGCCGAAGACCCCAAGACTCTTCAGGCGCTTGGAGATGAATTCGGCGTGAGCCGAGAGCGCGTTCGGCAGATTGAAAAGCGTCTCCTCGAGAAGCTCAAGGCGTACCTGCGCGAAAAGCTAGGCGAGACGGTCGTCGAAGTCTACGAATCTCCCTGAGCGGCCGGGTCGCGAAGCCGGGGAGATGTGGTAACGCCAAGGAATGTCAGGTCGCCTCTCCGTGGTTGCGACGCCCATTGGTTGTCTCGAAGACATCACGCTGAGGGCACTGCGCATTCTGCGTGAAGCCGACCTCATTCTCGCCGAGGACACTCGCCATACACGAACGCTTTGCGCGAAGCACGGCATCTCCACCCCGCTGCGTTCTTTTCACGCGCACAGCAACGAGGACAAGGTGCTGCAGATCGTCGAAGAGCTCGCAAACGGCGCGCACTACGCCTTGGTGAGCGATGCGGGGACTCCTGTGGTGAGCGATCCGGGCGTTTACCTAGTCTCGCGCGCGGCCGAGGCGGGGATCGCCGTCGACGCAATCCCCGGCCCAAGCGCCGTCTTGGCGGCTCTTTGCGTCGCTGGGCTCCCCGTCCGTCGTTTCGTCTTCGAAGGGTTTTTGCCTCGCGGAGGCGGAGACCGGCGCCGCGCACTCCAGCGAATCGCGCACTCGAAGGTCACGGTGGTGCTGTTCGAATCGCCCCATCGCATCCATGCGACCTTGGAAGACCTCGAGCGCGAGCTCGGCAGCGAGAGGCAAATCGCGCTCTGCCGCGAGCTCACGAAGATGCATGAACAAACCATTCGCGGCACGGTCTCAGAAGTGCGCGGGGAGCTCTCGAACCCTGCCCGAGGCGAGGTCACCGTCGTCATCGAAGGCAAAGACGCCGATGCAGCGATCGAAGACGTCGACCTCGACGCCCTCTTGATGGAATGGAAACGGGAGGGGCTATCGAACAAAGAGATGACCCAACGGCTCCAGCAAGACCTCGGTTGGAAACGCAACCGGGCCTACCAGGCGATCCTCGACGCATCCAAGCCGGACCAGACCTAATGCGCCGACGTCGGGAGCGTCATACAGACGCGGAGGCTTCCGGCTGTCCCCGCTTCAGTCCAAATGCGCCCGCCCTGCGCTTCGATCACGCTCCGCGCGACCGCAACCTCCAGGCCAAGCGCATCCGAGCGTGATAGCGGCGTTTCGAGCCGTTCGACTATGGCCAACGTGTCGGCGGACGAATCCTTGAGCGTCGCCATGAGGTCGAATTGGACGAACCCTTTTCCGACCTGGTCACGTCGCGGCGGCGCAACGCGCATGACGATGTCGGTCCCGGACGAGCGGAGGACGAGTACCGAGAGGCTCACGAGCGCGTGGACGGTTCGATGCCGGTCTACGAAGACACGCGGTAGCCCATCGGCAACCCCACCGATCACCGAAATGCCCTCGGCCCGAGACCGCGCAAACCCGATCGCCTCTGTGATCAGCTCGTCGGGCACGACCCACTGCGGTTGCAGGCGAAGCGTCCCTGCCTCGATCTTCGACTGGTCGACCACCGTCGAAACCAGCCGAAGAAGCCGCTCCGCGCTGGAGCGAATCGTGCGGACGCTGCTCTCCTGCTCGGCATTGAGCTCGCCGTCGACGCGGCCGAGCAGCATGTCGGAAAACCCCGTAACCGAGTTGAGCGGGTTTCGTAGCTCGTGACCGAGTGCCCCGAAGAAGCGGGCACGTTGCCGCGCCGGGAGCTCCGGCTTTGCCGAGTGTGTTTCGATCGTCTCCAGAATCGAAGGGATGGGCGCAGCCACCGGGTCGAAGGGTCTGGACGATTCCCGAGCGCGCAAAAGCCGCTCGACCGACCGAAGCACGCCCGCTCCCAGGAACAGGCTTGCTCCCAAGACGACAAACGCAGCGGGGTGGCGGTCCTCGCCGGCCAACGAGACCCAGCAGGCAGCGAAGTAGATCGAAACGGCGGCGACGCCCCAGCGAAGCTTCGAAACCGAAAGTTTTCGTCCGGTATTCATCGCCCACCCTGCACAGGCAATCGAACCAAGAACCGGGACGGCGCATTACCATGATAGAGCGAGCCCTCGTGCCGCGAAATGACCTCAGCCGTCACGGCGACCGGCCAGCGGCGAATCTCCGACGCATCCTCCGATGCGAGTACCTCCACCGTAGTTGGCAGCGCATCAAAGGAGAGGCGATCCGAAGCGCCGGCGGTGATTTCAATCGCCAGATACGCATCGGAGCGAGCGAGACTCAACTCGATATCGGAATCTCGATGGTCCGTCGCCAGGAAATCGGCGAGCACGAGAATGGAGCGACGGAGTCGGCTTTCGTCCGCCTCGGTAATGCAAGCCGCTTCGGGCAGGACGCACCTGGCGCTTCGCTTGTTCGACCAGAGCTGTCCTGCCTCGGACGCAACGCGAGCCACGAGCTCTCGAACGTCGATGCGGCCCGCGTTCAGCAGGAGATTGTCGTCTGCAAGCTGGGAGAGGTCGAGCGCGCTATCGAGGAGCAATTTCAGTCGAATCCCGGAGGCACGGATGATCTCCAAGTCTTCGCGCTGCGACTCGTTCACCTCACCGTCGATGCCGCTCAGAAGCACGTCGGAGAACCCTAGGACGGCGTTGAGCGGCGTGCGAAACTCGTGGCGGAGCGCCGTGAGGTAGTCCACCTCCTCGTTCCCAGCTGCCTCGTCGCCAGCGGCCTCCGCCCCGACGGCGGGCGCCTCGGTCGTTCGTTCGGGCTCGACCAATGCTTTCGACTGCGGGCTCTCGACAGAAGCGATCAGGGTCGACCGGACGAGCCAGACCAGTCCCATCACGGCAGCCAGGCCGCCTAAGACGAACCAGCCCCAAGACGCTGCGTCGCGCATTCCTGCGTAAAAAAAGAGGCCGAGCCCCGTCAGCAAGCCGACGAAGGTCGCATAGGAGGCAAACCGCAGAATCACGGTTCGTCGAAGCTTCACCCCACCTGCAGTCGGCATGCTCCCCACCTAGCGACCGATCTCGACCTCGGGTACGCGAGCAGACCCTTCGTCCCGCAGCCGCAGCGCCAAGTCGATCCTGGCCGCCGCGTTGATTAGCCCGAGGTGACTAAAGGCCTGCGGGAAGTTCCCCAAAAGCGTCCGACTTCCAGGCTCGATTTGCTCCGCGAGCAGACCCAAGTGGTTCGAGGCCTCGGCGTGCGCGACGAAAACCTGCTGGGCCTCGTCAATGCGCCCCGCCATCGCCAACACCTCTGCCAACCAGAAGCCGCAAAGAACGAACGCGCCCTCCTCGCCGCCGACCCCGTCGTCGGCCCGATAGCGGTAGACATACGGCCCGTCCCCCAAGCTAGCCTGAATCCACTCGACGGTGCGAAGGATTCGCTCATCGTTCGGCGGCAGGAAGCCGTGAATCGGTAAGAGGAGCAAGGACGCGTCCGGATGCTCGTGGTCGTATGCGGCGACGAACCGCTTGCCGGTCCTGTCCAGACCGCGCCTGCAGAGCTCGGCGTGGAGCTCATCGGCGACTTGCTGCCATCGCGCTTGCACAGTCTGGTCACCAAACAAGGGTGCAAGCTCCGCGCCGCGTCGAAGCGCGAGCCAGCTCATGAGCTTGGAGTGCACATTGTGCCGTTTGCCGGCGCGCGGCTCCCAGATGCCATGGTCAGGCTCGGCCCACATGGCGACGACGTTCTCGACCACGACCCGAAGCCGACGCCAGCCGCGCGCAGTGAGTGAGCCGCCGCCGCGCTCGTACACGTAGGCCGCGTCCATGAGCGCGCCGGCCGTGTCGAGTTGCAGCTGGTCGCGCGCGCCGTTTCCGATGCGCACGGGCTGCGACCCGCGATATCCGGCGAAATGTTCGAGGGTCCGTTCGTCGGGGACACGGCCGCCATCGACCGCGTACATGATGTGAAGCTCCCGATCGCGTTCGAGGGTATCCCGCACGAAGTGAAAGAATTCGCCCGCCTCGCGATTGCAGCCGAGCAAATTGGCCGCGCGAACCGCCATGGCCGTGTCGCGCGTCCAGGTGTACCGGTAGTCCCAATTGCGAACGCCGCCGATCCATTCCGGAATCGACGTCGTTGGCGCAGCCACCATCGCCCCCGTCGGCGCATACATGAGAAGCTTCAAGAGAAGTGCGGATCGAGTGACGTGGTGTCGCCATGGGCCATCGTACTCGAGCTGCTGCGCCCAATCGCGCCAGCGCCGTCGAGTCTTGCGAAGCGCGTCGAAGGGGCGGTAGGCGAGGATCGACTCCGACTCCGTTGCGTTCCAGCTGATGACGAGCCATCCGCGCTCGCCGGCCTTGAGTCGAAAAACGGCCTGCACGCCGCCTTCGAGCCGCTGTTCCCAATGCCCGACGCCGCCGAGAACGGCTAGGAGACGCTCTCCTGTTGTGCCTTTGGCCAGCGCGGAGCGCCCGTCGATCTCGAACGTCGTGCTGACGCGACCGTAGTCGAACCGCGGATCGAACACGACCTTGACGACCGCCTCGCCTTCCACGCATTGCACGCGCCGATGAACTTCATGCATCGCCGATCGCGGATCGTCGGTCCAGGGCATGTAATCAGTGAGTCGAATGGTCCCGCGGCCTTCAATTTGAAACACGGTCTCGAGCACGTTGGTGCCCGGGTCGTAGCGCTGAAGGCTCTCGAAGGGGTAGTCTACGGGGCGGACCGACGTGGAGCCGCCGTTGTTCTCGTCGAGCAGGGCCGCGAAGACGCTTGGGCTGTCGAAACGCGGCAAACAGAGCCAGTCGATCGCGCCGTCCGCCCGGACGAGCGCGGCGGAGAACCCGTCGCCAATCAATCCGTGGTCCGCAATGGTCAAAGCCCGCGTGGATTGTTCGTCGGTGAAGATGAACGGCCGGTTGAGCCGCTTGGCCGCGCTGTAGAGGTCCATCCGCTCCAGACAATAGCAGATCGTGCGCTTCGCAACGCACATGCTACAGGCACGCCGTGCAGAGGGGATATGCGAACTGGGCCCTGCCTCTGACGCTGATTGCCCTGACTTTTGCGTCCACCTTGTTCGTCGGCGCAGGGATGGTCCTTGGACAGTCGCCCGGCTCGCTTGCGGAGCTAGCAAGGGGCTGGGTGTTCTCGTTCCCGCTGATGGCCATCCTGCTCGCTCACGAGTTCGGCCATTTCTTCGCGGGCAAGTACCATCGAGTCGACGTCTCTCCGCCCTATTTCATCCCGATTCCCTTCTTTCTGCTCGGGACCTTGGGCGCGGTGATTCAAATCCGCGAGCGGATCCGCTCTCGAAACGCGCTGCTCGACATCGGAGCTGCCGGCCCCCTTGCCGGCATGGCCGTCGCGCTCCCAGTCATCGCATACGGTCTTGCCACCTCGCCCGTCCAGCCCCTTCCCGAGGGGCCCTACATTCTCGAAGGCCATTCGCTTCTGTACCTTGGACTTCTGAACACACTCCAAGGTCCCATCCCCGACGGGTACGACATCATGCTGAGCCCGACCGCCCTCGCAGGCTGGGCCGGGCTGCTCGTGACGATGATCAACCTCCTTCCTTTCGGCCAACTCGACGGCGGCCACATCGCCTACGCGCTCCTCGGCCCACGTCAGAACCAGGTTTCCAGGTACGTCCTTCGCCTGCTGCCGTTGCTCGCCATCGTCGTGAGCGCCGCGTACGGGATCCCGAGCTATCTCGATGGGCTTCGCGGGGACGCGCTGATCGGGGACGCGACCGCGGGGAGTCATTGGCTGGTCTGGGCGTTCGTCCTGTGGCTCCTGACGCGTGCAACCGGCCCCGGCCATCCGCCGACCGAAGGGGGCCCGCTCTCGCCGCGGCGCAGGGTCGTCGGCTGGTTAACCCTTTTTCTATTCGTCCTGTTGTTCATGCCATCCTGGATCCGGATTCAGTAGGAAATTTCACCGGAACGAGGGAATTCCTTAGGTTCGGCTCATGCGCCCCAGCCTCTGTTCAGGCCTCCTCGTTTGCATCTTCGCCGCTGTCCTTGGTTCGTCTTCCACCGCGCAGGCGTGGACCCGCACGGTGGTCAAAGGCGCGCGAGCCACGGTAGATCTCGAACGCGATGCAACCCTGAGCATTCTTCTTCGCCTGGACGTCGAGGTCCACGCCGGTTGGCTGCACGAGCTCGAGCTCGTCGACCTCGGAGACGGCGTCGAGCTCGACCGCTATCGGCCTCCGTACTTCCGTTCGGAAGAAGGCGAGATCTTCCGCCCAGAGGCAGAGGTTCTCGACGACGGCCGGATACACCTTTCGTTTCCGAGGAGGGAAGCGCCGCGGCGGGGCGAATACCGGGTGTTCATGCGGTACCGGATTCAAGCCGACGTGCGTGCCGTCGAGGACACAGACCAAGCGCGCGTCGTCTGGTCGGTGCCAGCCTGGGAGACGGGTCTCCATGGCGTCTCGGTTCAAATCCGTGCTCCCAGGGGTTCGTCGGTTCCAAGTGACCTGCACGACGCTCCGCCCGGTGTCGACTTCCAGGTCGAGGAGCACCCCGAACGAACCGTCGTCGAGTGGCGGCGAATTCATCTTCCGCGCTTGACCGCCTGGCCGGTGACCCTCGATGTGCCACTTCGGGCGATCGATCTGCCCGCGTCCGCGCCGGTTGCACCCACCCCCGCGGGCTTTCGTCCTCTGAGCACACCCGACGAACGCCCGATCGCCTGGACGTTGCTCCTGGTCGCCATCTTGGTGCTCTTGAAGCGGCGCGCGGTGCAGGTTCGCATGGGGCCAGACGCGCTTCTGGTGCGCTCGCCCTGGCTCGCCGTGCTCGCTGTCAGCGGAATCGTTCTCGCCATCGGTCAATGGCTCGCGCCGAGCTACCTCGTGTGTGCGGCACCGCTCGTCGCCTTCGCGCTGCACCGTCCGGTCCGCTGGATGGCTGCGCCCGCGCCGCTAGATTGGCGCCCTGCTCCGGCAAAAGAGCTTCCGCACCACGAAACTCGAGCGAGCGACCTGCTCGATGGGACCAGTACGACGGGGTTCGCACTCTTGCTCGCGAGCGGCACTGGCTTGATCGCCCTCGGCGAAGCAACCGCGGCGCTTCTCCTCTTGCCCGTCTTTGTGACGGGAACCAGATACCACATGCCGGCCACCGCTTCGCAGGCAGCCAACGCGCTCCGCCGATTCGCATTGGAGCTGAGGGTGCCGGCTGAGGTGCCCGAGATATCGTTCTCTTGGGAGCTGTCGTCGGACGGAACGCCACGACTCCGAGCTCACCTCCCAACCCACCGCGCCGGGCTCACCTCGCTTAGCTTCGCACTTGCATCGAGCCCCGTCGGCTTCGTGCTTCGGCGACGAGTCATGTTGGTCGTCGAAACCCGAGCTCAGTCGGACGCGGATGATCTCATGCGCCGCCGAATGAATGTCGAACCCGACCTCCGCACCCCCAACGGCAGCATCCTCCGACTGGTGGACTGGGACCTCGGGGCCGTCGAGTTGCTGCGAGTCCTGGTGCACAAGACCCCCAAGCCGGTGAAGGCGTCGCGCGGAACCTGGCTGCTACGCAAAATCTCGGAGCCCGGACGCCAGGCCGCGTAGGCGCCTAGCGAGCGACGCGCGCGGCGAGTGGCGCCAAGATCTGATCGACCTGCTTGAGCTCGCGAATCACGTCTTCTTCGTCGAAATCGATTTCGTCGATCAGCGCTTCGTGAACCGCGTCGTACAGCCAGGTGCTCGATTCGGGATCCTCGATGCAGTGCGCGGCTTCATGCCCCTGCTGATTCAGAGTCGGGAACTTCTTGGCAACTTGCTCGAGAACTGTGGCTCGATCTCCGAGGTAGGCTTGCATCGCATCGAGCTCGTCGGACAAAGGATCGAACATCTCCGGCGATACTTGCGCATGCTTGTTGAACGCGTCGGGGGATCGCTCGCGCACGTCGCTCAACACGAGCCGAATCAGCAGCGCGTCCCCCAGGTGCCGGAGCACGCCGCGAACGCTCGGGATGGCACCGTTCGAAAAGATCACGTGGAGAAGCGCACCGGCCGCGGCGATTCGGCTCTCGTCATCGACCTCGGGATCTTCGACGATCCGTAAGACCGATTTCAAATCCTGACTGAATCGAATCAGTGCAGGGGTCATCAACTCGACGAAGCGCTCGCGCGACATATCACCTCGGCACCAGAGAACGGCCGCGAGGGCATGTTACCTCAACTCCGGTCGGACCGGCGTCGGTTTCTATGATCTTGAACTCCACGCGCCGGTTTCGTTCCCACGCCTTGGCGTTGTGCTTGGGGTCGACCGGACATCGCTCGCCATATCCACCAGACCTCAGCCGCTGCTTGAGGACACCGCGTTTGATGAGCGCATTCATCACGGAGGCGGCTCGAGCCCGCGTCAGCTTGATGTTGTAGCCGTCGCTACCCCTCTCGTCTGCATGGCCCTGAATCTCGACCAGTGTGATTTGCGGGCTGGCGTTCAGCGTCGCGGCGACCGCATCGAGCAGCGGGAAGCTGCGCGGCTTGATGATGGCGCTGTCGGTCTCGAAGTAGACCTTCTCGAGAATCGTGATCTGCGTGTCTTCCAGAATCACCAAGCCCTTGTCGGGGCAGCCATCCTCGTCCTCGTGGCCGTTGTAGGTCTCCGGGTCGTTCGGACAGGCATCGTCGACATCGAGAATCCGGTCGCTGTCATTGTCGAGGTCCGGGCAGCCATC
>Ga0265303_10002504_pt1 | contig 11375 bp, 10 predicted proteins | sample Helome_2_FD_192494 | JGI IMG/M metagenome (GOLD analysis project Ga0265303, IMG submission 192494) | Marine sediment microbial communities from subtidal zone of North Sea - Hel_20160317 (Illumina Assembly) | ecosystem: Environmental > Aquatic > Marine > Subtidal zone > Sediment ...
ACTACACCGACCCGCTCGTGCTCATGGATCGGGTCGGCGCCGATGCGGTGAGATGGGCGCTCTATGCGGGCACGGTGCCCGGGCAGAGCACTCGCTTTTTCGACGATGCGGCGACCGACGCGGTCCGCGAGTTTCTGCTCAAGATTTGGAACGTCTACAGCTTCTTCGTGACCTATGCGAACATCGACGGCTGGACGGCTGCCGCAGCGCGGCCGGCCCTTGCGGACCGGCCCGATATGGACCGATGGGTGCTCGCCGAGCTCGACGCCACGGTGCGGGCGGTGCGCCAGGAGCTCGACGACTACAAGAGCCACATGGCAGTGCGACATCTTCTCGGTTTCGTCGATGGGCTTTCGAATTGGTATGTCCGCCGGAGCCGCGCTCGGTTCTGGGCGTCGGAGAATAGCGATGACAAACGTGCGGCGTTCAGCACGCTTTACGAGGTCCTGATCGATCTCGCGAAGCTGGCGGCGCCCTTCGTTCCGTTCATGACCGAGACGCTGTTCCAGAATCTGGTTCACAAGGACGATCCGGCCGCGCCGGAGTCGGTGCACCTTGCGTCCTTCCCGGAGCCGGACGCGGCGCGTATCGACGAGGACCTTCGCAAAACGGTCGAGCGCGTCCGCAACGTGGTCACGCTCGGTCAGCGAGTACGCAACGAGAACAAGCTCAAGGTGCGTCAGCCCTTGGCCGAGGCGATCGTGGTCGTGGCGGACGACGAAGAGCGTCGCGGGATCGACCGGTTTGCGAGTGCCATTCGAGAGGAGCTCAACGTACGAGCGCTCGGCTTTACGCAGGAGCCACACAAGTACGTCGAGTTCGAGCTGGTGCCGAACTTCCGCGTCCTCGGGCCGAAGCTCGGCAAGCAGGTACCCGCGTGCAAGAAGGCACTCGCCGAGGCCGACGGCTCTGCGCTCTACGCCGAGATGGAGGCCAACGAAAAAATCGTGGTTCAACTGCCCAACGGCCCAATCGAGCTCACGCCCAGCGAAGTCGAGGTGCGGCTGAGAGCTCGGGACGATTTCGCGGCCGCGTCAGGCTCGGGGCAGGTCGTGGTGCTCGACACCCGGCTGGACGATAGCCTTCGCCGCGAAGGGCTGGCCCGCGAGGTGATCAACCGTATCCAACGGGCCCGCAAGACCATGGACCTCGCGTACGAAGCCCGCATCGAGGTGAGATGGAATGCCGACGGCGAGCTGGCCGAAGCGATCGAAGAACACGCAGCGCGGATTGCAGGTGAGACGCTTGCAACGGGATTCCTTCGCGCCGCCGCAGCAGCCAGCGAACACGACACCGACATCGACGGCACCCCCCTCGCACTCGCCATAAGCGCAGCCTGAACGTCACCGCACCGATCAACCGTACGATCGGAGAACGGCTCACGACGGGCGTACCGGGGCGCGGAAAAAAGCGCGACGCGGGGGTGCGGTGGACGGGGCGGCTTCCTACCGGGGCTCGGAAAAACCCGCGACACGGGGCTGCGTCGAACGGCTCGGCTTGCAAATCTGGTCGGTAGGGCTTGAGGGCGGGGACCAGGCAAGCCTCGCCTCGGCGCGCGCGCCAATCCGCGGTGGTTGCTGTCTTGCGGATTGTCACTTGCGACGTCGACTCCGCCCCATATCGCAGGTTTTCCCGAGCCCCTCCATTCATATCCAGTTGTGTAAAAGGGCGGCGCAAGAGCAACCCCCCAATAAGCCAACAGGCGGCAGCGCGAGCCGGAACGGCGAAGCCCGGCGCGAAGCGCCGGCAAGGCAGAGCAAAGCGAATGCCGCGCCAGGCACGTTGCTCACTCGCGTGAGAGTAGAACTACGACTACGGGTGGGGGTGGGCGGGCGGTGTAATTAAACCAAAGCCGGCCCCAAGCCCACCAACCACGCAACACCCCACCCGCGTCAGCGTCAGTGTCAGCGTCAGTGTCAGCGTCAGTGTCAGCGTCAGTGTCAGCGTCAGTGCCAGCGTCAGCGTCAGTGTCAGCGCCACCGTCAGCGCCGTTGCCAGCGGGGCCAGAGGGTGGCCACCAGCAACAGCGCCGGGATGGCGAGGAGCTGGGAAGTACTCAGACCGAGCAGCTCGCCGCGTTCATCGGCGCGCAAGAACTCCAACAGGAATCGGAGAATCGCGTAGAGGCCGATGAACGCCAGCATGAGCTGGCCTTCGAAACGTTTCCTCGGTCGAAGCCAGACGAGCAGAAAGGCCGTGATAACCGCGCAGCCCAAGGCTTCGTAAAGCTGCGTCGGATGGACCGGAACCGACGGCAAATGTGGAGCCTCCAGCAATCCGGCGCGCCACTGCGACTCACTCGCGGGCGAGAACGGCGGAAAGCTCACGCCTGCCGGTCCGGCGGTGTTCACGCCGAAGCAGCAGCCGCCTAAAAAGCAGCCCAACCGGCCGAACACCAAGCCCACAGAGATGCCGATCGCCGCGATGTCCATCCCCCGATTGAGCGGAACGCCTTCTCGTTTCAAGAACCAAATGCCGAACGCCGCCGCGGCGATGAGGCCGCCATAATAGGTTAGACCACCTCTCCAGAATGCGGCCCAGGCGAAGCAGTCGCGCCCGGACGGTTGGCACAGCTCACGGGCCGCGTCCCAAATCCCCTCTGCACGCGCGCACTGTGCGGCGGTGATCTCCCAGGCGACCTTGCTCGGGTCGGCGCACAGATGCACGTAGTCCCAGAAGTAGCCATCGACGAACACATGCAAGAGACGAGCGCCGAGGATGCCGAGGATCACAGAGAAAAGACCCAGGTCGATGAAGGTGTCCGGGTTGAGCCCGTCTTTCCTCGCGAGTCGGGCGGCTAGCCAGGTCGCCAAGGCGAAGCCGATTAGAAGGAGTGTGAAGTACGCTGGGATCGGCTCCCCGAAGATCTCCGCGAGCGTCGGAAGCATTCAGCCGGACTCTAACACGCGCGCTCAGCCGGCCGGCGCCTCGGCGCGTTTGGCGGCGAGTTGCTTCTCGCGACGCCCGTCCATGAAGCCTTCGATGAGGATCAGGGCGACACCGATCGTGATCCAAGCGTCGGCAACGTTGAACGTGGGATACGCCCAGCGGTCATCGAGGTGAAACCGGACGAAGTCGACGACATAGCCCAGGTTGACTCGGTCGACGAAGTTTCCGATCGCACCGGCGACGATCAGCGGAACGCTGAGGGCGAAAAGCCTGCCCCCGCGTCCCGTGACGAACATCCAGAGGAGGAGAACGACGGCACCCGCAGCCGCGACGTAAAAGACGCCCTTGCGCACTGCGCTCGGCATGTCGCGCATGAACCCAAATGCGGCACCACAGTTCTCGGCGTAGCGAAACTCGAGCAAGCCGTCGATGAGCACCAGCGGCGGTCGCTGACTTCGCTGGGCCTCGGTCCGTCCGTATTCGTTGGGCTCGCAGGCCGGGTCCGAGGCCCGTGAGGACGGCTGCGAAAGCCGCTCGAGCGCCCACTGCTTGGTGCCGAGGTCCATGGCGGTCATGACGCCGATGGCGGCGAGGCACAACACCAATGCATTTCGGGAGCGCGGGGTGCGAGTCACGGCCGGCGACTGTAACAGTTGGGCCCAGGGGGTCAAATCGACCTATTTCGAGCTAAAACGCTACAATTACAGACTTTTACAAGATTGTGACACAAGCACCGTTGCGGCTGTGTCACGTTGTGTTACAAGTGGCGCATGGGCGACGAAGACGAGCAGAGGAGCCCCAAGCGCGGCCGAAAAGAGCGGGTGCTCCACACCCGTGTGCCGGCGGTTCTCGAGCAAGAGCTGAAGCGGGTTGCCAACGCCTGGCGTGTTCCGGTTTCCAACGTCGTGCGGGCGCTGCTCGAGGATGCGCTCGATACCATCGACGTCGTTGGGGCCAAGGCAGAGGGTGAGCTTCGCGAAGTGGCCAAGCTGCTCGCCTCCGAGCGCCACCGGTTTCGCCGGAAATCTTCGGAGCAGCTGAGCAAGATTCCAGGGACCCCCGAACCGCCGTCCAATGCGGTCGAGGCCGCGCCTGCGCCGGAGCCTGGGTCGGACCCGCTTGCGGGCGCTGTTGGGGTTACCCCGATCATCCTGGTTCACGACGCCGTGTGTGGCGTCACGGGCGCAACGCTCGCTGCCGGGTCCGAGGCCTACATGGTCCTTTTCGAGGATGCGGGCCGACAACTGATTACGGGCAGGGACCTCCTGCCCCGAGCATCGACACCCAACGAGGAGAGAGCCGATGACTGAACAACAGAAGATCCAATCCACCATCGAAGACAACGTCAACGCCGCCGCCGGCCAGGTCGGCAAGACCGCGGAAGGCGTCGTGACGTTGGGCCGCAGGGTCGCCGGGCTCTGGCTGGGGGTGACGCGCACCGCAATCGAAGCGGCGGCAAACACCCTCACGTCCACCTCCGAGGTCGTCAGTGCGCTCGCGGAGTCCATGGGCGAGCTTTCGGACCGCCTCCAAGGCACCACGAAGAAGGCCTGATCCCGAGCCGACGGCACGCAGTGCTGTCCAAAGGGTTGGCGGCGGCGGCGTTCCAACGCCGCTCCGCCGGCCGGTCGGCTACGGGGTCTTTGGCGAGCCCGGGGTGGATTTCCGGTCGATCGGCCCGTGCGAGAGATGACGCGCTTCGCGCAGGTGCCGAAAGGCGTTGATGCCCCAGCGAGTTAGGAAATAAAGGGGAGGCGCGGCGAGCAACCCGCACACGAGCGCGCCCACCCAAAGCTCCCCACCGGTATTCGCCAAGAGCCGCCCGACGTCTGCCCAGAATTGGCCTTCGAGCAAGCGATCGAGGTTGCCGTTTTTGAGCGCGCGTCCGGTGTTGCCGAGCCAGGTCTTGATCGTTGCACGAGTGACTTCTTTTTCGGGATGCAAGACCGCCGCTCCGACCGACCAGGTCGTGTAGTAGAGAGGTACCGCGGTGAATGGGTTGCTGATGAACAAGATCGGAATTCCCGAAATCTTGTTGGCGCGAAGTAGCGCTGCAATCGGGATGTACAAGACGATCTGAAGACCGAGGGTCGGCGTGAACGCGATCATCGTGCCGATGAAGACGCCCCAGGCGATTCGGTGCGGCGTGTCGTCGAGGTGAAGAACGTTGTGGAAGACGATCTGCTGGAGCCGTCGCCACAGGTCTCGGAGATTCATCGTGGATCACCCCAACCGCCACCTCCCGGCGTTTCGACACGCAGGACGTCGCCGGGCGAGACTTCCACGCTGACGCGGTGAGTGAGCTGCTTGCCGTTGAGTAAATTCATGCCCGGGGTCCCTGGATCGCCGCCGCGCATACCATAGGGTGGGACCCGGCGCCGCTCGGAGAGCACCGAAACGCGCATGGGCGACAGGAATTCCAGCTCTCGGACCAGGCCATCACCGCCCGGCTGGGCCCCTGCCCCGCCGGACCCATGCCGCAGCTCGAAGCGGCGAACCCGAACCGGGAACCTGGTTTCGAGAACCTCGGCATCGGTGCACTTGGAGTTGGTCATGTGTGTATGCACCCCGGAGGCCCCGCCGCGATCCTTAGTCGCGCCGGCCCCACCGCCGAGAGTTTCGTAGTATGCGAAGCGATCATCGCCAAAGGTGATGTTGTTCATGGTCCCTTGGCTCGCGGCGGCCAGTCCGAGGGCGCCGAATAGGACGTCGACGATTCGTTGCGAGGTTTCCACGTTGCCCGCAGCGACCGCGCGTTCGGGCTCCGGGCTCAGCAGCGACCCTTCCGGGATGCGAACGCGGACCGGGCGCATGCAGCCGCTGTTGAGGGGGATGGGTTTGCCGACCAGCACCCGAAGCACGTAGAGGATCGCGGCGATCGTGACCGCGCGGGGTGCGTTCAGATTGTTGTCGAGCGCGCGGTCCGTACCCTCGAAGTCGATCTCCATGGATCCGCCGCGAACGGTGACTCGCACCGCGATGAGTGCCCCGTCGTCCAGTTGGTCTTCGAACTCGTGCTCTCCGTCGGGCAGGTCTTCGATCGCCCGGGTCGTCAACTCGGCCGCATTGTCCTGGATGTGTTGCATATACGCGCTGACTACTTCGATGCCGTAGCGCGCGAGAAGCCCGTCGAGCAGCTGCATGCCTTTCTCATTGGCCGCGATCTGTGCTTGGATGTCCGCCAGGTTCTCGTCGGGATTGCGCGCGGGATGAGGGCCGGCGTTCAGCGCATCGCGCAGGAGCTGCTCTCGGAAGGCACCGTTCTCGACGATTGCGAGGTTCCGCAAGACGACGCCCTCTTCTTCGAGCCGGGTCGAGGACGGCGGCATGGATCCGGGGGTGAGCCCACCCACGTCGGCGTGATGTCCACGCGACGCCACCACGAAGCGGAGTGCCCCTTCGGCGTCGTGCACGGGAGTGACGACCGTGATGTCTGGCAGGTGCGACCCACCGGCGGCCGGATCGTTGGTCGCGAACACCTGGCCGGGCTTCATGTCGGGATGCGCGGCGAGGACGGCGCGAACCGATTCGCGCATGGCACCGAGGTGAACGGGGATGTGCGGAGCGTTGGCCACCAGGCCCCCTTGGGCATCGAAGACCGCGCAGGAGAAGTCGAGCCGGTCGCGGATGTTCGTACTCATCGCGGTGCGCTGCAGAACGACGCCCATCTGTTCAGCGATCGACTTGAACTGGTTGTGGAAGACCTCGAGGAGCACCGGGTCGACGGCTGTCTCGGCGAGCTCGCGGGCGTCCCCAAGCTGGGTGTCACGCAGAATGAGGTAGTCGCGATCGTTTCGAATCGCGATGAAGCCGACATCCACGACGACGGTTCCGGTGGCGTCCAGCACGAGCGCGGGGCCCGGGATCTCCGAGTCGATGGGAAGGCTCTCCCGGAGGTAGACCGGCGCGTCGACCAGGGCCCCGGCCGACCAGAGCTTGGTGCGCCGGACTGGCTCGCCCGTGCCCGCCTCGACCTCGGGAAGCTCCGGCTTCGTGCTGCTCAACTCCACCGCAAGGCGCAGCGTGGCCGCTTCGACCGGGTGACCGGGTCGCGTGTATCCAAACTCGCGCTGATGGAGCGCGTCGAACGCCGTGCGCATGCGCCCGGCGTCGGCCCAGTCGACCGAAAGCGTCGCCTCGGTTCCTCGGTAGCGAAGCGCAACTTGGCGCCGGATGTTCCAGTTCGCCTCGGGCCCAGCATCTGGTTCGAGCGCCGCGCGGCCCGACCTCTCGAGGAAAGAGAAGGCGTGCTCCCATCGCGCGGGCAAAGGGGCATCGACGTTCACTCCCCCCGCGTCGTGCTCACCGTGCCACTCGAAGTTGGCGACTCCCATTCCAAAGGCCGAGAGGGCGCCGGCGTACGGGTGGAAAACCAAGCGTCGAATTCCGAGTCGTCGCGCGATGAGACAGGCATACTGACCACCTGCGCCGCCGAAGACCACCATCGCATGTGTGCGGACGTCGTGGCCGCGGCCGACGGACACTTTCTGGATTGCGGCCGCCATGTTCTCCGTCGCAACTCGTAGGAAGCCGTGTGCAACCTGGTCCGCGTCGCGCTCGATGCCATTCGCTCGAAGCGCGGACGCGATTTCCTCGAGCTTCTTTCGAGGTCGCTCTTCGTTCAATGCGAATGGAAACCGGTCTCCCGCGAGCCGTCCGAGGCAGAGCGAAACGTCGGTCAGCGTCAGCTCCTCGGCGGCCGGTTTCCCATAAGACATCGGTCCCGGGTCCGCGCCGGCGCTTTGCGGACCGACGGTCATGCGTCTCGCTTCCAGCCTGCAGATCGAGCCGCCGCCCGCAGCGACCGTGTGGAGCTCGATCATTGGTGCGCGGATTCGAATGCCTCCGATCTGGCTTTCGAAGACTCGCGACACCTGGCCCGCGTAGCGCGACACGTCCGTCGAAGTGCCGCCCATGTCGAAGCCGATGGCTTCGGCCAGGCCCAGATCGTCGGCAAGTGCGCCGGTCGCCACCACCCCGGCGGCTGGGCCAGACAAAACGGCGTTGCGCCCGATGAACGCGGGCGCGTCGACCAGGCCACCGTTGCTCTGCATCATGCGCAGCCTCCCTTCCCCTAGCTCTTCTTCGAGCGTCTGCATGTACTGCGTCAGCAGCGGGGTCAGGTACGCGTTGGCGGTGGTGGTGTCGGTGCGGCCGAGAAGACCGAGCTCGTTCGAGATTTGGTGCGACAGCGAGACATGGGCGAAACCGAGCTCCGCTGCGATCGCGGCGACTTGGCCCTCGAGCGCCCCGTCGCGGTATGCATGCATCAGCGAAACCGCCACCGATTCGGCGCCGTGCCGACGGGCCTCTTGAAGCGCTCGACGGAGCGCAGCCAGGTCGAGCGCCCCCAGCACGGAGCCATCGGCGGCCATCCGCGCACCGACTTCGATGACCTTCGCGGCAAGTGGCTCAGGCTTCTCGATCTCGAGCGCGAAGAGCTCGGGCCGCGTCTGATCACCGATCCAACTCAGCTCCCCGAGGCCTTCGTCCGCGACCAGCACGGTCCGGCAGCCACCGCGTTCGAGAAGCGCGTTGGTGGCCAAGGTCGTTCCCATTCGGACTTCGGCCGGGGGAACCGGTTCGTCGGCTCCGAGACCCAGGAGCGCGCGGATGCCCAAGAGCGGCGCCTGGTCCGAGGAGAGCACCTTGGTCACCCCAATGGCGCCCGTGAGCCGATCTCGATGGATGCAGTCCGTGAAGGTGCCTCCGCGGTCGATCCAGAACTGGTGCCGGGGGTTCGGCCGTGCCATCGAGCCCTGCATCGAAGCACGCTGCCCCCTGGGGTCAAGAGCGGCGCCGCGATCTACGAAAGAACGCCAGAAAATAAGCCTAAAGAGCTATGTTAGGTCGATAATTGAGGGATCCGGCTCGGAGTCGAGAATTTTTCTGGTTTTCAAACGAGTTTCCTGGACTTATACAGGCCAGCAAGTCAAGGGAACCAAGGACGATGGACACGGAAGAATTTACTGTCTCGTCCGTGATACCTGCGAGTCCAAATCGTATTTATTCCGCATGGATGGATGAGCGCCATCATTCCGCTTTCACGGGAGCGCGGGCTACGGTGGACCCCTGGGTGGGCGGTCGAGTGGTTGCAGACGATGGTTTCATCGACGCTACCCAAGTCTATTTGGTGACCGGTAGCCGTATTGCCATGACTTGGCGGACCCGGGATTTCCCGAAGGGGGCCAACGACTCGCAGGTCGACATCTCGTTTTCTCCAGTGGCTGGTGGCACCAAGGTCGAAGTGACCCACAGCAAGATCCCCGCCGGGCTCGGAAAGGCCTGCGAGAAGATCTGGAAATCGTTCTATCTGGGCCCGATGGCGAAGTACTTCGGTGAGCCGGACGCCATGCGCGCAGCCTACAAGGCCGCCAAAAAGGCCGGGCACCTGCCCCTCTCTGGAATCAAGGCGAGCCGGCCGGGGCCGAGGCGTCCTTTCGTTCCCGCTCCGAAGCTTCCCGTCGAGGAGCCGGGCGAAGACGAGGACGAGGACGAGGAGCGGCCGAAGAAGACCCGCAAGCGCGTCGAGACCAAGCCGATCGACCTTCGGGAGCTCGCGCAGGCGCAGGCTCAAGCCCGAAAGTTGGCCGCTCGTAAGAAGGCCGAAGCGAAGAAGAAGGCCGAAGCGGCGCGCAAACAGGCGGAAGCCGTTCAGCGGAAGCTTGAAGCCAAGAAGAAGGCCGAGGCGCTCAAGCTCAAGCAGGCCGAGGCCAGGCGAATCGCTGCGGAAAAGAAAGCCGAGCTAGCCCGCAAGAAGGCGGAGGCGAAGGCAAAGGCCGACGCGATCAAGCGTAAGAAGGCGGAAGCCAAGAAGAAGGCCGACGCGAAGAAGAAGGCCGCGGCGCAGAAGAAGGCCGCTGCCAAGAAAAAGGCGGTCGCCAAGAAGAAGGCGGCCGCCAAGAAGAAGATGGCCGCCAAGAAGAAGGCGGCCGCCAAGAAGAAGATGGCCGCTGCCAAGAAGCGTCCGGCGTCGAAGAAGCGGGGTGCGACGAAGAAGCGTGTCGCCACCAAGAAGCGGGGAAGCGCCAAGAAGCGCGGGGCCACGAGGAAGCGGAGAAGCACGAAGAAGAAGGCTTCCCCAAAGAAGCGCGGCAAGGTGACCAAGAGGCGCGCAGCTCCGAAGAAGCGGAGAAGCACGAAGAAGAAGGCTGCCCCGAAGAAGCGCAGCAAGGTGACCAAGAGGCGTGCAACTCCGAAAAAGCGTGTCGCCCCGAAGAAGCGGGGAAGCACGAAGAAGAAGGCAGCTTCGAAGAAGCGCGCCAAGGCACCGGCGAAGAAGGCCAAGCGTCGTACGTCGCGACGCTAGCCCGTTAGTCGAGCGGGGACTCTGCCTGGCGCCGCAATCCGTCAAACAGGGCGTCGAGGGCTCGATGCTCTTGGGCGAGCTCGATGATGCTCAGCTCTTCGAGCTCGCTGTCGACCGGGCTCGCGGCGAGCCAGACCTGCATGGCTTCGAGGGCCGTCAGCAGACCGACGCTCCGTCCGGGTAAGGCCAGCGCAGCGGTCGACACCTTGGCCTCGCGCAAGGCCTCTGCGATCAGCTCGGAGGCCTTTTGGGCAACGCCGCGGTCGAATGAGGCGCTGTCACCTAGACCGATCAGAAGAAGGCGTTCGGACTTGAGCTTGCCGGGGTTCGCCAGCAAGGCCTTTTCCCCGAACGTTCCCAGAAGGTATCCGGCCATGAGCTTTCTAGAGAGCGCGCCACAGAGGCGCCAGTCGATGAGCCCGGCAGCACCCCGCAGCGGCCGCTCGTCCGAGAAAAAGGGCAGGACGATGACTTCTGTTTGGAGCTCGTCCAAGCTTCCTGGTGCAGCGGCGATGAAATCGTAGGCGATCACGATTTGCCCAGCTCGGTCGCGACGCGATCGAGAACGCCATTGACGAAGGCACCGCTCCCCTCGGAGCCAAAGCGCTTGGCGAGCTCGACCGCTTCATTGAGCGTCACTCGCTTCGGGATATCGACCATCTCGCGAAGCTCCACGATTGCGACGCGAAGGACGTTCCGATCGACGATCGGCATGCGTTCGATTCGCCAGTGGTGGCTCGACGAACGAATGATCTCATTCACGTCGTCCTCGTGATCGGCGTACGCGCGGACCAGTCGATTGGCGAAATCGACGTCTTCGACCGGCGCGTCCTCGGTCGCGAGGTGCCCCCAGTAAGAGCGAATCGCCTGCGTTCCGCTCACGTTCGACACATCCATGAAGTACAGGATGCGAAGCGCCGCCTCACGGCCTTTTCGTCGTGATCCCATCGTCCGCAAGCTTTCGATCTAAAATGACCATTTCGATCGCGGTCAGCGCTGCGTCGCGGCCCTTGTTGCCGTGCGCGCCGCCGGCGCGTTCGAACGCTTGGGCTTCGTCGTCGGTCGTGAGGAGGCCGAAGATCACCGGGACCCCGGCGTCGAGTGCGACCCGGCCAAGGCCAATAGCGGTGCCCTGCGAGACGAAGTCGAAGTGGGGCGTGCCTCCCCGAATCACCGC
>Ga0265303_10002505_pt1 | contig 11374 bp, 12 predicted proteins | sample Helome_2_FD_192494 | JGI IMG/M metagenome (GOLD analysis project Ga0265303, IMG submission 192494) | Marine sediment microbial communities from subtidal zone of North Sea - Hel_20160317 (Illumina Assembly) | ecosystem: Environmental > Aquatic > Marine > Subtidal zone > Sediment ...
CTCCCTGGTACACAACCTGGTTTTCAGAAAAACCCAGGCCGGATAGCTCCACAAGCTCATTTTTTGAAAATTCTCCGCCTCCAAACACCACTATATCAAAATCAGCAAGCAATTTATCAGATGATGACACGGCTTTTAACAGGCCTTCGAAATTCTTGTACCCGGCACGACTACCTACGTAGAGAATATACGGTTTGCCTGACGGTGTAGTATATCGATGCAAATCTGGAGAACTTGTAAACCGATCAAAGCCCAGGTGTACCACCGATATTTTACTGGCAGGTGTTTCGTAAAGCCGCATCAAATCCGATTTAGTGTTATACGAAATGCAAATCACATGATCAGCTCGCTCGATAGCTTCACGCTTGATCGTAATGGTTTTGTCATTAGTCGAAAAATTATCCGGGAATAAATCGTGAATCATGTCCAAAACGGTGATTACTACAGGACACGAAGGTGGGGCAGATCGAGCCATGGAGTAGTATGTCTCATGCACAAGGTCAGGTCGCCACTTTACTATTAGGCGACTCGATCTAAAGCGGTTATATGCCAGAATCAATCTGGCAGTTTTAGGTGGGTATCGACTGATGTGCTTGCCGTGAACTATCTCCGCCGGCAATTCTGCAAGATAGGCATTTCGGTACAGTGGGGCGAATACGCCAATCCGTTGGTCCAGGTTTACCAGTTCCTGTGCAAGATGAGCATAGTAACGTGATATACCGCCGTAAGTCTGCTCAGAAAATATCTGGTGGTCGAAGGCAATTCGCATCAGGCGACACTATACAATTCACGGATCGAATATTGCTTACCATCCTCTGTGTTAACCAAAGGCAAATGAGAAACCTGTTTCAATCTTTCTTCAAAAGGCAAACAGGTTAATGAGCCCTGTTCGTCTCTGGACTCCCGGAATTTAGATTTTACCCAGGCCTCTCCGGGTGTCGTCACCGCCAGATCCCCGAATTGATCATTTCGCACAAAGAAAAGATTGTTACCTGCCATGTTGGAGCCGACTAGTGAATAACCCTTTGCATTTGCCAGATTTGTCAGTGCAGTTATTGATGCACCAAAGTATAGATTTGAATAGTGTGCCTGGCTTCTAATGAAGCTTTCATCGTAAGGAATACTGACCGAAAGGTCTGCTCCCCAGAGACTGTTGTATTCACAGACCACGATTCGCGGGCTAATAACATCGATCGACTCCCAGACCCAGTAATCGTTGCCGTCGATATCGACGGATAACAGCCCGATATCTCCGGAAACACCATTCCTGCTGATAAGCTCGTTAATATTGTCCTTGTCGATAAACGCACAATCCGCACTAAGCTCATGACGCCAGTAGATATCATCAGATTTGATGAACGATACATTATCGGGAACACCATCGATTACCAGTCCCGACCAATTATTGTTGAGCAATAGAAACCGTGTATTGGACTCGAGGTAATTTTCTACACCAAATTCCACGAACATATCGTTCTCGATAATGATGTTGTGAAGCAGGTACTGGATGATCCCATCTTCACCCCATTGGGAAAAAACCCTGAATTCAGACTCCTGTATGGTTTTGACCGAACCATCAGAAAACAATTGCTCAATCAAAAGTTTTGCAGTCAGCATACGATTGGCTTCAAATTCCCGACCAAGGTCGCCAATAGTTGCCATACCAAACTTCCTAAGCGCTTTGCGAATTAGCTGTTTCATGCCTTCCCCCTCTTCTGGAAGACGCGATTTCGAACACTATTCGCAACCAACCAGAAATTAAGCGCAATAAACCTGGGATAAAACCAGCCGGTCCTTCTCGCATATCGTTCAAGCACTCTCAAATGATCAATCATACCCGCAGACCACAAGCTCCGACTTCTTCCACAAACGGAATAGATGTCACCAACAAACCAGGCCAGTAATCGATACAAATTCCGATGATAATCTTTTACCAGTCGGGTATTCACGAAAATATCTTCACAAATAGACAGTAACTGAGCCTGTGCCGAAGCATAAGCAGCCAAATCAGAACTGGTAAATGAAAGCGACTGATCGTGGGTACGAAAGAAAAAAAGAGGTGCGTCAACATAAACAACCCGGTCCAACAGTCCGGCCTCTATGGCAATCAGATTGTCCGCGTAAGGCGAAAATCGGGTGCCCAGCTTTCTAATTCCCCCGACCTCTCTCAAATAGCTGGTTTCGAAACCTCCGTAACAGCCAATCAGTTTTAGTTTTCTCGAAAGGTACTGTTGAACAAACTCAGGACCATAAATTTGTCGTGACAGATGATCACTACTTTCAGGGGTTCCAGGGATATACTCAGGCGCATCAATATAGGAGCTAAATACGCACTTCGGATAAGCGTGCTGTTCCAGGGCGGCGCTAATTGCGACCAGACATTCTGGAGTCAACATGTCATCATCTGCCAGCCAGGTAAAATATCTACCCTTGGCTTCGGCAAGCAGGTAATTCATATTACCCAGCTGACCAAGATTAGATTGATGGTTAACAATATTAACTCTGGGGTCTGAAATTTCCAGAGATTCCAGAGTCAGTACTTCTTCAGTGAAATTATTACCAACCAATACCTCGTAGTCGGAAAACTCCTGGTGCAAAATGGATGCCAGGCACTGCTTCAACATTTCCTTGCGATTGAAGGTGGTTACAGCAATTGTTATCAAGGGGTTCATGTCGCTTAACTGAATCGCAATACTGCGATCATGAAACCCATCCATTATCTAGCTTGAAGTCTCGCCCAAGATGCTGGTTCCCAAGACGAAAGTCTTCGGATTCAACAAACGAATTCAATGCGGCAATGATTTCGGCGTGTCTGTCTGGGTTCCACTGGCGTATCCAGTAATCATATACCCGTGGAGTAAATTGCGCTGAGTACCCTCCTAAATCTTTCTCAATCTGCCTGTAATTGTTGAATAACCAGTCGTTGGTATTGTAAATGTGCTTCATAAAGTAGTATTCATATACCTCCTTTTTATCGATCTGCAGTTCAATATTGTCTAGGTTTGTCAAAATCTTACGATACTCTTCAACATCTTTCGGATGAAGATTGAAGTTATAAGCAATATGAGGGTTATTCAAAGAAGCGTTAACTACGGGAATACCCAAAGCAGCATATTCGAAGCCGATTGTTCCATAAGTAGTAAGGACAACGTTGATTCCCTCTGAGATAATTTGATGGTGTGAGCTATCCGCAGGTAGCAGTCGAAAATTAGGGTATCTCAAAATGAATGAATCGATAATCTCTTTGGTACCAGCCAGATAGTCAGGATGCGTCTTTATATACCAGTCGTATTCGGTTTCCAGGGTCATCTTACCCAGGAAATCCAGCCACTCGTAAAAATCTGGAAACAAGTTCTTCCCATAACTATGCGGACTATCAAAAAAACAGTGTGTGGCTATAAGTACCTTTGTTCGTGTAGATTCTTTCAATAGCCGTTCTGTTTTATGCTCACCATAGGCCGATTTTGTGGAATATCCCATATCTACGCCAACCCCGCCTGCGAAACGAAGATCTATTCTTTGTTTCGCTTGCACCAGACCAGCCGATTGGAGATCAGCTGGCAGGCTGCGAAACGCATCTGGAAACCCAAAAAAGTCGTTATAGGCGAAGAGATTTTGTTTACTGAGACGATACACATGAGACGCATTTATCTGAAAGGCTGGAATTCCTCTACTAATCGCCATCCGCAGCGGAATGGCTAGATTGTAAACACAGTGACTTACATTTATTGCCTTGACAGGATGAGCGTCCATATAATCTCTCCAGAAAATATATATTTCCAGAGATTTTCTTAGCGATCTGACAAACCTGTTATCTTTTATATCAATGGTCGGCACACTATTTTCTCTAAGATATGAGTCGTATACCAGATCGCCAATCCATATCTCATCCAGGGTAATGTTTTCAATATCGCGACTATTATGTAGTGAGGCATAAACTTCTTTGAACATCTCTTTTGATAGTTCTTTTTGCCGGCTATTAAGTTCAAGGTATAAAATAAATTCGGTTCCGAAAGAAGAAAATATCTTTTCATAAGGAAGTCTGAAAAATCTGATAAAGAAACTTTTCCAACCGGGTTGCCTATAGGAGAAAGCCACAATTTTTGACGAAAACTGTCTGGCAAGTACATTTGCAAGATAGCTATAAGCAATGATGGCGCTATGCGCAGCGTTCAGTTCAATAAGAACCTCGCCCTGCCCGCTTTCGTAGTGAAGGTTATTCTTTCTCCAGGTTTGACGGTTGTGTTCCATAAACCGAGTTTCTGCTCTTGATGGTATAAGCCGCCGCACCATCGCCCGAAGTTTTCCTGTAAACGGTCTCAATATATTTCACCTACTTCCAGAAAATTTTTAATTCCCTTGTGCGGCAACCCGGTCGGCCTGGTGTGGCCTGGAATACAACAAAACACCTCTTTTCCTGCCATTAAAGCAACGACGAGCGCCATGCTGTTCATGCCCACCACCCAATCGGACCAGGCACAGTCTTCAACGAGGGTGGTGTCACAACTTTTGACCATGGGAAATTGCACTGATTCGGTACCGATGTAGGAGTCATATTTGCTAAATGGCTCAGAAGGGTGCAGTCGGATTCTGACCTCAATCTTCCCAATCTCGAAGTCCAGCTTTCGCAAATGGGTAAGGAAAAGCGACATTGCCTCAAACTCCGTAAAGTCAAAAGTATCTTCCCGGCCGCTAGACTTGTAGGCGTGGGCCGCAACTGGCTCGCAAATATAAAGTAGATGACGAACGTCGGTCTCGGCACTCGCTTTTGCTTTACACGAACTGATCTCATCCTGAATGTCCAACAGGTAAGGATTATCAACTAGCTGCACAGGGGTATCCTTAAAGGTCTCTTCAGCAATTTCCAATGCGTATTTATCACCAACCCAGATTTCATCAGGGAGCACTTGCTCGCCCACTAATTGGAATCGCTCTGGATAGTTGCCCCAGTGATCGAGAAAAGAGACCACTTTTACGTTATGCCTTGTTGCCAGCCGAATCGCCTGCTTCTCGAGATCTGATCCCCAGCTTGTGCCAGTCAACACCTGTGAACTCTCTTCGACCAGGCGCTCCAAATCCGCCACTGGCTCTAACTGAATCACCCCCAGTTTGCGCTCAAATATAGATACCGCAGGCCCCTCAACAATAATGCGACAACTGCACTGGGGATTACGACGCAACCAGGACGAAACCACTTCAGCTCCGCCCGCGTCATGCGCGACAACAAGCATATCAGACAGACTCGTGCTCTTCTCTTAGCAAGCCATATTCGATAACATCGACATACTCGCCACCTTCGTGTAGTGCACTTCGCCTTCTCCCTTCTTGCTGCATATGCAGTTTGCCTGCGAGCTTTTGCATAGCAATGTTGTTTGCCGATGTACCACAATAAATTCTGTTCAATCCAAGTTTATTGAAGCCATGTCTGAGAAGCATCATTGACGCCTCAAATCCATAGCCCTTTCCACGCGCCTCCTTGTGGCCTAACAGGATGGCGAATTCAGCAGATCGAGTCCTCCAATTAATATTCTGAAGGGAGATATTCCAACATGAATCTCGCTCTCTCGAGTAATGATGGCCCAAACCAGCGCGCGCTCCGATGATTCGAGCTCATCAAAATAGGCTTCCATTTTTGAGCGAGAGTTAGGGAAAAAGCCATGTGAATTGTGTTTGCAGACATCCTGATCATCGAACCAGAGGAAGTAATCACTATCAATATCGGCTCTGCACAACCCCCGGACATAGAGACGCTCGGACTCATAAATAACAGATTTTTGCTCAATGTCCTTCATAATACAGCCAGGTTACGCCAGACTTTTCTAAATGCCTCGATAATCAGCTCGATATCATCATCACTATAGTCATACATGCATATTGGAAGGGCCATAAAATGTTCATCATGCATCTTTTCAGCAACTGGGCATATCCCTTTTAAATAAGAAACATCACCCCGGTAGACCTCGGAACTCCAGGGAAAACCATTTAACCCGTAGGCCACCTTTTTCTGAAACATCGGTAGCAAATGTATGTTCTGGTAACCTCGCCCAACCTCAACGCCCTCTGCCACTAGCGCATCGGCGATCCGTCCGCGATCCACACCAATAGCCGAAGTATCTAACACCAAAGGGTAAACATAATAGACATGGCTACAATCCTCTTGCACAACCGCCGTTTTAAGCCCGTCAAGACCCGAAAGTCCTTCGGATAGCCGTCGGGCCTGTTCAATTTTAACCTCCGCCAGTGACTTCAACTTTTTAAGTTGCTCGATACCGATAGCGGCTTCAATTTCCCCCATGCGAAAATTGAAGCCAATCATGTTGCCGAGATTGCTGACGCCCTTACCTTCAACCACAGCCTCGGCATGATTGCGAATTAACTGTAATCTTTCGGCGAGTTCCGGATCGTTCGTGACGCAAACACCACCTTCACCGGTGTGGATATGTTTGTGGTAATTCAGGCTGAAAACACCTATATCTGCAACCGTTCCCACATACTTGTCCTTGTATACTGCACCGGGCGCCTGGGCAGCATCCTCGATCACTTTCAGGCCATGTTTTCTCGCGATATCCATTATGGCTTCCAGACCGGCAGCGTGCCCCATGATATCCGGTACTACTATAGCCTTGGTTCGCGGTGTAATATTCTTTTCAACAGATCTCGGATCAAGATTAAAGGTATCCGGCTCAATATCAGCAAAAACGGGAACGCCATTCCAGATCAATATGGAAGTAGCGCTGGCACACATTGTCCATGGGCTGACAATAACCTCATCACCCAGTTCCACACCTATTGCACCAACTGCCGCAATTAGACCGGAGGTTGCAGAGTTGACCGAAACTGCATATTCAACCTTAAAATATTCTCTCCAGGCCTTTTCAAATTCAAGAACCTTCTCACCGCCGTAAAAATCATCGTGCCAGCAACCAAGGAATTTTGACAGTACACCGGATTCGATTACCTTTTTCGCCGCGTCAACCTCTTCTGTGCCCATAGAGCGGTATAAAGATAATTCATGACTAAGCGTCTTCGGGCCGCCAAACAAAGCCAGCTTGTTATTCAATTTCCACCTCCCATGGTTCGGCCCATTTGGGCAAGTTCATCGCATATCCCCATCACCCTGACAATATGATCGGCTTGCCTTAATAATGTATCGGATTGCACTGCATGCACCAATTCATCAAGCACCAGGGCTACAGCCCGGCCCGACTCGGTCTCGACTTCATCCGCGATCTCACTTAGATATTTGTTCCCCGCGGGACCAACTTTCGGGTCGACATTTCGCATCACTAAACGTCTACCACCATGGGTAATTGAAGCCCGGGCAAGTGATCCGAAGATATCGATTTCGAACTGGGAGTAACAAGAATCATTTAATCCCATCAGATATACCGGCACACCCTGAAAATCTAACAGCGCATCAACAGTTGGGTCTTCCTCGGTGAAATCTATGAAACTCCGCAAAACCTTGATGACCGATGGCTCGCCCCACCAGTTAACCAGTAAATCCAGGGCATGCGAGCCGTTATGCAAAATGCCTTTCGTATAGTACACAACCACTTTCTGAATGGCGCCTAGCTCCCCACCCAGAAGCTGACTTTTGAGCCGCTTCATGCTGGGGGTGTAGCTACGCGGGTAGTTCACAATCAGGGATTTCCCGGCTGCTGAAAATTGAGCAACGAGCTGTTTGGTAAGGTCGAGATCTGTGGTAAGGGGCTTTTCACACCAAACCCCTTTCACCGACTCAGTCTGCAAACATAACTGTAACATCTGCGCATGCTGGTGGTCAGGGGTGCAGATACTAACCAGATCGGGTTCCTGCTCTTCAAGCATTCGCCAGGCATCCTGGTACCATGAATCCACGCTCCATCGACTCGCAAATTCACGTGCTGAGGCTTCATTGATATCCGTCACGGCAACAAGATCGGCCTGCTGATTCAGTTGGTAGGCAAGCGCATGAGTGCGAATCAGCCCGGCAGATACTAACTCGTCATATCCTCCGGCTATCATGCCGCAACCAACTATAACGACCTTCAAATTTCTGCTACCAGGCGGATGGGTGTTTAAAGAGTGATGATCTATCATATATTTTTCAGGAAACGGGATATGATTACTGGCTTACTGTTCGTTCCGGGCCGCTCGTTGAGCCTCTCTACCCAAATATAAAACTTCTGCCACCGCAAGATCCTCTGGTTCATCAATATCGATTACTTTGTGCCGCGGTAAAACCAGAGGCACGAATTCAGTGTAAACAGGAACTTCTTCAGCTATCAACTGATTTCGCCCTATATAGAACAAAGAACCAGCGTCATGGTATGCCGTTAATAGATTCTGCGAGTGCATGTGAAATTTATCGGGATAGACCGGCCTGAGAATTCCGTCAGCACCAATTACGAGACTACGTTCTATAGGCGCAGAAAATGTTGCAACAGCCAGCACAGGGGTACTACTGCCATGCGCCTCAAATAAACTCCTGGCCTGTACAATATCTCCGGCTTCCAGAAGCGGAGCAGTAGCCATAATTAAGCACACTTCATCAAAAATCTTGCCACGCCGCTCATATTCACGAACTACCCAGCGAATTACGTCCGCTATGCCGGTGCTATTTTCGCCGAGTTCAGTCTTCCGCAGGAAATCAACGCCAAATCCCAGTTTCCGGACGATTTCCACGTATTCATCACTATCGGTGGAAACATGAATGGTATCAAACAGGCCCGATTCTCGAGCAGCGCTCAACGGGTAAGAAAGGAGTGGCTTGCCATGAAAGTCGACAACGTTTTTATTCTTGATACGAGAGCTGCCACTGCGGGCGGGTATAATTGCAAGACGCTTATTATCTTCGTTTGGACTAGAGGCGTTCATTTAGTTATCTGACAAATTGCAAAAAGAAAATCTAATTTTTTGGTAGGATACTCTTCAGTTAACCGGCCTACCTCTACGACCCCAAAATGTCTTGATAACAGGTCTGCAAAATGCTCGCAGTTATCAAAAAATGACTGCCGGTTGCCAGTTCTGAATCCATAATCGATGACTTCCCAATCGAACAGGCCCTCTCGCCTGGAGTTTCTAACAATTTCGTGTTCCGGACCTGCAGTTACAATAAAGATCCGCCCATCATTTGAAGTAACCCTTTTAAACTCCTTTAGCGACTCGTCAATGCCGGTTACGCCTTCAGAATAGTGCAAGGTATTGACCGATAACAACACATCGAAATCACCGTCAGGAAAAGGAATACTATTGTTCGACCCCAATGCGATGGGAACATTTTCATATCCCCTTCTGGTCAAATTTTCTTTTGCCAGATCTACCATATCTGCTGTTACATCGATTCCATGGCACTTACAACCCTTGTCTAAAAAGTAAATCAGGTTATTTCCCGCACCACAACCAACATCCAGGACCTTCTGACTATCAGTAACCGGTCGGAAATTTGACGAATATGAAGCAGATGAAAACATCTTAATCATCACCTCATTGGGATATGACGGTAATGTATTGTTGCCAGTTGAGCGATCCATCGCATTATCCTTCGTCCATTTATTTTCCTGTGATTTTGAAACCATATCCCCTCTATCTCCTGTTACATCTTTACTTTCAGTCAGGCTACTATTGACCCATATAACTCATTTATTTGTCAGTATTAAACTACTGTTTTTCCCTTCATTAAATAGCAGGTCGATAACTGACATGTAAGGCTCAAATTCCCCATGCAGTTGTGCGTACTCGGGATGCTGGTAATCGTGGTAGCTGACACTAATTCCACGATCCGAAAAGGCGGATGATTGCTCCATATAATCCCTGGCTCCCACTGGTGACACATACTCATCGGCATGCAATTGTTCACAAATGTTAGCCAGCAAATCAGCCTTGCTACCACTCAAATCCATCTCACTACTTTGGCAAACAGCGGTTTCGATTTTCAGTTCCCTACAAACGAAAGCGATAAGATCAAAATTCAACTCGGCCAGATGAGTATGCCCTCTTTTCAGGATTTCTTGCAGACTTTCGGAATACTGCTTGTAGTAAGGGGCAGTAGCGTAAGCGGACTCAATCGCGGCTGAATGTTCTTCCCTGAAACGACTGTTGGGATCTATTTCCACTTCAAATATTTTCTGGTCCCGTTTACCTTTTTTCAATACAGGTACGGTTAACATCTGAATGCCACTCGATTTTTTTATTCGATTACGTTGCTGCCAGGAACGACGCTCAAACTGTACTGAATCCAGAAATACGAAAAGGTCGACTCGCTCCATAAGAGCAAAATAGCCTAACCATGGCAGGTAGGTCGGTTGCATAATTGCTATGCGCTTCATTCTTCAATCGCCAAACCGATACCATCGTATCCATAATTATTCCCGTTATAGAACATGAAATGCTGGCCTTCGAAGTTTACGATCGCGGCATATTCAAGCATTTCAGAATCCCAGCCATCTTCCGACACGTCGAGCCCGGCTAACTCATCACCACGCTGCCAGATAACCCCATCGTCTGATTCGGCGTATCCAAGTCGATAATCTTCTCCTTTGTGAGAAAACCACATTTTCCATACCCCATCTTCGTAAAGCACATAAGGGCGAGCAAGGGCATTTTCAGATTCGTTGGCAAAATCAATGCAAACATGACCATCACGATGCCATATTTTTCCATCCCTTGAGGTGGCAGTTTTGATATTGTAACGAGGTAGATCTTTATGCACCCAACCACAACCAGACACATAATACATCCGATATCCCTGCTCGAATTTTACTACCCAGGGAGCTGTATTCAGAAAAGGGTCGACCGGGCAACGTTCGATAATTGGCGCTCTCGACCATCGTTCAAAACTCTCTCCCTTATCACTACTAATTGCCAATCCGCCAAATAAATGTACTCGTACAGTTGAACCTGGATTCCATCCGATATAGTAGAGATGGAGTTGACCATCGATTTCACGCAGGCATGACGGGGAGACCCCATTGTCATCAAAGCAACCTAGTTGCCCCGGGGTCAACACTGGTTCATCCGAGTATTCGACGACTTTGCCATCTAAATTTAGATCCACGATTGCAAAACCAATATTTGATTTGTTATTGGTATCTCGACCCGAATAAAAAACCTTCACCAGTCCATCATCCATCATATGTGGAGTAGGAACCATACAGTGGCTTCGAGACCAGCTTAAATTTTTCCGTGGCTTGATAACAAGTCCACACTTTTTCCATCTAATATAGGGTTTATCAAACATGCGGACATCTACTTGATGATTATAAACGTTCTATCGGTCATGAATTTTGATTTCTTAACCTTGTATTTGATGTCCCTAAATACCTCTTTGAATGCAATTGTTTCGCCCGGATAGTCACGATTATTGAACTCATCAAGCATAATTACACTGGGG
>Ga0265303_10002506_pt1 | contig 11373 bp, 11 predicted proteins | sample Helome_2_FD_192494 | JGI IMG/M metagenome (GOLD analysis project Ga0265303, IMG submission 192494) | Marine sediment microbial communities from subtidal zone of North Sea - Hel_20160317 (Illumina Assembly) | ecosystem: Environmental > Aquatic > Marine > Subtidal zone > Sediment ...
CGTAGCAATTACCAATCAACTTATTCAAGATACCATGAAACGCGGTGGAACCGTGATCATGACCACCCATGACCGAAATAAGGCCGCACAGATTGCCACAGAGGGTGCCATTCTCCAAGCCGGACGTCTCCAACTACTTTCTCCCGAAGAATTACAGGCCCATGCCCTTTCTTAGCACTATTTATTGGGTGGTCTGGAAAGACCTCATCAGCGAATGGCGCACTCGAGAGACAATTTCCTCCATGCTCTTTTTCGCGCTTATCGTCATATTGGTCTTCAGCTTCAGTTTTGCTATGGACCAGGACGCCGCACGCCAACTGATTGCCGGAATTATTTGGGTGGCCTTCACCTTTACCGGCATTATTGGAATAGGAAAATCCTTTACCTCAGAATTGCAAAACGATTGTTTAGAATCGTTACAAATGAGTCCCGTCCCCAAGGGAGCTATTTACCTCGGGAAAGTGACAGCCAACTTTCTGTTTATGTTCGCCGTGGAAATTCTGTTATTTCCCCTCTTCGTCATTTTTTTCAACCTGGAAGTGGTCGAAGCCGTCGGTATGCTATTCCTCGTCTTTTTCCTGGCCACATTGGGCTTATCCGCTGTGGGCACACTCTTTTCCGCCTTAACGGTGCAAATTCGCGCCCGGGAAGTCATGCTTCCCGTCTTGCTCTTACCCTTGGCCGTTCCGGTCATGATCGCCGCAGTCGAAGCCACCCGAGGCGCCTTGAATGGCGACCCCTATGCCTTTTATTCCCAATGGCTTCACCTGCTGGTCATCTTTGACATCATTTTCACCGTCGTCTCCTTCTGGCTCTTTGAATTCATTTTAGATAGTTAGAAATAAAATCCATTCGCATTCAAATCAACCATCAGGACCCGATGCCGCCCTTATAGGTCCCAAAAACCATAAACCGTCAAGCAAGGTGGGAGGATCTTATCATCATGCGGAAAACTGATTTTCTGATTATTGGTGGCGGTGTCATCGGACTGAGCATCGCCCGCCAATTAAAACACCTCTATCAGGATTCATCCGTGGTCATCCTTGAAAAAGAATCAGCCTGTGGATTGCATGCCAGTGGCCGCAATAGTGGCGTACTTCATGCAGGATTTTACTATTCACCAGATAGTTTAAAAGCCCAGCTAACACGCCAAGGCAATGAACGTCTTCGCCAGTATTGTAAAGAAAAAGATATAAATATTAACCAGTGCGGAAAGCTTGTGGTGGCAAAAGATCACACTGAGCTTTCAGCGATGGATGAGCTAGTCAAAAGAGGAAAGACCAACGGCATTTCCTTACAAGAAATTACTGAGACTGAAGCCAAGGAAATTGAACCACGGGTCAAAACCTACGAGCGAGCCTTGTATTCCCCAACCACGGCCACTGTGGATCCTACCGATGTGGTGGCCGCCATGGTGAAAGATGCTCAACAGGAAGGGGTAGAAATTCACTATGATAGCGGATATCAATCACGGCAAGGTGCAGTGGTCCGTTGCTCCCAAGATTCTTATGAAGCTGGGTATGTGGTGAATGCCGCAGGGCTATACGCTGATCACATTGCCCGGGATTTTGATTTTTCTGAGCACTACCGCATTCTCCCATTTAAAGGACTCTATCTCTATTCCAATGAATCTCCAGGATCTGTACGCACGAACATCTATCCTGTTCCCGATTTGCGAAATCCATTTTTGGGTGTCCATGTCACCGTAACCGCTAAAGGGAAGGCCAAAATTGGTCCAACGGCAATTCCGGCCTTTTGGCGGGAACAATATGAGAGTTTTGGGAATTTTAAATTTTCAGAATTAGCGGATGTGCTGGTTCGTCAGGCAGGATTATTTTTCTTTTCAGAATTTGATTTCAAGCGATTAGCGTTCGAAGAAATTCAAAAGTATTCCCGAACCCATTTAGTTAAGCTCGCCACTTCCTTAATGGAAGGCATCACCCTTGAACAATACGAGACCTGGGGAAAGCCAGGTATTCGTGCGCAATTGCTTGATACAAAAAAACGAAAGCTTGAAATGGATTTTGTTCTTGAAGGGGATTCTCGTTCCATGCATGTCTTAAATGCTGTTTCGCCGGCTTTTACCTGTTCCTTACCATTTGCGGAATACGTCTGTAAGAAAATTCAGGCTCAACTAGGTAACACTTAGGATCTTCCGCCTTTCCAATAAATGGAGAACCCTAGTTATTAGAGTTCTTCGATACCTTGACTGAGTCGCTCTTTTCCGCCTTAACGTTGCAAATTTGCGCCAGGGAAGTCATGCTCCCCGTTTTGCTCTTACCCTTGGCCGTTCCCGTCATGATCGCCGCCGTCGAAGCCACGCGCGGCACCCTCAACGGCGACCCTTATGCCTTTTATTCCCAATGGCTGCATCTATGTAGTCATCTTCGACATCATCTTCCCCGTCGTCTCCTTCTGGCTCTTCGAATTCATTCTGGATTCGTAAGTACCCCAGCCTTCCTAATGCAAGCTCCCATAGAAAATGCTACAAAACCCCAGCCGTGCCAATGAAAATAGTAAAACAGATATTTCTATCGAATTAACCGCGTTTGAGGCTATAGAAACAGGAAGATTTCTATCCCAAGAGGATTGCGCCTATCGAAAACTCGCCTTTTCCTAACTATTTTTTACAGATGTCTGGCCTTTCGCCCGTCGGATGGTCCGTTTACAATGCGGAACAGGAACCTCTTAATTTTTTGGAGACATAACGATGGTATCTGTTAATTGGGAACAAGCTGGAAAGCGATTAAAACAGGCGTTGGGGCTCTCACATGCGCCAATTGCTATCACATTTTCTCAAGAAGCACCGGCAGGAATTCCGTTACATGAGGGGAAGATGCCTGATCCGAGCATAGACGGGCGCACGGGAAAAGTGACAGCAGGCTGTGTCTTCTGGATTCAATCTGAAGATCGCACCTTCACGACCAAAGCCGACGATCATTTTAATTGTAGCGTGGGAAGTGTCACGCACGGACTAAAGACCCTTGATGAGGTAATGCAGAACGAGGATGTCCGTGGTCTTTTAGAGAGCGAGTGGGTCACTCCTGAAGAAGCGATGCAACTGCCGGTCGTCAAAAATCGATACAAGTTTATCACCTATGGACCTGTCTCTCAGGCGGGCAACGATCCCGATGTGATTCTCCTTCGCCTGAATGCGTTTCAAGGGATGGTGTTGAATGATGCCTTTAACGACATGCCGATCGTCGGGAAACCGCAATGCCATATTATTCCTCTGGCGAAGGAGCAAAATCAGATTGCGATGAGTACGGGATGTACACTCAGCCGTATCCGCACAGGCATGCCCCCAGATGAGATGACCTGTGCGATACCCGCGAGTCGATTTACAGAAGTGGTCGAAAAACTGGAGGCTCGGCGAGAGGCCAATGCTCGTGTAGCAAGTTACGCCAACGCTGATGGACGACGATTCACTAAGAGTCAAGCATAATTCAGTTCTTTAGAAACAACTAAGCGTGATGAGCCATCCTTCTGCACCAATCAATATCGCCGGCTGGCCTCTTCAGCAACCGGGAGCCATCCTTCTCATTTCTTGTTATGAGCTGGGGCATCAGCCGATTGGTCTGGCGCAGCCTCTCGGGTTCCTTGAGCAGAAGGGCTATGCCCCGTGCACCTTAGACTTGTCGGTGGAAGAATTTGATACGCAGCGAGTGGAACAGGCCCGAGTGGTGGGCATTTCCGTTCCCATGCATACGGCGCTCTCATTGGGGTGTCAGGTGGCCGAACGCATTCATCAGACCAATCCCAACGCGCATATCTGTTTTTATGGGCTCTATGCCTCGCTAAACGCGGAGTTTTTACTAAACCACCTCGCCGACTCCGTTATCGGTGGGGAATATGAAGCGCCCTTAGTGAATCTCCTCGACCAACTGGCCAATACTCAATCAGCTCAGAACACGCCGCATGGCACCGCTTCCGACTTTGCGACACAGTTAGAGGGGGTGAGTTGTGCAGATTCCATTGTCCCGCCCTTCTTGAAACGGATCAGTGGACCATCCCGCTCTTCAACCAAGGACACGTCTGATGGTGCGGTATTTCCCATCCCCACACGCACAACGCTTCCCGCCCTTTCCGAATACGCAAGCTTAGAATCCCAAGGGGAGGAGCATGTCGTGGGATATGTAGAAGCGAGTCGTGGGTGTCTGCATACCTGTTTGCATTGTCCCATCGTTCCGGTCTATCACGGCCGGTTTTTCTTATTTCCAGCTTCAGTGGTGTTGGCGGATATTCGCCAACAGGTAAAGGCCGGAGCCGCCCACATCACCTTAGGCGACCCAGACTTTTTGAACGGACCTGGCCATTCCCTGAACATTATTCGGGCTATGCATGAAGAATTCCCCCATCTCACCTTGGACTTCACCACCAAGATTGAACATATTTTGAAGCACCAATCGACCTTCAAAGAATTCAGTGAACTGGGATGCCTCTTCGTCATTTCTGCGGTGGAGTCATTTAGTGAAAACGTGCTCCTACACTTAGACAAGAAGCACACACGCCAAGACATTTTCAAGGCACACGACATTCTTCAGTCGGTTGGGATCACCCTTCGTCCCTCACTGGTCGCCTTCACCCCGTGGACAAGCCTAGAAGACTATGCGGAAATGTTTGACTTGGTTGAACAACATGGGCTGATCGACTGTATCGATCCCGTACAATATAGTGTGCGGCTCCTGGTCCCTCCTGGCTCGGCATTATTGACACCACCAAAAACCCACCCCACACCGATGTCGCAGTTTCTCGGTCCGCTCGACCAACAGAAATTTCAACATACCTGGTCCCACCCCGATCCACGCATGGATTCATTACAACAGGCGGTGACGAGAGTCGTGGAGACCAGCACCAAAGCAAAAGAAGATCCGGAACATACCTTTTACCGGTTATGGGAATTGGTCTATGACACCGCCGGGCTCGATTTTGTTTCCTTGAACAAAACTGCGTCCTTGGATTCTAACCGGGTACGACCGCCACGAATGACCGAACCCTGGTTTTGTTGCGCGGAACCGACGACGGATCAATTTCATTCTGTCGAATACTCGCCCAAGACCTGATGCCTCATGAGTAAAGAAGAACGTCTGGAGGGAATGTTCAAAAAAGTCCGACCAGCAAGGCCGCAGCCCTTTTGACGCGCAGAGCGTACACTCGATACGTGAGTACGGCAAAAGGGCGAGAACGCATCGCCTGTCCCATCCTGATAAGGTGGCACATTTGTTTTCAACATTCCCCTTACGGATTTTCCCATGGCCCATCTACTGCTTCTCCTTCCATCCATGAGCTATAGGGGTGAGGCATTTCTGGAAGCGGCCAACAAGGTCGGAGTATCCCTGACCGTTGCAGGGGACGCCCCACCAGATTTCCTTGAACACTCACCCGAAAGTTTCCTGACGCTTGACCTCTACAGCCGCAGCACCGCAGTTCCCACCGTCGTGGAATTTGCCAAGACCTCTCCCATTGATGTGGTCCTCGGAGTAAACGATCAAACGGCCGTCTTGGCCTCGACTATCTCTGAAGCTTTAGGACTCGTGGCCAATTCCATTGACTCGGTTCGTGCGGCAAGCAACAAACAGACGATGCGGAGCCTGCTACAGAAAGAAGGGCTCCCCTGTCCAAACTTTATCGTGGTGGGAATCGATGAGGAACTAGAGGATGTTGTCCAACAGGTGACCTTTCCTTGTGTGCTCAAACCCCTCACTCTCTCAGGGAGTTGTGGGGTCATTCGTGCTGATGATCAGGAGAATTTCCAGCAAGCCTTTATCCGCATTGGCCATCTGTTACGGACGTTCGAGAGGCCTGAACAAAATCTTGCTGATCGTCAAATTCTTATCGAGGACTTTATTCCCGGAATCGAAGTGGCACTGGAGGGATTACTCACGAAGAATACGTTTCATCCACTGGCCCTCTTTGATAAACCTGATCCACTCGACGGTCCCTATTTCGAAGAGACAATTTATGTGACGCCGTCACGCCTTCCATCTGACACACAAACACGAATTACCGAATCACTGGCAAAAGCCGCAAAGGCCATTGGGCTCAGAGAGGGCCCGGTCCATGGAGAGCTACGCATTAACGATAAAAACATTTGGGTCATTGAGGTAGCCGCACGAAGTATCGGCGGGAAATGTTCTCGAATGTTGGAATTTGGAACAGGTAGGTCGTTAGAGGAACTCATCCTACTCCATGCTCTAGGTCAGGAACTTCCATCCTTGGATCTGGCAACAGGTGCAGGGGGAGTCATGATGATCCCGATACCTCAAGAAGGGATGTTAGAGGGAGTAGAGGGGCAAGAAGAGGCGCAACTAGTTCCTGGCGTTGCAGAACTGGTCATGACCGCCCAACCGGGCGACCAGCTTATTCCGTTGCCGGAAGGTAAACGCTACCTGGGATTCATTGTAGCCAGGGGAACACAGCCAGAAGAGGTAGAAGAAACCCTCAGAGAAGCCCATCGACGGCTAACCGTCGTGATGAAGCCCCATACCTCAAGTGCAGTTCCCCCAGGAATCTTCCGCATCTAAAAGGTTTAGATCTTCCAGGTTTAGCTTGAGTAAACGAGGGTTTGCCAAGTATTCGAAAGTTCCCCTCCTTTGTAAGGAGGGGATAGGGGAGGTAGAAGCGCAGGCCGTCGCGCACGGAAAACCCGGAAGCGCCAAAAGTTTTAGGCCGGCACAATCTCTTTGGCGGTTTGAACCATCCACGCATCCAGGCTGGCCACTTGTTCCGCCACATCCTGAATCCCCGTTAAATCATGGGCCCACACCTTTTGGACTTCTTCCCCCTTATCCGTGATTTCCTTTTGAATGGTCTCGACTTCTTTATCCCATCGCTCCGGCCGCTGAGATTCAATACGCCGAATTCGCCGTTTCCCATTCATGGTCCCATCGGCACTCAGATCACAGACAAAATGGACGAGATCAAGCCGTCCATCAGTTAGAGACTTAGCCACCATCCGATACGTCGTCCCTTGCTTTGAATGTATCAAAACGGACTTAAAGAACCGTTCGCCTTTAGAAGGATCAACTTCTAGTGCGGTCAAATCCGGCATTGGTTTCGCTGGCGCCGCTGGACCTGCATCAACTTCTCCCATATGTATTTCTCCTTTTTGCAGAATAAGATAGTCTATAGTTTTGTATGATTGAGCGTAACAAAGGCCAATCCCCTCAGCAAGCATGGTGAATGGACAGAAACCAACTATCCATAGGATAGAAGCATTAGCGAGGGAAGGAATTAGGTAAGACTTATTCTGATCATCTGATTTTCAAGCAGTCAAAGAAAGCTTGAAATGAGACGCCAAGTAGTGAAGAGTGTTGCCCAGGATTCAACCAAGCCTTGCTGAACCAATTGAGAAAATACCTTTGCCAATTTTTTTCTTTAAACATCTCAGAGGCTATACTCACTATTGAACAATCTAGCTCTTTCCTCCGTCGGGTTGTCCGTTCTACAATACAAAACATGGTTAATCGGTTTATTCGATATATTCAGCGGTATAAAGGTTGGTTTGGTGGGGCTGCAGCCATTTGTATCTTTTTAGGTCTGTACACCGGACTGCTCGCTTCTCCACCCGATTATTACCAAGGCGAATTGGTCCGGATCATGTATGTCCATGTTCCCCTGGCGCATACCAGCACTCTGGCCTATTCCGTGTTATTTTTCGGCAGCATCTGGTATTTGTGGAAACGCGACCCGCTTGTGGATAACATGTGCCAGGCTTCCGCTGGCATTTGTGCGCTCTTTACGGCTCTGGCGCTCATCACAGGTTCTATCTGGGCCAAGCCCACCTGGAACACCTGGTGGACGTGGGATCCTCGGCTGGTCTCCTTTAGCGTATTGCTGCTGATCTTGGGCGGATATCTCATGCTCAGGAAACTCGTGGATGACCCCGAACGCGGGGGGCGCTATGCAGCCATTTTGGCGATTGTTGGTGGAATCGACCTGCCCATTATCAAATTTTCGGTGGAATGGTGGCGTACGTTGCATCAACCCATGTCGTTTTCCACCCGAGGCATCGCCATTTCCGATGATATTCTGGTCCCTTTAACTTTAATGAGCATTGGTGCTTGGCTCCTGTTTGCCTATATGGTGATGGTCCGCACGCAGATTTTGTATTTAACCGACCTCCTCCAGGCCAAAAAGGGTCGCCTGCTCAGTCAGACGCATTTTTCTCAGACATCCCCATGACCGGATTTTATGCACGATGGGCCATCATGGTCGGAGGAATCATCCTTTTGGCCCTGATGACCTTCCAACAGTATCAGCATGATTTATCGACTATCTCCTTGGCGACTCTCTTAAACAGCCCTGCCACCTCAGAAACTGTTAGAATTCAAGGGATGGTGAAAAGTGGAACATTGTCGGGAGCGGTTGACCAGGGCCAAGCAACCTTTGAATTGATTGACGGATCGACAACACTGCCCGTCGAGTATGCGGGTCCGCCATTGGAAAATATTCGTGAGCTGAAAACGATGGTGTTGATCGGTCAGCTAGACTCTGCCACCAAGACGTTCAAAGCCAAAGACACGGCGCTCATCAACAATTTTGGGTTCGTCGCCGCGGCGTATTTGCTTACGGTCATCTCCATGTGTTGGGCTCTATTTGCCATGAGCCAAAGAGTCATGGTTCTATTTAAGGAAATCAAAGAAGAAAAACTCTACGAACCGGAGATTGATCCTCTTGCCAACAAAGAATAAAAAAGTCGCCATCATTATCAGCATACTCCTGATTGCCGGATCCTTAGGCTATTTGGCCTTTGGCAATTTCGGGGAAAACATTGTGTATTTCGTGACGCCTTCAGAAGTGAAAGCTTTTACGCCTGAAACGTATGCGAAAAAAGTTCGAGTAGGTGGCATGGTCGTGAAAGGCAGTTTAAAAACGCAGCCGGAACCGGTGGGCCTGACCTTTGAACTCACCGACGGCGCCGCCACTATCCCCGTCGCGTTTCAAGGTATTCCGCCCGATCTTTTCAAAGAAGGCCAAGGAGCGGTGGTGGAAGGTCAATGGAAAGATGGACAAACCTTTCGTTCAACCATGATCATGGCCAAACATTCCGAAGACTACATGCCCATGGAACTCAAACGCGCGGGCGTGGAACTCCCCAAAAAAGATTTCATGAAAACCCTCGCGCCGTAAGGCACGTTCCCATTCCACATGATTATAGAAATCGGACATTTTTCGGTTGTTGTCGCCTTGGTGTTATCTGTCTTTGGCATGGCCAGTGCCGCTTTAGCTCTGAAAACTCGCAATCCCGACTGGGCGCGATCGGGACGCATGGCCGTCACGTTGATTTTTGCCTTGCTGGGCATCGGTATGCTGGCCTTGGTCTATTCGTTTATCGTCCGCGATTTTTCGGTTCTCTACGTCGCCAATAATTCCAATTCGAAGCTTCCCTTCTTCTATACCGTATCAGCGGTCTGGGGCGGTCATGAGGGTTCGCTCTTACTCTGGGTTTTTATTCTTTCGGTCTTTAGCACCTTGGCCGTGTGGTTGCATTGGCGCACACAGCCCACGATTATGCCCTATTTGATTGCTGTGGAATGCGCGGTCATCTTCGGATTTCTCTGTCTGATCGTGTTTCTTTCCAGCCCCTTTGAACGGCTGCTTCCCGTCCCGATGGATGGCAAAGATCTCAATCCGTTATTACAAGACCCGGCCATGGTCATGCATCCCCCCATGTTGTACATGGGCTATGTCGGCTTTTCCATTCCCTTTTCCTTTGCCATGGCCGCCTTATTCTCTGGCCGCTTAGGAGAAGAATGGATCAAAGTGACCCAACGCTGGACCACCTTCGCCTGGATGTGCCTGACCACCGGCATTCTTCTGGGAGGCTATTGGGCCTATTACGAATTGGGCTGGGGTGGCTATTGGGGCTGGGACCCGGTGGAAAATGCGTCGTTCATGCCCTGGTTGGTGGGTACGGCCTATTTGCATTCCGTGTTGGTGCAAGAGAAGCGAAAAATGTTCAAAGTCTGGAATTTATTCCTGATTATTGTCACGTTTTCGCTTTCGCTTATTGGAACTTTTTTGGTGCGCAGCGGAGTGCTCACGTCGGTGCATTCCTTTGCCACCGACCCCGAGCGCGGTCTCTATATTTTAATTTTCGTCGGTACTATCATCGGTATTGCCTTTGGGGCGCTGATTCTTAGATCAGCCAAATTAAAATCGCAGGTCGAGCTAGATTCGCTCATCTCACGTGAATCAATCTTTCTCTTTAATAATTTATTTTTCCTGGTGGCGGCCGCCACGGTGTTTTTGGGCACGCTCTATCCACTCATCCTCGAAACCCTGCAAGGCGCGAAAGTCACAGTGGGTCCGCCCTATTACAATGCGGTCTTCATGCCCATTGCGCTCGGGCTGCTCTTTCTCATGGGCATTGGTCCATATATCCCTTGGCGAAAGGCGTCCGTTGCCAATCTGAAGAAAAGTTTTTCTATTCCACTGCTCGCTGGCGCGGTCATGGTTCTCTTATTGGCGGTCACCGGCATTCGAAACCTCTATGCCCTGGCAGGAACCTATGTGGTGGCCTTTTCCGGTATGGCCATTGTGATGGACTTCGGGAAAATTTCTCAACTCTATGCCCAGCGAAACAGCAGTAACATTTTCAAGGGATGCCTAGCCGCGTTTACGGCGAACCAACGACGCTATGCGGCCATGTTGACCCATATTGGGGTTCTCGTCTTAGTGATCGGGATTATTGCCTCGACGATCTATCAAACAGAAAAAGTTGTCTCGATGAAAGTCGGTGACGAAATGGCCATTGGCGACTATCGCATGAAGCTCACAGATATTCATGATGTAGAAGGCGGGAATTGGAAGGCAGAAGAAGGCGTCTTTCAAGTATTTGAGGATGATACCCTCCTCACGGAACTTCGCCCCCAAAAACGCATTTACAACGCCACCCAAACTCCGACGACCGAATCTGCAATCTATTCCATCAACATGGGGCATATCTTTTTGACCATGCCTGAAGTCTCCCCAGACGGAGTCGCTGTTGCACGGGGCGTCCTCAACCCGCTCATTCTCTGGGTATGGGGCGGCGGCATTATTATGGGGTTGGGCGTCATCTTGAACATTCTCCGCCCACGAAAGAGGGAAGAATGACCAAGAGCTCTCAGCTGACTTTAGTAATAGTCCTGCTCGGACTTTTTGCCTTGTTCTATCAAGGCCTGTGGGGGGACCCCCGACACATTCCGACCGTGCTCATCGGCACCGATGCCCCCATGGTTGAAGGACCCGATGTAGAAACGGGCGAAACGATTTCGCTGGAACAATTTAAGGGCAAGGTGGTCTTGCTAAATTTTTGGGCCTCCTGGTGTTATGAATGTAAGGTCGAGCATGAAAGTGTCTTACAGCTCCACAAATTATTCAAAGATG
>Ga0265303_10002507_pt1 | contig 11371 bp, 11 predicted proteins | sample Helome_2_FD_192494 | JGI IMG/M metagenome (GOLD analysis project Ga0265303, IMG submission 192494) | Marine sediment microbial communities from subtidal zone of North Sea - Hel_20160317 (Illumina Assembly) | ecosystem: Environmental > Aquatic > Marine > Subtidal zone > Sediment ...
TGGCAATTTCATATAAAGAATATTCGCGATCCATTGTGGCAAGATTAGATGCTTTTTGTGCGTCTTCATTATGAATTTTAAATACATCGTTTCTGAACGAACGGTCCATTAATAATTTAATTAAGTGCGGATAGCTTGTAAAAGGTGCGCCATTAGGATGGTCGGTGGTTAGGAAAATACGCCATGGGTCATTTACTTGTAAAAATATTTCTAAACCAATGGCCCATTGCAAAGAATTTACAAAACTTTTATCACGATATTTAAATGGGATTACGCCGCAGCCTGCTTCACACTCAATATCCATTACTGTCCACTTCTTTGGTGACGCATGATCATGACCAAAATATTGCATCATTGTATCGCCAGAAGTGGTAATTGTTTGGCCAAACATTATTTGACCAACATCTGCGCTTACATTTTTGTTTTTGTTTATAGCTTCTGCAATCTCACATGCAGCGGAAGAAAATTTATAATCACCTTCGGTGCCATAACTATGAAATTGAATGTGGGTTAAATGAATAGGTAAGCCATCGGCGGCTGCCATAGTGGCTAATGTTGATGCAAAGTTACCTGGTACGCCTAGATTACTTGCGTGCACATGCAATGGGAAAGCAATGCCAAGTTCGTGTACCGCTTTGCTTAAGGTTGCAATTATTTCTCTTGGATTGCTACCAGCAGGTCCGGTTTCATCAACATCAAGTCGACGTTGATTGTATTTAAAGGCGTGTATGCCGCCGGCATTAACTACTTTAATACCAATGCATTGGGTCGCATCTAACAACCATGCAACATAATCATTAATTGCATTTTGCGTCGCACCTTCGCGAATCATGTTTAATAGAAAATCATCGTTACCCAGCAGTGCATAACCACCTTTGTCCACCATCGGTGTGTCAGCCAATTCCATGTGTGCTTGACGAGCATTAACCGGTAGCACAGCGGGCTCAAAACATGCGGTATAGCCCATTTCCGCATAGCGATAACCTGAACTAAAAGTGGAGGGAACAGCGCGGCCATTGCCTGAGCGTAGGATGTCAGAACCTGGGTGTGGGTGTGAATGCGCATCTTCCAACATCATAGTGCGTGCGATGTTTACCTTGCCGCCACCGATATGTGTGTGCAAATCAATTGCACCTGCCATAACAATGCAATTACTTAGATCATACGTTTGATCTAATTTTTCTTTATCGGTTAAATTCTTTTGTAATTTCCCATCTACTATATATAGATCTTTATTCTCGCCATCAACTTGATGTGCAGGATCGTAGATTTCACCACCTGTTAGTTTAATTGCCATATTGCTAAAGTAGTTTGGTGAGCTTGTTTAATAAATCGCTTGCAGCAGGAAGTTTGCTATCACGAATTTTATGTAAAGGTAGTGTTGCAACATTATCGGTTCTACAGGCAAGTCCGCGATGATCAATGCCTGGCACACCTACTGGTAAGTAAACCTCAGCAAATTCACAATTCATATTAGGATGACCCAACACGATGGTTGGTATGTTGTGCTTTGGAGGCATGTCATCCGAGTTATATGTCGCAATCCATAATAAGCAATCGGCTTCTTGGTTTTGCAACATATTAGTACCATCGTAAAGCACAGGATTGTGAATAGGTGAGTCTTGTGTGAATGACACTGGCAGCGGTACGCCTGTTTGCCAAGTAGCAACTTGACTAGCCGTGACTTCACCTTTAGAGCCACCTAAAGGTAACGCTACGCAGCGTACTTTATTCATTAAGGTCTTAATGGATTCTGTTAGTGCTTGCACAGTGTGCTCAGCAGATTCCTGATTAAAATCACCAACACTCCATATAATAGTTGTGTACTGACTTTTTAAAATCGTGTCGAGAATACTAAAAAGTTGCTTAGTATCTTTGTCATGTTCAGGGTCAGATTCTGAGTTGTGTTCAATAAAATATTCTTTTGGACGGGTAACCACTTCTTGAAAACGATAAACCAATGATTCAAGTAATGGATAATTTAAACTAATATGCGAAATATTATTTTCAGTTTTGCATCGGGTAGTACCATCGTTAGAAACATCAAGAATGAATATTTTCTTGCGACTAGTATTTTCAGTACCAAGCGTTTTCTCAGGAGTTAAAATACGTTCCAGTAGGCGTGGAAATCTTGCGGGTACTCCAGAACCAAAAATGATTATGCAGTCAGCGCGATTGCGAACTTCAGCTAAAGTAGTTCTTACTTCGCCGATGCGTTGCATTACAGCGGTACCTTTGCGTATAGAGCGGCCATTAGCGTGATCCATCACGCCATTTAATTTTTCTGTAAGAGCGGTAGCTTCTCTGCAAGCTTGTACATCGGTGATCAAGCCATTCACTAAAGGCAACTTAGATGCACGTAATAGTTCTGCTGCTTTTTCTAGAGCTTGCTTTTCAGAAGCAGGTTTTCCTGAAATCAGCGGTGTAGGTATCGAATTTGTCTCTAAAGAGGCATCTGCAAAAGGCTTTGCACAGGGATGTGTAGAATCGGTCAATTTTACAGTTAGATCCGTCACTTCTACGGACAGATCATCACATAGCAATCCGCAATGCGGACAAGTTACATTTTCAAATTGCATGACTAATTATATTTGGTGAGCCTAACTGAGGAACAGTGTGATCGGGTGCGGCACTTAAACAGATAGTGAAGTGCTAGGTGTGACTGTTCGCATTTACTTCATAAAACCACTATTAAAATGTACCGTATGGAGTGTGAATCGTCTGTATCTCGAATTCGACAAATTTTAGTGGGTAAATTAATGAATACCATTCAATTTAGCCACATTTTATACATAGAAGCACCAGTAAAGGAGTCAAAATTATGTCCAAATGGCGTGAAATTAAACCAGAACAAACCTACACAGAAGAACAGATCAATCAGCGCTTAGCGGAAGAACTGCCAGAATGGTTCTACGAAAATGGCTGGATTCGTCGCAAGTACAAAACGCATAGCTGGAAGGGAACTTTGATGGTGGTGAATACCATCGGTCATTTGGCAGAGGTGGCCTGGCATCACCCTGATTTAACCGTGTCTTATGCATTTGTCATCTGCAAACTGATGAACCATGCAGCCAAGGGTGTTACCAATAAAGACTTTGAGTTGGCAAAGAAAATAGAAGAAGTAGTGCTATGGCAGCCTGGTAAGGATGATAATGATTTAGAAGGTACGCCTAAAGATCAGCGCTTTGCGTATTTGCAGTACTAAATTATGACAAAATGCCTGAGGAAATTATTAATAATTTACTTTATGTAAAGTTATTAACCGTCTGTTTCATCAAGTATTTTATTTATTACATTTGTGATGGCCTGGGGCGGCAAGCCAAACTGCATCACATTGGTTACTTCGCCCATTGTATTAATAATGTAAAGATTAGAGGTGTGGTCCACCATGTATTGGTTAGCTGAAACATTGCCCATATAAGAATAGAATCCCTGGTATTGTTTAACTACTTTATCAATGTCTTCAATTGTTCCTGTTAACCCTATGTAATCATTACTAAAATATTGTAAATAACTCTTCAATATTTCAGGTTTATCACGTTGGGGATCTACAGAAATAAATATCGGTTGTACCTGTTCGGCTTTTTCGCCTAGCTGACCTAGAACGGTTTGTATTGTGCTCAGGGTGGTGGGGCAAACATCGGGGCAAAGAGTGAAGCCAAAAAACAATAGTACTACTTTCCCACGAGCATCGGCCAATGAATAGGGCTTGTTAAACTGCGAAGTTAATACAAAATCACCGCCAATAATAGCTTCCTCGCTAAATACAAGCATAGGCAGTAAACAAACACATAAAACTAGTATTCGTTGATGTAAAAATTTAAACATTTGATTAGTAGTAGTAATGCATTTAACAAAAATATCGTGAAGGTTTGTACATTATATTAGAGGCTTCGTTATCCTAGCAGTTCCCTGGTATAAGTATTCAAATGCACATTTTCAATAATAATTACAATAACTTACTGAGGAAAATAAAGTTGCTATCTGTGCGATCGAATTCGTCCAGTTTATGTCTAATAAACTGAGTAGCCCTTTGATTTTTCAGTAATTAAGTAAGGAATGATATATCTTTGAATGGACTACAAGATGCGTCATAATGTCGCAATCGATTTCTAACTGACTTGGATCATTACTTTTAATGAGCCATTTGCATAGTATGCTTCAAGTCTTAAGAAGAATTAAAACAACCGGTCTGGTTTAATCTAATACGAGATGGAGTCATAAGATTATGAAGAAGAAGGCAATATCAAAAGCCAAATGGATGCAGAGCATCATCACATTCACATGTGTATTGTTCGTTTCTGTAATTGGTTTTCAATCTACCGCTATGGCAGACGAGACATGTATGTCTCCCTACATGGCGAAAATTGTAGGCCAAGAAGATTATGTATATGTATGGACTTTAGGTGTTGAAGGAATGGGTGATGGACAAGATAAGCTTGTTACACTTTCTGTAAACCCTGAAGCAAATACATACGGAAAAGTTGTAAATGTTCTATCAGTAGGCGGTCGTAATGAAGCGCATCACTCTGGTTTAACGGATGACCGTCGTTATCTTTTTGCTGGTGGATTAGACAGTAACAAGATTTTTATCTTTGACGTTCACACTAACCCAGGCAAGCCAACTCTTCATAAAGTAATCACTGACTTTGTTGAAAAGACTGGCGGAATGGTTGGCCCTCACACTATGTACGCATTACCAGGTCGTATCATGGTAAGTGCATTATCAAATAACGTTGACCACGGTGGTCGTACAGGTATGGCTGAATTCACTAACGAAGGTGATTTCATTGCTGCACACTGGAACCCAACTGATGAAGATCTTCGCGGTGCAGAAAAAGTAGGCAACGCAGCTGACGGTTATGGTTATGACGTACGCGCACTACCACGCCGTAATGTAATGATTACTTCTTCATTTACTGGCTGGTCAAACTACATGATGGACTTTGGTCAAATGTTAGGTGATGCAGAAGCGATGAAGCGTTTTGGTAACACAGTAGTAGTTTGGGATTTACACACACGTAAGCCTAAGAAAGTATTTGAAGTTCCTGGGGCACCATTAGAAATTCGTTGTGCTTGGGGTTCAAATAATAACTATTGTTTTACTACTACAGCATTAACTTCAAAGATTTGGTTAATTTATGAAGATGAAGCAGGAGAGTGGCAATCAAAAGATGTAGCTGATATTGGCGATCCATCCAAGGTGCCATTACCTGTAGACATCTCAATTACTGCAGACGATAAAGGCCTTTGGGTTCAAACATTCATGGACGGCAAAACTCGTTTCTTTGATATCTCAGATCCATTTGCTCCTAAGCAAACTTACGAGCATGAAATTGGTTCACAAGTGAATATGATCTCTCAAAGTTGGGACGGTAAGCGCGCTTACTTCACTTCTTCATTGTTAGGTAGCTGGGATAAGACTGGTGAAGCAGATGAGCAGTACTTCAAACTATTCACATGGAATGGTAAGAAACTTGCACATGAGTTCACTGTCGACTTTTATGAGTTGAAGTTAGGTCGTGCGCACCAAATGCGTTTCGGTGCTTACTCACTTTACTCTCAAAAGCCGAACTCTAGCGGCACAATGTTGTCTCAAACTAAGTAAGGGCTGCAAAAGTTACATTGATGTAACTTCAGCTAAGTTCGAAGCAAGGCCGCCCTAGAGGCGGCCTTGTTGTTTCTGCCTAAATATTTTTAAAGAGAATTTTCATAGATGAAAGTTTTGGTAACCTTATTTTTGTCCCTATTCTTCTTCGCTGGATGTGCACAACAAGATGATGATGCGCCATTGCCAAGTTCACATGCAGCGCAAGCTGCAGTGCAACCTAGAGTAATTGCAGATGGCTGGACACCAAATTTACCTTTTGATTTACCTGATCCAGGTACATATACACTAACTACAATTAATACAGCAGGTGGTGGAACAGTATTAGATACAGATGGAAATGAGGTCGAACTGGATAGTTTGCTCGGCGACAAAATTGTATTGCTTACTTTTATTTATAGTAGTTGTACTGATTTAAATGGATGTCCCTTGGCTACTGCAGTGTTTTATAAGGTTAAAGAGCGCTTTAAAGATAATCCTGAAATTGCTGATAAAATAAGACTAGTTAGTATAAGTTTTGATCCAGAGCACGATACACCAGAGATCATGAAACTTTACGGCGCAGGTTTTGAGGGTGGAGAGCCGGAGTGGATGTTCTTAACGACTGCTTCAGAAGAAGCTTTAATGCCTATAACTCAACAATATGGACAGATGGTGATTAAAGCCTATGATGAGAACGGTGAATATACTGGTTCTATGGCACATGTGTTACGAGCATTTCTTATTGATCGCTCGAAAAATATTCGTCAAGAATATAGTGTGTCGTTTTTGCATGATCAACTAGTGAGTACAGATATTAAAACGCTGTTGATAGAAGATGGAATTATAGATATGGACGCTGCTAAGTAATGAACGTGAGCCAAAGCAACATAGCTTATGTTATTAATGCCGTAATTCTAATCGGCATTGTTGGCTTGATAGTAAGCTCAGATAAGTTACATAGTTCAGCAGAGACTGAAAAGAGTGCTGGGGATAGTAAACATTACTATGGTCCTGGTGACAATAAGCAAGGATACGATTCAATCGATTACAAGACCAATGCACTAGATTTGCAAAAACGCATTGGTAAGAAAGCAAACTTATTAGAATTTGTTAATAATCCTCCATTAGGTTTACCGCCTGTACCAGTTCCTGCGGATAACCCTGTTACCGAAGAAAAAGTTTCTTTGGGAAGAAGGTTATTTTTTGATAGACGTTTATCTATTAATGACACTTTCTCGTGTGCGATTTGCCACATACCTGAACAAGGTTTCACTAATAATGAAATTCAAACTGCCGTTGGTGTAGAAGGACGTTCTGGCAAGCGTAATGCGCCTATGATTTATAATGTCGCATACTTAGAATTAATTTTTCATGATGGACGTGAATCGACACTAGAACAACAAGTTTGGGCACCATTCTTGGCGCGTAATGAAATGGCTAATCCATCCATTGGTTATGTAATTAATAAGATAAAAGCCATTCCAGAATATAAAGGTTTATTTGAAAAAGCCTTTGATGGTCGTGGGCCTACGATGGAAACCGTTGGCATGGCGTTATCTGCATATCAACGCACACTAAATTCAGCTGATTCGCCATTTGACCGATGGCATTTTGGCAAACAAGAAGATGCAGTAAGTGAACAAGTAAAAAGAGGCTATGAATTATTTAATGGTAAGGCAACTTGCAGTGCGTGCCATCTGATACGCGATGACTATGCACTGTTTACTGACAACCAATTACATAATACAGGTTTGGGTTATCTAGCCTCGATGGGAGTTACTACTAAAACAACCCGTGTGCAACTTGCACCAGGTGTGTATGCAGATCTTGATAATGAAGTAATCAAACGTGTTTCGAGACCAAAAGCAAATGATGTAGGTCGTTATGAGGTTACAGAAAACCCAAATGACCGATGGAAATTTCGCACGCCAACGCTAAGGAATGTCGCCTTAACTGCGCCTTATATGCACGATGGTTCATTGCATACATTACGACAAGTGGTCGAGTTTTATAATCAAGGTGGAATAACAAATGAAGTGCTTAGTCCTTTAATTAAACCATTGGGGCTTACTGATGAAGAAATTAATGACATAGTCGCATTTATGATGTCATTAACAGGTAGTAATATTGGCACTCTAGTGGCAGATGCTTTTGCAGCACCAATAGGGGATATTAGTAAGGATGATCCAAACTGGGCACATGAGAAGAAGACTAAATAATAATTAGAACATATGAATAAAACACCAAATTACTTGTTAATGGTTATTGTTGGACTTGTTGTAAATTTAATAACGATAATTCCAGCAAGTGCAGATGATGGGCAGTTGATGGAAGCCTATCCACCAAATTATGAAGCCAAAAACTTTAAGCTTTCAGATCTAGCAGGAGAAATGCATGAGCTTGAAGATTATCGTGGCAAGCATGTGTTAGTAAATTTTTGGTCGATGTCTTGCAATGTATGTAAAAGTGAAATGACCACATTACAAAGTGCGCATGAATTACTAGATAGAGAAGACTTAGTCATTGTATCAATTCATGCTGGCGATCCTTCAGAAGGAGTTGAGTCAGTACTCAAACTAAATAACATTAACTACCCAGTATTATTTGACATTGATTTACAGTTGGGTGATTGGGGTATTCCGATCATGCCCACATCATTTATAGTCAGTCCAAAAGGAAACATCCGTTATAGGGCAGTGGGTACGCGGATATGGAACTCGCCATTTATGATTGATTTTATGCAAGGCATATTAGATAGTGATGAACCAAAGCCATCTTCAGCAAAGCCGCTATAGCAGAAGCGAACTTATTTGCAAAATTTCTATCTAACCCTTATTAAATGTATCAAGCAGGATTAGGAAAATTAATGAGCAGGTTATTGTTTATCTCTTTGCTGGGCTATGTATTTGCTGTTCCAGTATTCGCTGAAGGTTTAATGGATCCAATTAGCGGTTCACCCAAAGCAGGTGGTTTTAATCTCGAAGGTATAAATGGCCAGGAAGTCAGTCTGGGTGACTACAAAGGCAGGTTTGTGTTACTAAACTTTTGGGCAACCTGGTGTGCACCGTGTCGTAAAGAAATGCCTGCTATGAGTAATTTGCATAATGAGTTTGGCGGAGAAGGCCTTGAGGTAGTAGGTGTACATGTTGGCCCTAGTTTGGCGGGTGTAAAAAAGTTTTTAGAGGCAGTTCCGGTGTCGTTTACCATACTTATGGATAAAGATATGAGTCTTGCTAGTTGGGGTGTGCAAGGTTTGCCAACCACATTCTTAATTAATCCTGAAGGTAAGCTTGTTTACAAAGCAGTAGGGGAGAGAGAATGGGATTCACCTGAAATGGTCAAATTTCTTAAAAATTTAGTTACCAAATATGAGCGCATGGCTGAAACAGGAGAAGAGCTAGAAGTCCCTGTAGAAAATAATACTCTAGAAGAAAAATCATTTTTTACTAGTTTAAAAGAAACATTTGGTTGGTCGTCAGATGGTCAGTGCGACACTAACAAACTGCTACCAAATTAATTCATGGCTACTATAGAAGAGTGTAGCCCACCTATCCTCGAATACATTTCCGAACACTTTCCTAATGCGACCGTTGAAGAATGGGAGCATGAAAAAAAAGAAAGCTTAAACTTTAATATTCTCGAAAACGAAGTAACTTATGTGCTATGTGTGATGCATGAGTGTTTTGAGAATCAGCAGGTGGCTGATATTAAACCAATGTTAGAAAGCTTTAATGCTGCACAAGTAGTGCGAGACATTAGAGATTTTCCAATTATTGTAACTAATTCTGGTTGTATCTTTGGTTCTCCATAAGCACTTCAGTGCTTATGGAGAATAAACAAAATACTACTCGGAAGTCGTTGGATCAATCATTCCACGAATTTCTGAAATCTTATTCGCAGGGAAACCGCCTTCATTGGCGTGCTTACGAATTTCTTCTTCGTTAGGTGCAATATACGTGCAGTAGACTTTATCGTCAGTCACAACACTTTCTACCCACTGAATTTGTGGACCCATGTTTTTTAAAATACTGCATGACTTTTGCGAAATGCCTTGAAGTTCCGCGGCGGTTAAATCGCCTGCACCGGGAATTTCACGTTCAATTATATATTTAGGCATATTGGGATCTCCTGATAGTTAATCGTTATTTTTTTGTCAAAAGGCTCACTTATATAATGAGTGTAGCGAATATTTAGCAGAGTCTGCTAGTTTCACGATGTATATTTATTGCCCAATAGGGTGGGTCATAGAAACGTCGCATATCCAATTAAGGAGATAAATTTGCTGGATTTCAGATAAAATATGCTATTATTTTGCTGTTGAAGAGTTAGTACACACTACTTTCAAGGATGAATTCGGTAGACAAATAGCAGCATGGACTCCAGCTGCTCCTCAATTTTCTCTCACGTAAGTGATTAAACCAATATGTATTTTAAGGATTTATAGATGGCGGAGACCATGATTCTAGTACCCGGTCGTTCGCAAAGTCAGGGCACTTCATTAAATGAGGGTAAGCTCAAAGACGAATATAAGAGAGTTACATCTACCGCAGAGCTCAATGAAAAAGATATGCGGCGCTTAAAACTTAAGGATGGTGATAAAATCAAACTTAAGTCAGATGTAGGTCAGACTGTTGTTACTTGTAAGAGTAAAAAGGATGCGGATTTACCAACAGGAATGATTTTTATTCCTTACGGACCACCTTCAAGTGAATTGATGGCATCCGATACCGCAGGTACCGGTATGCCTTTATCCAAGCATATGGAAGTTAAGATTACTAAAGTTAAATAATTGGTTAAACATTAGGTATTTTCTATGACTGAAGCTACACCAACAGAAGCACAAGCAAAAGACCAGGTAAAGGACAACAAACCTGCACCGAAAAGGGTAGATCCTAATGCGGGCAAGAATGTAAAAATCGTAAAAGATGCGACTTGCACTTTTTGCGGTTGTGTGTGCGATGACATGGAGCTTACGGTTGATTTAGATGAACACCGAATTATAAAAGCAAAAAAAGCTTGTGTGTTAGGGCGTGCTTGGTTTTATGAGCACACGGTTGATACGCGTCCTGCAGTGTTAATCGATGGTAAAGAAGCAACTTTTAAAGAAGGTGTCGAAGCAGCAGCAAAAATACTAGTCGACGCAAAGTTTCCAATAACCTATGGCATGAGTGATTCTACATGTGAAGCACAACGGGTAACGGTTGAGATTATGGATACAATCAATGGCAACATTGATACCACAACTTCTGTATGTCATGGTCCATCTGGTATGGCTTTCCAAGGTGTGGGTGAAAGTACTGCAACCTTAGGTGAAGTAAAAAATCGTGCTGATCTAGTTATATATTGGGGCGGTAATCCTGCAGAATCACATCCACGTCATTTCACTCGTTATGCAGTTACACCAAAAGGCATGTATATACCTAATGGTAAGAAAGATCGTACAGTTGTATTAGTAGATGTGCGCAGAACACCAAGTACACCCGTTGCAGATATTTTCATGCAAGTTAAACCTGGTAAAGATTTTGAAGTGTTGTGGGCATTACGTGCATTAGTAAAAGGCAAAAAGATTGCAGACGACATCGAAAAACAAACCGGTGTATCGCGAGAAGTGCTTGATGATTTAGTAGAGCGTATGAAGAACTGCCAATTTGGTGTGTTGTTCTTTGGTATGGGCTTAACCATGACGAGAGGACGGCACTTCAATTCAGGCGCATTACTTTCTCTTGCGGCAGACTTAAATGAGTTCACACACTTCGTTGCAAAACCAGTGCGTGGTCACGG
>Ga0265303_10002508_pt1 | contig 11370 bp, 7 predicted proteins | sample Helome_2_FD_192494 | JGI IMG/M metagenome (GOLD analysis project Ga0265303, IMG submission 192494) | Marine sediment microbial communities from subtidal zone of North Sea - Hel_20160317 (Illumina Assembly) | ecosystem: Environmental > Aquatic > Marine > Subtidal zone > Sediment ...
TCGCGTGGATGGATTTCAACGAACATGTCCTGCTGCAGTTCAGCCAGCCAGGCGTTGGAGCGGGTTTCATCACCACCACCCTCATATTCCACCAGTCGACCCGAGGTCAGGATAATCGGATAGTCCTTGGAGAAGTCTTTGGCCTGGATCGACTTGTAGCGTGTCGGCAAGCGCCAGAAGGACTTGCGATCTTCATAGGTCGGATACTTCTCCACCAGGTCACGCCTTGACGTGTACAACGGCTCGCGGTGGATAGGCACCGGATCCGGGAAGGTCCACACCATCGCTCGGGCCTTGGCGTTGCCAAATGGCGAGCAACCGTGTTTGATCGCAACCCGCTGGATGCCACCCGACAAATCGGTTTTCCAGTTTTTACCTTCGGCCGCTGTTTTCTCATCTGCGGTCAGGTCATCCCACCAGCCCAGTTTCTTCAATACCTTGTCGCTGAACTCGGGGTATCCATCCTTGATATCAGAACCTTTGCCGAAGGAACCTTCGGCAAGCAGGTTGCTACCATTGCGCTCCACACCAAATCGAGCTCTGAAGGTCAGACCACCATCAGCCACGTTTTTCGAGGTGTCATACAGGTTAGGCGTTCCCGGATGGTTCATTTCCGGCGTTCCCCAGGAAGGCCAGGGTAGTCCGTAAAAATCACCGTCGGCCGGACCGCCTTCGGCTTTGAGCGTGTCGTAGTCGAAGGTGCCCCAGTTCTCCTGATGCTTTTTCAGGCGTTCCGGGCTTTGACCAGTGTAGCCGATGGTCCACATGCCGCGATTGATTTCGCGCAGGATGTCCTCGACCACTGGCTCTTCGCCATTGACCTCGATGTTCTTGAACATTTGATCCGACAGGCCCAGCTTTTTCGCCAGCTTGTACATGATGGTATGGTCGGGCAACGACTCGAACAATGGCTCGATGACTTTTGAACGCCACTGGAATGAGCGGTTGGATGCGGTTACCGAACCGTAGGTCTCCATCTGCGTGGAGGCCGGCAACAGGTAAATTCCGTCTTTACGATCCGGCATTACCGCTGAAGCCGTTGGATACGGATCGACGATAACCATCATTTCGAGCCCATCCATTGCCTTTTTCTGCTCTACGCCACGAGTCTGGCTGTTGGGCGCATGGCCCCAGAAGAACATTGCCTTGAGGTTGTCGTTCTGCGCGATATTCGCCTTGTCTTCGAGCACACCGTCAATCCAGCGAGATACCGGTATACCCTTGGTGTTCATGACATGCACATCCTTGCCCTTGCTCTGCTCGTAGCTGCCCTCGTCAAACTGGCCCTTGACCCATTCGTAATCCAGATCCCAGACGCGTGACCAGTGTTTCCACGAACCGGCGGACAGGCCGTAGTAACCCGGTAATGTGTTGGAAAGCACGCCCAGATCGGTAGCGCCCTGCACATTGTCGTGGCCGCGGAATATGTTGGCGCCGCCGCCGGAAACACCCATGTTGCCGAGCGCCAACTGGAAGGCACAATAGGCACGGGTATTATTGTTGCCGATGGTGTGCTGGGTTCCACCCATGCACCAGATGAAGGTGCCGGGACGGTTGTCCGCCATCGCCTTGGTGGCGGCGAAGACCTGATCTTCAGGAACGCCGGTAACACGCTCTACTTCCTTCGGGTTCCACTTCTTGACTTCCTTCATGACGTCGTCCATGCCATAAACCCGCTGACGGATGAATTCCTTGTCTTCCCAGCCGTTTTCGAAGATATGCCACATCATGCCCCAGATGATCGCGACGTCGGTACCGGGGCGAATCCTGAGGAAGTGGTCGGCATGCGCCGCGGTGCGCGTGTAACGCGGGTCGATAACGATCACCGGTGCGTTATTTTCTTCCTTGGCCTTGAAAATGTGCTGCAACGCCACCGGATGCGCTTCGGTCGGATTGGAACCGATAAGCAATATCGCCTTGGAAAAATGGATATCGTTGTAGGAGTTGGTCATCTCGCCGTAACCCCAGGTGTTTGCAACCCCGGCTACCGTGGTCGAATGACAGATACGCGCCTGGTGATCGACGTTGTTAGTGCCCCACATCGCCGCGAACTTGCGGAACAGGTAAGCCTGCTCGTTGCTGTGCTTGGCGGAACCCAGCCAGTAGACCGAATCCGGTCCGGATTTTTGCCGGATATCGAGCAGCTTGTCACCGATCTCGTTGATCGCTTCATCCCAGGAAATCTTCTTCCATTTGCCGTCTACCAGCTTGGTCGGATACTTTAAACGGCGCTCGCCGTGTCCGTGTTCACGAATCGCTGCGCCCTTGGCGCAATGCGCACCCTTGTTGAACGGATGGTCAAAAGCCGGCTCCTGCCCTGTCCAGACGCCATTTTGAACCTCCGCAATAATGCCGCAACCGACCGAGCAATGGGTGCAGATCGTCTTGACCCGCTCGGTATTGCCGGCTGACGCTGAAGTCGCCGCTTCGGCTTTTTTCATCATCACCGGGGTAACAGTCGTCGCCAGCGCGGCGCCGCCTGCCATCAGGCTCGAATTTCTTAAAAAGCTTCGGCGGGTAATACCCGCGGGTGCGGATTTACTGACGACATTGTTATCGACAGTAGAGGATACTTTGGTTAATTTTTTCATTTGGAACCCCCCCAGGTTAAATGTCAGCTGACTTGTAGTAATCCATAACATGCGGGGTTAACTGGTAACCCTTCTGACTTGGTTTTGCAGCGATATCTTCGCTTACTTCGGCAATGGCCGCGGTACTGGCCAGGGAAGTGGTTGCCACGGCTGCTCCAACTAGCGTGGACTTCTTGATAAATTCTCGGCGTTCCTGGTCCTCAGGCTGGCTTTTGTTTTTCACGGGCTTTTCCTCCACAGGGATATCTAGAGTTATGTCGTTTTATTTTTAACTGTGCATCAACAGGTATGCAGTCTCCAGTTCAATAAATGCCGCGCCAAATTGCGCAACTAGTTTATAGAAATCGGCCGATCGGGCGTTGCCCAGATCGGCAAAAAATCGCTCGAGCCAGGACTTCATGTGCGTATCGAAGAAGCGTTGTTGCTCGGAAAGACTCGTAGCGTCGAAAATCATAACAGAAAAAACTTCAAAAATCGCGGCCGCGTGGTCTTCCGGTTCGTGCGTTTCTGCACTGCGTTCGAAGCCGAGCGCGCGTAAATCATCGCGCAGGTCGCTAAGTGGCTGTTCCATAAGGAATCCGGTCAGATACCAGGACTCATAAGGCACCACTTCGCCCTTGCCGACGCCGATAAACAGCGCGTTATATTCGTCTTCCAGTTGATTTAAATCAATATTTCGGGCCGCCCCGGCAAGCTCCGACATGGCCTCGAAGAGTGCGTCCGGTTCGGCATCACCTTGAGGTGACAGCTCAACCAGGCGGTCCAGCAGGGCCTGCTCCGGCGGCGCCCGCAGCAGCGCCGCCAACAGGCCATAGGCTCCCGCCCGATAGCGTTGCTCGTTTTCGAGGGCTTCGTCTTCGGCGGTAGGCATGGTCAAATCATCCTGTCAGTTTACTGAAAACGCTTCAGCGGATTGAACTCCCCGCCCATTGCATCGGGATCCTGGGCAATATCGACCACACGGCAATCCTCACACATTTTAAGCCGGTCGAGTGCGCGCTGGTTGCCGAACATATGATGATCCTTCAGTTTTTCCTGCATTTTATGGATTACCGAAGTCGGCGCAAAGGGCTTGCCGCAGGCGATACAGGCAAACGGCGTATCACTGTTGAGTTCTCGAGCGCGATTTCTGCTTTCCAGATCGAATAACAGGCGCGGTTTCAAGGTAATCGCATCCTCCGGGCAGGTCTGCACACAGGCACCGCATTGCAGGCAATTACTTTCAATGAAAAAAACTTCGGGGATTGCGCGATTTGAACCATCCTGCAGGGCCCGGCCGGGACAGGAACCGACACAGGCCATGCACAGGGTACATTTGGCGGCATCGATAACCACTTCGCCAAAGGGTGCGGGCACCGGCAAGTCGACCCGGTCTGCCTGCGGCTTCAATTTCGCAACCAGGTGATCGAGCGCCTGATATATAGCGTTGCGCTTGGCCTGCGGCATATCAAGCACCGAGGCTTCAATTTCGTCGCGGGTATCGATCTCGGGCAATGCCGCGTCATGCCCACAAAGGCTGACACAGTATCGATCGAGGCCCAGGCCGATGAGGAGCTCCTGGACCCAGTCCACCTGCTGCGCCAGATTACTGCTGGAACTTCGCGGGACCTGTTCGTCGACGTGCAGAACAACCTGCATCGCGCCATAGGCAAGTGCCGAGAGGCATAAATCCATACCCACACTGGCCAGTTCTTCGACCCCAAGTGGCAGCACATTATCGTACGCCTGCAAATAGGATTCCACGGCGTGATTTTCACCGTGAAACAGCAGGATGGGGTTTTTACCGCCCTGCCGCAGATACTCGCCGAGCGTGTCGCGCACGCGTTTCCCATTATCGCGCAGGTTCGGATACAGGTAACGAATGGCGCCGGACGGGCATACGGTGGTGCAGCTGCCACCACCCTGGCACAGGTAGGGATTGACTTCGATACGTTCACCAATACTCCGAATCGCTTCCGCGGGACAGGCGTCGATGCATTGCCGGCAGGTAATCTTGCCATTTACCCCGTGCGCACATATCGACGGATCGTAATCGAAGTACCTGGGTTTTTGAAACTCACCCTGCAGACCCTCGAGTTCCTCCGTTAACGCAGCTGGATCCCAGTCCTTCGCCGCCACATGAAAATACCCGGGCGGCAGCATTTCACGCGCCAGTCGCGCGGCTTCATGCAGGTCGAGAATCGCATCCCCCTTGTGGAGGCTCGAATTGCCGTGCTGATCGGTAACCTCGACCAGGTATGCACCCAGGTAGCCATCGATCTGTAGATTATTGCCGGTCGACGAAATCGTTTCCAGGTTGAGATTCGCAGGCAGTTCGGCACAGCGCTGCAACGCATCGTCATCACCGACTGCGATCACCCCGCCAGCGGACTGGTAGGTAACCAGGCTGGTTGGTTCGAACTCGAAGCTGCCGCGCAGTCCCAGGGCCTGTTGTTGTGCCTGCTTGTTACTCATCGTCTTGTTTTTGCCTGGGTCTGGATTCCTGCTCTGCTTGCGCCAGGGTTTCGGGCTGCTCATCTAGTTCCGCTTCGACTTCATCTTCGCTGGATTCCAGCGCCTGCATATCATCATCCGCGATTTCGTCGATTTCGTCATCTTCTGCGGCGGCTTCAGCAGCTGCTTCCGCCTCACGCAGCTTTTGCGCCTGCATTTCGATCTGATGCTTCATGTCGCAGGTAACGATATCGCCGAGCTTTTCGAAATAGGTATAGTCTTCGTCGTACTCATCGAGCCCGTCACGAATATTGAATACCGGGGCTTTGAACAGTTTACGCAAAGCCAGGTTGCGCAATTCGTCACTGACGCCCGCGGACATGAAACCACTGAAATCGGAGTCTTCATTGAGCGATTCTATATCCGGCATGTCGGCATCGGTCAGTGCAGGTTTCTCCACCGCATCGACTTCTTCCGCAGCAGGCATGGCCAGGCTGGCCTCCTCGTTCGGCGATGCCGATTCCCCGGCAGCGGGCGCCAACTGGTCAGCTTCCAGTTTACGTCGCGACCAGCGCGACAGCACCGATTCCTTACTCTCCCCGGTCATGACGATTTTTCCCCGGTAATGGTTCCGGGTTTCTCCGTTTCATGCCAGTTTTTAAGCTTGCGTTTGGTTTTTTTGATCGCAACATAATGGGTCAATACATAGGCCTCCGCCCATTGGTAGAGCTCTGCCGGGATCTCAACCGAGTAGATTTGCTCGTCTCCCTCGAGATAGGCATGCACTTCATCGAAGCTCAGTGACACCAGGTAAGGCACCGGCATTTCATCGCCGGAATCGGGTTGACTGGCGACGATAAAACAGCCCGGCTGGGGCGACATCAGGTTATGGTAGTAGCTTTCACATTCATCGACGTGAAGCCGCAGGCTTAACCCCGTGACCAGGAAATGTTCGACTTCGCCATGCTGGTAAATCCGGGTTACCGATTGCGCCTCATCTTGCTCGCGCACGACCACGCCCAGCGCGTCATAACGGAAATCAGCCCAGGGATGCGTGGAAGGCTGTTTTTCCATGACAACCGCAAGGTTCAGGTGGTCGGGAAGCTTCTGATCGAAATCTTCCAGCTCGAGTTTTTCCATGGGCTCCTGTCGAGGTCAGCGGAAAGCTAAAGTGCAGTTATATCACAGCCAGCCTACTATCGCGCAACCATGGAAATTGCAGGGTTTATGGTTTGGCTTTGCTTTACAACAGGTTTTATCCCGCCTCCGGACGATAGATATCCAGAAAACTGTCAATCCCGCGCAAGCCTACACGGCCCGGCGGGAATCTTGCTTAGGCTACCTCGGGGGTAGGTTCGCAAAAGTCGCTCCCAAACGGCAAAAAACGCCGTTTGGTCCATCCATGGAATCGCTTGGAGCTCGAAGCGTCGGACCGCGGCGTCCATGCCTCGCTACACTTTTGCGAACCTACCCCCGAGGAAGCCACCCACTGTCAGGGGATGGCATTAATGCGCCGGTTATTGCTGCTCGAGAGTAAAACTGCGCTCGTTTTTCAACGCAGGGATGCGATCTCGTGCCTGCTGCACGAGATCGAGATCGATTTCAGCATAAATCACCCCGGGTTCGGCGCCACCATCGGCGAGGATTTCTCCCCAGGGATCGATGATCAACGAATGTCCAAAAGAATAGCGCTTGTCAGCATGATGCCCGCATTGATTCGGCGCGATGATAAAGGCACCGGTTTCGATCGCACGAGCACGCACCAGCGTGTGCCAGTGCGCCTGCCCGGTGGTCTGCGTGAACGCCGCGGGAATGGTAATGAATTGCGCACCTGCCTGCGCCAGCGCCCGGTATAGCGCGCCAAACCGCAGGTCGTAACAAATCGACAGCCCAAGCCTGCCCAGGGATGTTGCAACCACCACGGCCTTGTCACCGGGCTCGATGGCATCCGATTCGCGGTAGGCCTCACCGTTTTTGAGCTCGATATCGAACATGTGTAACTTATTGTAGCGCGCCCGAATATCACCCGAAGCATCGATTAAGAAACAGCGATTAAAAATTTTCTCATGCTCGAGAATCAGCTGCGATCCGACCAGGATGGTAACGCCATGCTCGCGCGCTTTGTGCCGAAACGCGGCCAGACCGATATCATCGGCTTCAGTACAGGTGGCCGCTGGAATCTGTTCGTTGACCGGCTCAATCAGACCCACGGTTTCCGGCAGCGCGATAAACTCCGCACCCGCTGCCGCGGCTTCATCGATGCGCGCGCATACCCAGTCGATATTGGCCTCGATGTCGCGAGTGGCGGTATTTTGAATACAGGCAGCGCGGAACAGGCTCATTTAAATCACGCTCTCCGGATCGTGATAATCGTAGCCGAGATCGTGCGCGACTTCACGCTGGGTGATCTTTCCCTGGTGCACGTTGAGGCCATCGCGCAACCAGCGATCATCCCTGAGTGCCTGCTGATAGCCTTTGCCGGCGAGGGCGATGATATGCGGCAGGGTTACATTGTTAAGCGCGTAAGTCGAAGTACGCGGCACCCCACCGGGCATGTTGGCGACACAGTAATGCACCACATCGTCGACAACGTAGGTCGGCTCGGCATGCGTTGTCGCCCGTGAGGTTTCGCAACACCCGCCCTGGTCGATCGCGACATCGACAATAACCGCGCCGGGCTTCATATCCTTGACCATCTGCGCAGTGACCAGCTTGGGCGCTTCGGCACCGGGAATCAATACACCTCCGATTACCAGGTCGGCCTCTACCACATGGCGCTCAATTGCGTCATCGGTGGAAAACACGGAATTGGTGCTGCGCCCAAACTGTCGCCAGTGGCTCTCAATTGCTTCTGAACTGCGATCGATTACCCAGACATCGGCACCCATGCCGACGGCAATATGCGTAGCGTGCGTGCCCACCACCCCGGCGCCTAAAATCACCACCTTGGCCGGATCAACCCCGGGCACGCCACCCAACAGCATACCTAACCCGCCATGCGGTTGCTCGAGACAATAGGCGCCGGCCTGGATTGCCATGCGACCTGCAACCTTCGACATCGGCGCCAGCAAGGGCAGGCCACCATACGGCGAGGTCACCGTTTCATAGGCAATGCAGACGGCACCACTGCCGACCAGGTCTTTGGTCTGCTCAGGATCCGGCGCAAGATGCAAATAGGTGAACAGCACCTGGCCTTCGCGCAGCATGGCGCGTTCGCCGGCCTGCGGCTCCTTGACCTTGACCACCATTTCCGCGCGCGCGAAAATCTCTTCGGCGGAATCGATGACCTGGGCGCCGATCTTTGCGTACTCGTCGTCGCTGACACCGATACCTTCCCCGGCCCTTTTTTCAACCATGACCTGGTGGCCGTGTTTAATCGCTTCGCGCACACTCGCCGGAGCCATACCAACCCGATACTCGTGGTTTTTAATTTCCTTTGGAACACCTATCAACATAACTGCAACCTTAAAATGATGAATAAAACGCAAAAGTAATCGAGCGCCATTAACCAGGCTAGTGCCAGCAAATTTAATTTACTGGACCAGACCGGGGATTACGCAAATTGCTATTGCTTAATGAAGCACATCAACGTATTCAGCGAAGGATCATTCGCTTGCAGAAGCCGTTGCTGCAAATCCACAAACCCTGACCTGCATACCTGGTCCACCCAGAATTCCACCCCCTCAAAAAGCCGCAGTTCACGACGATCTTCTTCCCAGCTGACCCCAAGCCCGGCATTGAATACGGTATGCACCAGCGAACAGAAAACTCGCATTTCGTCGGTGCCGGCATCATGGTCACGCAGCACAAAGCGCCCGGCAGGACGTAACACCCGGTGAATCGATGCCAGATAGGCCGCCAATTTGTCACGGGGGCAATGATGCAGTCCGATGTAACAGGTCACCAGATCGAGACTTGCATCAGCGATTTCAGATCGAGGTATCGGGTCATAGTCGTTGAGCGGAAAAAAATGACCGCTCTGGCGCAGGCCGCCGCGCTCCATGATCTCGGGTAGTGAGTTATCGGGGGGCGTTTCATTGCTTAAATACACCTTGCCCGTAATGCCGGGCGATTGGCGCAGTTTCTTCACGTAGCGACCCGTCGAACCCAGTTCAAGATAGCCGTCGATGGAACCGGCATTATTCAATATTTCGACAGTTTGACGCTGCATCTCCGATTTTTGCCTAGCTAGCGCAGGCAACGCGTAAGTAAGCTCTGACAACGGGGTTTTTATACCTGGAATTTGTTTAGCCAGTGACCGATAGATATCAGGGTCCTGTTGATAACTGTTGCAGGCCTGGATAATAAGCTCATGAAACTTATCTTCCGGGTAAAGGTGGTAGATTACCTGCAAAAATCGATAGAACTGGTCCCTGCTGGTGACCTTTCCGTAAACCCTGCGAAATTCAGAAGCTGCCGTAACCGGATCGGCAAACAACTCCGGATCGGATGAGGCCCGATAGTATTTTTGCCACAGGATATTTCGAAATCTATAGTCGGGATCCAGCTTGTCTTTTAGCTTGAACAGCTGTTTTGCATTGGGATAGGCCGCATGAAACTGGTCATACCTGGCATGCGGCTGATAAGGCAGGTAGTACGCACCCTGCTGCGAGATCACGGCATCTATTAACTCACGGGTCCATACCGCCACCCGTTCTCGCTCGTAACTTGACGTACCCTGTTTGTAGTAAAGCACAAACGCAAACACTTCCTGCCGGGCCCAGGCGAGCAATGACCCCGGATCCTGACGTGCGTGCCGGATCGAAATATTCACCAGGGTAACACCATGACGGGTAAGTATTTCTGCCAGCGCAGCTGTAAATTCGAGCAGCCTGTCAGGTGCCACAAAATACTCCTGCAGCACGTAGGTTTTGCGATCCCTTGATAACGGCTCCAGTTCAGCCACATCATAGTCTGCCTCCTGGTTACGCAAAATCACTTTGTTACGCAGGTAAAGTAACGGCTCGTATATGTACTCACGCCGAAGATGTCCACCAGGCATCTCGGTGATGATCCATAACATGTATTTTTCAAGCAGGAATAATTTTTTCCCGGAACCACCTGCTCCCCTATTAACCGGCTTGTCGGACTCCTGCCAGGTCACTGCCCGTACTTTTGAAAATTTTGGCGGAATCATGTCGGCGTTGTGAAATACCGCGGCAGCGTTGTCCCTCACATTTTCAGCAAAGTAGCGCTGGTACTGTTCGATCGGCATTTTCTGATGAATCCGTTCGATACGTTTGTTTTCAGCCAATTCCAGCTCGGCCGCGACGATAATGCCAATCGCACCGTAGCCACCGATGGCCGCATAAAACATTCTTACGTTCCTTTTCGGAGTCGCCCTGACCAGCTTACCGTCGTGCAGGATTAGATCGATCGACTTGACCGCAAGAATTACCGGGCCGAGCCCTACGTACCGTCCGTGACAGTTAACACTTAACGAACCACCCACGGTGAAATTCGAGTAGGTCTGCATGATTTTGATGGCGAGGCCGTAATCGTTAATCCGATCCTGTATTTGTTTCCAGCGGATTCCTGCCTGGACGCGGATACTTCGATTTTCGGGGTCAAAATCAATTACCTGGTTCAGGCCACGCATATCGATATGCAGTGTACCTGGACAGGCAGTCTGCCCGCCCATGCTGAATCGTCCACCGCCGATTGAGAGCGGCTTGTCAGTACTGCGAAGTATCTGCTGAAGTTGCTCAATGGTGCCCGGCGCATAAACTTCATCGACTTGCACCGGGTAAAGTCCCGTCACGTCATTAACGACGGTGGTACTTGTCGGCAGGCCGTTGTTGTCAAAGCTCATTTCGGCTTTATCGCCGATGAGCAAACGCATCCGTTTCAGGACAGGCAGCCGGTAGCGGTTAAACAGCTCTGCCGACCCCGATTCGGAAACTATTGCGAAGCCGTTACGCAGATAGAATCGGATAGCCCCTTCATTCACATGTGTAACATCGAGCTCCAGACTTCGATATCCCTGGCTTCGAGCTTCATCGATGGTATACGCCAGCAATTTGGTGCCATAACCCCGCCCACGCACTTCCGTATTGACGGCAATATTGTTGATGTAAAAAGCATCGTCTGCAGGGGGAGGCACGTAATTTGATAAAGCCCTGCTGACCGTTCCAATCAAAAATGGCCAGTGTGAAAACGGGGTCGCGCGAAGCATGTTCACGGCACCGGGCAATTCGGCCTGCAAAAATTGTTGGCGACTGTAGCCGAGCACAACCCCCACTGTATCCTTCCCATCTTTCATCACCGCAACATAACGGTAACCAAACTGGCCATTAGGACGTTGCAACAGCTTCTCCAGTACCTGTTCGGCCTTGAGCCGAGACTG
>Ga0265303_10002509_pt1 | contig 11369 bp, 8 predicted proteins | sample Helome_2_FD_192494 | JGI IMG/M metagenome (GOLD analysis project Ga0265303, IMG submission 192494) | Marine sediment microbial communities from subtidal zone of North Sea - Hel_20160317 (Illumina Assembly) | ecosystem: Environmental > Aquatic > Marine > Subtidal zone > Sediment ...
CCGGACTCGCGAAAACGTTCGAGCATCCATGCACTAAGTTGTTGGCTGGCGAAATCTCCGCCGCGCTTTATGTGCATGACGGTTTTCATACTTTTGTTGAGGGCGGGAAACCGTGCACGAATTTGCTTGGGATCCGAAACTACTTCGAGGTCGATGTCCGATTGCGTGTTCGGCATCACAGCATCTTGTCGGCGCGTTGCCAGCACGTAACCTCGCTCGGTCATGTTAAAGACGTTACCGGTATCGTGTGCGAGTCTCGTCATCTGGTCGATGCTATCGTTGGTGAATGCCGTCATCGTCGGATGGGGCCACCAATTGCGGTAGTTGTCGCCCGATTGTGCGCTCGTATAGCTCATCGGCTGCCGATAGTCGATCAGCATCACCGATGACTTTCGGAATTCGCCGCAAAGGTAATACGCGGTCGCAATGCCGGCGATACCGGCACCGACAATTACGATCTCGACATCGTTGTCAGTATTGGCGGGTATCGAGGTAGGCCTGTTCCGATATGCGTGAGTTGGCCGAGACAGTCTCGAGAAACTCGAAATACGCCGTGCCAATCTTTGCGGCGGCAGGATCTGCCGCCATCAGCTCGTCAACGACCTCTTGCGCGATCGAACGCAACAGCCTGATCACTTCTTCCGGGAACGGTCGAATCTCAATATTCGGGTCTTGCTGCAGCTGTTGCAGTGACATTGCATTACCGTGCGTGTACTCCGCCGCCATGTCTAGACCGATTGCCTGACACGTTGTGCTGACAATTTCCTGCAGGTCGACTGGCAATGTGTTCCACGCATCCATGTTTATAATAGTTTCGAGCCCTGGCCCCGGTTCCTGCCAACCCGGGTAGTAGTAATAGCGTGCGGCTTTGTGCAAGCCAAACGACGCATCATTGTATGGGCCTACCCATTCCGTCGCATCGATCGCGCCCGTCTGCAACGCCGTAAAAATTTCCGAACCTGGCAACGTTACCGGCGTTCCACCCGCGCGGCGCAGCACTTCGCCACCAAGACCAGGGATACGCATCTTCAGGCCTTTGAGATCATCGACGGAATTGATTTCCTTATTGAACCAGCCACCCATCTGTACACCGGTATTACCGGTAGGAAACGGTACGAGATTGAACGGCTCGTAGAGCTCACGCCAAAGCGCCATGCCGCCCCCGTAATAGAGCCAGCCGTTTAATTCCAGGTTGTTCATACCAAACGGGATGGCCGTAAAAAACTGTGCCGCATCAACCTTGCCCTTATGGTAGTAAGACGCGTCGTGACCCATCTCCACGGTGCCCCGGCTAACCGCGTCGAAGACCTCGAACGCCGGTACCAACTCACCCGCGCCGTAGACTTTTATTTTGAGCCGACCTGCCGACGCGGCTTCAACCCGCTCGGCGAGATTCTCGGGCCCCATGCCGAGACCCGGAAATTTCGGCGGCCAGGATGTTACACACGACCACTCGAAGGTCTGCTGCGAGGCGGAGCTGTGATCGGCGCAATTGCTACTTTGCTTCGCGCAGGCTGTGAGGGTTGCGGCAGCGGCGAGGCTGCCCACGAATTGCCTTCTTTTCATTATGGGTCCGTAGCTTAATGGGCTCCGGCTAGTCTATTGCTCGTCCACGGTAAAGCCAAACGGCAGCCTGTGGCTGTTGGTGGGATTTATTTGTACGTATTATATTCCACTAATTTTGCTATTTAGCCCAAATATGACAGAGCATTTCCCACTTTAAAGGAAAAAACCCCGACCAAAAGGCCGGGGCTCCTCCTTCCCTGGTCCGGCCGGCGAGTGAGGGCCCGGATTCGCCGTCCCTGGCGTCATTATGGGCCCACTTTCAATGCTAATTTTCCCACCGGCCGGTCCGGCCAGTCTCGCATCTCAAGCAACGCGATGTGCCTTATCATTCTGAAGCAAGCATCAATAAAGGCTCACCGGGGGCAAATTCCTTGAAAGGCAGGCAAATATGATCGGGCTGCTGCAACGCGTCTCTGAGGCTGCGGTCATCGTGGAGAACCGGATAATCGGGCGAATCGACCGAGGGCTCCTGGTACTGGTTGGCGTGCATCGCGACGACGCCGAGCGAGACGTCACGCGACTTGCAGAGCGCCTGCTGACGTATCGGGTTTTTCCCGACGCTGCAGGCCGCATGAACCATAGCCTCCAGGACATACAGGGCGGCTTGTTGCTGGTGCCGCAATTCACGCTGGTGGCCGATACGAAAAAGGGGACCCGCGCCAGTTTCACCAAAGCGGCCTCTCCCGAGACGGGTGCGGCCTGTTTCAATCAACTTGTTGCGATCTGCCGGCAACGATTGGCAAAAGTCGAGACCGGTGAATTCGGGGCCGACATGCAGGTCAAACTAAACAATGACGGGCCTGTCACATTCTGGCTCGAGTCATGAAGACCCTGTGACACGGGTACGGTTTTGTTGCACAGGCGGAGGTATCATGAACATAATTCGCGCCCGGCTTTGGTCGGCGCTATGTTTCGCCATTCGACACGGGGCAGTGCCCCAGGAGTTTTGAGATGTTTTCCAACATCGGACCCGTACAGTTACTGATTGTGCTTGCGATTGTTCTTGCGATTTTTGGCACGAAGCGTCTGCGCACCCTGGGTTCAGATCTCGGTAGTGCTGTTAAAGGTTTTCGTTCTGCAGTGAACGAGGCCGACCAAACGACCGATCAAATCAGCGAGTCTTCAGAAGATGCCGACTTCGACAATACGCCGGCCGAAGAAACGCGCAAAGAACACGACGCCTGATTTTCGAAAGCCATGTCCGGTATCGGCGGTTCGGAGTTTCTACTACTTTGTTTAATCGGGCTCCTGGTCCTTGGGCCTGAGAGACTGCCGCGCGTTGCATCGCAGATCGGCAGCTGGCTTGGCCAAGCGCGACGAATGACCCGTGTCATGAAGCGTCAGCTCGAAGAAGAGCTCGATGTCGAAAAGAATATCGGTATTAATCCGAACGAGCTGCTAACACCACTAGACGACGATACGTTTTCGCCCTTGCACGTTGACGAGGACGACAGCGAAGAGAAACCTGCGTGAACGAAACGACGGAAAGCGCTCGCAGCAATCTCGAAGAAGGCACTTTGTTGTCACACCTGGTTGAATTGCGCAGCAGGCTTTTGAAAGTTGCTGCCGCCGTGATTCTTGTTTTTATCGGGCTATTGCCCTTCGCGCGGAAAATTTTTGAGTTTGTTTCGGAGCCACTTCGGGCTGTTTTGCCGAGCGGCCAGATGATTGCTACGGCCGTAGCCTCGCCGTTACTGGCGCCCTTTAAGCTGACTTTTTATGTCGCGCTGTTTGTTGCGATGCCTGTCATTTTGTACCAGACATGGGCGTTCGTAGCGCCGGGTCTCTACAAAAAGGAAAAGCGCTTCGCGATGCCACTGCTCGCCTCGAGCATTCTGCTTTTCTATGCGGGAATAGCGTTTGCCTATTTCGTCGTATTTCCACTGATCTTCGGTTTCATGACTGCTATCGCCCCAGAGGGCGTCGAGGTCATGACGGACGTTACGGCGTATCTCGACTTCATCATGATGCTGGTGCTGGCGTTCGGTTTGGCATTTGAGGTGCCCATCGCGGCCGTATTGATCGTCTGGACTGGATTGACCACGGTGGACAAATTGGGGCATGCCAGGCCCTACGTATTCCTGGGGGCGTTTATTGTCGGCATGCTTTTGACACCACCCGATGTCATCAGCCAGACACTGCTCGCGGTGCCGGTCTACTTGCTCTTTGAGCTTGGCATCATCATGGCGCGCCTGTTCGCGCCTGACCGTCGCGATAGTGCCGAAGAGGCCGCCGCGACAGACGGCTGATTCCCCGGAATCATTCATAAAACAAGGGGTCTGGCTAATCCAGACCTGCGCCGTCGTCAAGTAGCCGGACGGGCGCTAAATAGTGTTTAATGCCTAACCTTGGCCCGCCGAATCACGACATTGCGGCGAGTGACGCCAACCGGGGGAAAACATGACCGATTCCGTTGCCACGACCGCGGACGACTATTCGCACGACGCTGAGTTTCTGGGCCATCCGAAAGGCCTTTACGTCTGCTTCTCAACGGAGCTCTGGGAGCGATTTTCATTCTACGGAATGAAATATTTACTCCTCCTCTATTTAACCAAATATCACCTGTTCTCCGATGAAGCCGGGCTCGATGTCCTTGGCTCTTATGCAGGTCTCGTGTACGCGCTACCGTTGATCGGCGGCATGATCGCGGATCGGTTTCTCGGTATGCGCAAGTCGGTCTTGTTCGGCGGCATTCTATTGTCGCTCGGACACATACTCATGGCCGTCGAAGGCTTCCAGGCCATCAACTATGCGGCCGGTACCGTTTTAACGAACGACCTGACGCTCACAAGCGGCGAGGTTCTTCTGGCCGGTACGACACTCTCCGAGGCTATTACGTTCCGCGACACCGAGGCGCTCAAGGTCTTTTACTTCGCGTTAGCACTGATCGTGATGGGCGTCGGCTACCTGAAGCCAAACATATCCACCATCGTCGGCAAGCTGTATTCCATGGATGATCCGCGGCGTGACTCCGGATTCACGATCTTTTACATGGGCATCAACATCGGTTCATTCGTTGCAACGTTGTTGTGCGGCTGGCTCGGCGAAACGTACGGCTGGAAGTACGGTTTTGGCGCCGCCGGCATTGGCATGATCTTTGGCTTGTTCACGTTCATGTACGGGCAGAAATACCTCATGGGCCACGCCGAGCCTGCGGAGCCTGAAAAACTTAAGAAAAGCTTCCTGGGACCGATCAACCTTGAATGGTCGATTTATCTGTTGAGCCTGCCCGTGCTTGGTGTGCTCTGGCTGCTAGTGCAACATGAGCCCGTCGTTTACCTGACACAGAACGTGTTCCTGATTATTGCGATTGTCGGCTTGATACTCTATTCAATGGTGCATACCAAGCAGGACCAGAACAACACAGTGGCTTACACGATTGCTGGTGTGGCCGTCGTGGCTGCCTTGTACGCGATAGGTGTGAACCTGCACTTCATTCCCGGCAGCGAGACATTAGCCGAGAACGTATTGTATGGCTCAATCATTCTTATCATCGGATTTGTCGTCTACGGGTTTATGACTCACAACTCCGCCGAGTTCGGTCGCACGGTCGTCCTGATGATTCTTATTCTTTCAACGATCGTGTTTTGGGCGCTGTTCGAACAATCCGCAGGCTCGATGACTCTGTATGCGGATCGTGTCGTTGATCGGTCTATTGGTAACACAACATTCACGGCCGCACAGTTTGGCTCGCTCAACGCCGGCTTCATCATGTTGCTGGCCATTCCGTTCGCCGCACTGTGGACGTGGCTCGCAAAGAAAGAGCTCGAGCCGTCCACGCCCGTCAAGTTTGGCCTGGGTATTTTTCAGGCAGGACTCGGCTTCGGTGCGCTGGTGCTCGGCGCAGAATTCCCGGATCAGTCGGGCCAGGTCGCAATGATATGGCTGGTTCTTGCTTATCTGTTGCACACAACGGGTGAGCTTTGCCTGTCTCCCGTTGGTCTTTCCGCTGTGACCAAACTATCGATTGGCAATGTTGTCGGCGTTAGTATGGGCACCTGGTTTCTTGCGACTGCATTGTCTGAAACCGTCGCGACCCGCATCGGCAAGATGGCGGCCATTGGTTCCGAATCCGGGGAAGTTACGAGTTCGGCGGACACGCTCGCCACCTACACGCAGCTCTTTGAGTTCCTGATGTGGTTTGGTCTTGGCGCGGGCGCGTTTATGATCATTATTTCGCCGATCCTGCGTCGCTGGATGCACGGCATTCACTAAAACCCTGTCAATATCGGAAACAGTTTTATGAAATATCTCGTAAGAATCATCGCGGGCATTGTGCTCATATCGGTGCTCGGCGCATGTGCAGAACAGGAGGCAAATGACGCTGCCACTGTTGCATCGGACGAAAACGCACAAGAGTTTATCGCTCGCGCCAATAAAGAGCTCAAAGAGTTGAGGAAAGAAACGGGCGCTGCAGAATGGGTACGCTCGACCTATATCACTCTGGACACGGCAATCCTCTCATCCGCGGCCAGCGAAAAATACGCGGCTTGGCACAGCGGCATGGTGCAGCAATCGCTGCAGTATGACGATGACAAACTAGACGCCGAGACACGCCGTGCGATCGATCTCCTCAAACTCGGCACGTCGTTGCCGACGCCTGCTGACGCCGCGAAGCGCAAAGAATTGACAATGATCGCGACGGAACTCGAAGGCATGTACGGAGCCGGTGAATACTGCATATCCAACGGTGAGTGCAAGAACCTGCAGGAACTTTCCGATGTCATGGCGGAAAGTCGTGACTTTGATGAATTGCAGGGTGCCTGGGTCGGTTGGCGCTCGATCGCTCCGCCCATGCGAGACAAATACCGGCGCTACGTCGAACTCGCTAACGAAGGCGCCAACGAACTGGGTTACAACGATCTCGGCGAAATGTGGCGGGCCGGTTTCGACATGAGTCCGACGGAGTTCGGGCAGGAAACCGGTCGACTCTGGGAGCAAGTGAAACCGTTGTACGACGAGTTACATTGTCATGTCCGTGCGAAGCTTTCAGAAACCTATGGCGAGGATAAAGTGCCTCAAGACGGCGCTATTCCCGCACACCTGCTGGGCAATATGTGGTCACAGAGCTGGGGCTTCATCTATGACATTATGGAGCCGTATCCAGGGGTTGCCGATCTTGACGTCGACAGCACGCTGAAAACGAAGAATTTTTCCCCTCAGGAAATGGTTCGCTCGGCCGAAAACTTCTACGTGTCCTTAGGTATGCCGCGATTGCCAGATACGTTCTGGACGCGCTCCCAGTTTTCGAAACCGCAAGACCGCGATGTCGTGTGCCACGCGAGCGCCTGGGGACTTGACGGCGGCAACGACCTGCGCATCAAGATGTGCATCAAGCAGACTTATGACGAGCTGCGCGTTATCTATCACGAACTCGGCCATAACTACTACCAGGGTGCTTACAAGGATCAACCCGCGCTGTTTCAGGGCAGCGCGCACTCCGGCTTTCACGAGGCCATCGGCGACACCGTCACGCTTTCCATGACACCACAATATCTCGCCGAGGTTGGGCTCTTAGGTTCGGCGGAGGAAAGCGAAAAAGCCGTCATTAACCGGCAAATGCAGATGGCGCTCGACAAGATCGCGTTTCTGCCGTTTGGCAAGCTCATCGACGAGTGGCGCTGGGGTGTTTTCTCTGGCGCTATCCCGCCCGAAGACTACAACGCCGGGTGGTGGGATCTGCGCAACAAATACCAGGGTATTGCTCCACCGGTATCGCGCAGCGAAGCTGACTTCGATCCCGGCGCCAAATTTCACATCCCGTCCAATGTTTCGTACACCCGGTACTTCCTCGCGCACATTCTGCAATTTCAATTCCAGCGCTCGCTCTGCGAAATCGCGGAGCATGAAGGTGATCTCGCCTCCTGCTCGATATTTGGCAGTGGAGAGGCGGGCGACCGCTTCTATGCCATGATGGCATCCGGGCAAAGCGAGCCCTGGCAGGATGCGCTCGAGAAACTGACGGGCACGCGGGAAATGGACGCTACGGCAATCATCGACTACTTCGCGCCACTCATGGGCTATCTCAAAGAGCAGAACGAAGGGCGCAGCTGCGGCTGGTAGATAAGACGTACCGCGCCTGATTGAGTACACTCTGTCGCAAATAATAACAGGGGGATTCTCATGGCTGAGAAACAGGCCAAGAATGACACTTCCAGGGGCATGCTTGCTGCCGTAGAACGCATCGGCAACAAGCTGCCAGACCCAGCTGTACTGTTCATCGCATTGCTGTTTATCGTCTGGGTTCTTTCCTGGTTGCTGTCCTACGTGACGTTTGACGTCATCGATCCTCGTAGTAATGCGCCGCTCGTCGTTAACAATCTGTTATCCGGGTCCGCATTTACAGAGTTCCTGTCCGTGATGGTCACGAACTTCTCGCACTTTCACCCTGTCGGCGTCGTGCTGGTTGCCATGCTGGGCATCGGTGTGGCCGAACATACGGGCTTCATCAATACTGCAATTCGCGCCTTGCTCAATGTAACGCCGGGATGGTTACTGACGCCGATGGTTATCATGGTCGGCATCGTCAGTCATGCGGCCGTTGACGCCGGCTATGTACTCGTCATACCACTCGGTGGTGTTATCTTCTACGCCGCGGGGCGTCATCCACTCGCCGGCATCGCCGCGGCGTTCGCTGGCGTGTCGGGCGGCTTTTCTGCCAACTTCGTGCCGTCGTCCCTCGACCCATTGCTGCAGGGCTTGTCGCAGGCCGGCGCACAAATTCTCGACCCTTCTGTCGTTCTGAATCCACTCAATAATTACTTTTTCACGACAGCTTCATCGGTGCTGATTATCGGTCTTGGCTGGTATTTGACGGACAAGGTGGTCGAGCCGCGGCTGCGTGGCACAGAGATCGACGGCGACGCCGAAGATCTTCCCGAGATGCACGACCTGCAGGCCCACGAACGCGCAGGCTTACGTTGGGCAATCATCTCGATGGTCGTTGGACTCGCATTATTGTTCGGTACCGCTATTCCCGGAGGCTCCCCGTGGCGTGCGCCGGACGGCGCGCTAACAACCGGTGCAGCCCCCATGATGCGTTCGATTGTGTCGTTAATCTTCCTGCTCTTCCTCGTCCCAGGCATTGTCTACGGCATCGCCGCAGGCACGATGAAGAGTTCTAAAGACATGATCGACGGCATGACGCATTCCATGCACACCATGGCCTATTACCTCGTGATCATGTTCTTCATTGCGCAATTCGTGTACGCCTTTGGTCAGTCGAATCTCGGCGTGCTGCTTGCTCTGGAGGGTGCCGCGTTTCTGAAAGCACTGGCGATGCCTTCGGCCATAACAATCGTTGGTATTGTGTTACTGACCGCTTTCGTCAATATCTTCGTTGGCTCGGCCAGTGGCAAGTGGGGGTTACTGGCACCGATTTTTGTACCCATGCTGATGTCTCTCGGTATTTCCCCGGACCTGACGCAGGCCGCCTATCGGGTCGGTGACTCCAGCACCAATATCATCACGCCGCTGATGCCGTATTTCCCGTTGGTTGTTGTCTACTGTCAACGTTACGTGAAAGGCACGGGCATCGGCACCGTAACGGCCATGATGTTGCCGTACTCGATGTGGTTTCTCCTGACCTGGACCATCTTCCTGACCGTTTACTCTTTGATCGGTTTGCCGCTCGGCATCCAGTCCAGCTACACGTACCCATAATTTTACGCGAGTAATTTATGCACGATTTTGAAAAACTCGGCGCTTTCTATCTCGGCAAGCGCTATGACATGGAAGCCGAAACACTTACGGAAGACCTGGTCTTATACGACTCCAAGGACCTGACGACGCATGCCGTAATTATCGGCATGACCGGGTCCGGTAAAACCGGTCTCGGTATCGGAATTCTCGAAGAAGCGGCGCTCGACCACATCCCGGTCATCGCGATCGACCCCAAAGGCGACATGGGCAACCTACTGCTCACGTTTCCGAAACTACAAGCGTCCGACTTTCGACCGTGGATTAACCCGCGCACCGCGACTGACAAGGGCGAGACTGCCGATGAGTTCGCGGCAGCACAGGCAGCGCTCTGGAAGAAGGGCCTTGGCCAATGGGGACAGGATGGCAAGCGCATTGCGCAACTGCGGAGCAATGTCGATCTTGCAATTTATACGCCCGGCAGTAATTCAGGCGTACCGGTCTCTGTGCTGCAATCTTTCAGCGCGCCCGACGACGCACTGATTGATGACATCGATCTTTACAGGGAGCGCGTGCAGTCGACCGCCACGGGTATCCTGACGTTGCTCGACATTGACGCGGATCCGGTTGCCAGCCGTGAACACATCCTGATATCGAAACTGCTGGACAACGCCTGGCGGGAGGGTCGCGATCTCGACGTTCCAGAGCTAATCGCCGAAATCCAGAATCCGCCTATCACTAAAGTCGGCGTAATGAACCTCGACTCTTTTTTCCCGGCCAAGGATCGTTTCGCACTGGCAATGCGGCTCAATAACCTGCTCGCGGCACCCGGTTTCGAGGCGTGGATGACGGGCACGCCGTTAAATGCCAAGAGCCTGTTGTACACGGACGAAGGCAAGCCTCGCATCTCGGTGATGTCAATTGCACACCTGGACGATGCGCAGCGCATGTTTTTTGTGTCTATGTTGTTGAACGAGATCATCGGCTGGATGCGCGCACAACAAGGCACGTCCAGCTTACGTGCCATCCTCTATATGGACGAGATTTTCGGCTACATGCCACCTGTGGCGAACCCGCCGTCCAAGAGACTGTTTCTTACGCTGCTGAAACAAGCGCGCGCCTACGGTCTCGGCCTCGTATTGGCGACGCAGAATCCCGTCGACCTCGACTACAAAGGTCTTTCAAATACAGGCACATGGTTCATCGGTCGCCTGCAAACCGAACGCGACAAGGCGCGCGTCATGGAAGGGCTCGAAGGCGCGAGTGGTGGTGACTTTAATAAGCAGGACATGGAGCGCACGATCGCCGGGCTCGGCAAGCGCCGCTTCCTGTTGCACAACGTTCACGAAGATGAAGCTGTCGTCTTCAACACGCGCTGGGTAATGTCGTATCTCGCCGGCCCCCTGACGCGCGACCATATCCGCACATTGATGTCCAAGGTCAAGAAGAAGATATCGGCGGCAGCAAAAGCGGTTTCGAAACCAAAGCGCAAGAGCCAGGACAGTGCACCCGCATTGCCACCAACCGTCGAACAGTACTTCGTCAAGGGACATGCCGAGGAGCTTGTCTACCATCCACGCCTGATTGCTGCGGGTGACCTCGTTTTCACGAGCGCGCGTTACAACGTCGAGGACGAACGCAACCTGTTGCATACGGTCGAATTCGAAGACGGCCCGGTCGAAATCGACTGGGACGATGGCGAAGCGCTGCATATTACTGTTGACGATCTTCTCGACGAGGGAGTGGAAGGAGCAAGTTACGCAGCATGTCCGGCCGCAGCGAGTAACGCCAAGGGTTACACTCGTTGGGGCAAAGAGTATAAGCGCTGGTTGAGGCAGAACGAAAATATCTCCTTGTACAAGAGCAAACGCTTCAAGCTGACATCAACAGCCGGAGAGACGGAAGGTGACTTCCGGGCCCGGCTGCAAGACGCGGCCAGCGAATTGCGTGACAAGTCGATCGCGAAAATCCGCAAACGCTACGCCAGCAAAGTGACTACGCTCGAGAATCGATTGATGAGAGCCGAGCAGGCTATCTCGCGCGAGAAACAACAGTCCACCAAGAAGAAACTGGATACGGCCATTTCTTTTGGCACGGCCATTCTCGGCGCCGTGCTGGGCCGAAAGAAACTATCGAGCAGCACGGCAACCAAGATTGGTTCGGCG
>Ga0265303_10002510_pt1 | contig 11366 bp, 8 predicted proteins | sample Helome_2_FD_192494 | JGI IMG/M metagenome (GOLD analysis project Ga0265303, IMG submission 192494) | Marine sediment microbial communities from subtidal zone of North Sea - Hel_20160317 (Illumina Assembly) | ecosystem: Environmental > Aquatic > Marine > Subtidal zone > Sediment ...
TGACGAGGCCTTTGCACCGATCAAGAAAACCCTCTTCAGCACGGGCACACATGAGGAACTGCCTCTCCTGAACCGTGCCCAGGCCGGCATCCTGCTCGAAATATTGAAAGACATGTTCTACCAGTGCTTCGTACGCCGCGGACAACTCACTCGCGCAATCAAGGTTCGCCGCTTCTTTGTGACCGAAGCCAATAACGACAACGTCGCCTCCGCCTGAATCCAACGTCCTGCTGGTTAGTCCGCCTGGAAAGAGATCGAGTGAATACTCTCTAGCGGGTGTATGTGCACGCGCCGAATACCCGCGTCATAGAGCATTACGTACTGCCCTGTTGTGCTGAGCAGCGTCGAGGCTCTGGCCTCGCCGCCGTTGGCGAATACAACATCGACGCGCTTCCCATCACCTGCCTTCGTGTCACGAGCTTCGACGCCGGCAAATATGTGGAGAAAAGCCAGCACGACAAAGATCGCCACGAAGTTATTCGCAAACCGGTAGCTGCGTGATGCGTACCAGCCCAGCCACTTTCCAGTCCCCTTCCTCTCCAGACGCCGGCTCGACGAGTTGTCGAGCAGCACGAGCACCACGGCAATCCCCACAAGGGCCCAGGTGAAGGTCTCCTTCAGAGACGCGATCAGGAAATCGCTGACTTGAGCGTAATTGAAGACGTTAATGCCGAAATGCCGCAGATAGGCCCAGGAATAGAACATGCCGACAACCGAGGCGGCCACATAGAACGCCGAGACGAGCAACGCCGGGTGTTCTCGAAATATCTGGGACAACCTGTTGTCGATTTTAGATTGCATGGCGACGAGACTAGCCGATCGCCACCCTGGCGTTGCGGAACATGCGCATCCAGGGGCCATCTTCACCCCAGTCGTCAGGATGCCAGGAGTTCTGCCGGGTCAGCGCCACACGTTCGGGGTGCGGCATCATGATCGTCACGCGGCCATCTTCACTGCTGAGACCGCAGATACCGTCGACCGAGCCGTTGGGGTTCGCAGGATACTTGTCCGCCACCTCGCCAAAGTTATCGACGTAACGCATCGCAACGGTATATGACGACGTGTAGCGCGCCGTATCGTCCGCAAACTCGACGCGTCCCTCGCCGTGTGACGTGGCTATCGGCAGTCGCGACCCGGCCATTCCCTGCAGAAACAGCGATGGACTCTCAAGAATCTCAACGAGACTCAGTCGTGCTTCGAATTGCTCCGACTTGTTGCGCAGGAAACGTGGCCAGTGGCCAGCGCCCGGAATAATGTCCTTGAGATGCGACATCATCTGGCAGCCGTTGCAGACGCCAAGGGCGAACGTATCGTTGCGCTCGAAGAACGCCGCGAACTGATCACGAGTACGTGAGTGATAGAGCACGGATTTCGCCCATCCGCCGCCCGCACCCAGTACGTCACCAAACGAGAAGCCGCCGCAAGCGATGAGTCCCTGGTAGTCGTCAAGTGTGTCGCGCCCATCCAGCAGGTCGCTCATGTGAACGTCGACAGCGGCGAATCCGGCCCTGATGAACGCGGCCGCCATTTCGTTCTGGCTGTTCACGCCCTGCTCTCGCAGGATCGCCACCCGCGGCTTCGCGGCGGCACGAAACGCGCGCGCGATATCTTCCTGCGGATCGAATGACAGGGACACATTCAGTCCCGGATCCGTATCATCCATGACCCGGTCGAATTCCTCTTTCGCCGTCGTCGGATTATCACGCAGGGCCTGGATGCGATAGCTCATCTCGGACCATGCCCTCTGCATCGTGGCGCGGTCGAGGCTGAGTACCGAGCTCTCATCGCTGCGGACCACGAGCTTGCCACTGTTATTAACCCGACCAATGGCTTCCGCCTTGATGCCGTTGCGATCGAGCACCATCTGTACTTGTGGCAACTTGCTCTTGGCAACCTGGACAACGGCGCCGATTTCCTCGCTGAACAAGGTCTTCAACAACTGCACTCGTGAACCACTCAACGTCAGCGTCACACCCATTCGACTGGCGAAGATCATCTCGGCAACGGTTGCCAGCAGACCGCCATCACTGCGGTCGTGATAGGCCAGCAACATGCCTCGTGAATTCAGCTCCTGCACCCCTGCAAACAAGCCCCTTAGCGATGCCGGGTCATCGAGGTCAGGCGTGCTGCCTCCCGTCCGGGCGTAAGCCTGCGCGAGACACGAGCCGCCCAGGCGGTCCTTGCCTTGCCCCAGGTCGAACAACAGCAGGTAACTTGGCTCCTGGACCTCCCTGAGCCGCGGGGTCAGGTGCTTAGTGACATCGGTGACCGGTGCGAATGCCGAGATGATCAGGGAAACGGGTGCCACAACATTGTGTTCACCGTTTTCGTCCTCCCACCGCGTGCGCATGGACATCGAGTCCTTACCCACAGGAATTGCGATCCCCAGGTCACGACACAGTTCGTCACCGACTGCCTTGACCGTATCGAAGAGGTTGGCGTCCTCGCCCGGGTGACCTGCCGCGGCCATCCAGTTCGCTGACAACCGGACTTTGCTCAGGTCCTCGATCGGCGCTGCAGCGATGTTGCATATTGACTCGGCGACTGCCATCCGGCCTGAGGCTGGCGCATTAGTCGCAGCGAGGGGTGTCCGCTCGCCCATCGCCATAGCTTCGCCTGTGACCCCGCCGAAACTCGATGCCGTTATTGCCACATCGCTGACGGGCACCTGCCAGGGGCCGATCAACTGGTCGCGGGCACTCAAGCCGCCCACGGTTCTATCGCCAATGTGAATCAGGAAGGACTTATCGGCGACAGCCGGGAAACTCAGCACGCGCAACGCCGCCTCTTCCAACTCAATACCATCCAGGTTGAGCAGTTCATCCGGGAGTTGCTGGTGCACGACGTCGCGCTCCATCTTCGGCGGATTGCCAAGGAGCATTTGCATCGGCATATCGACGACGCGGTTTTCGAAATTACGATCATTGACGGAAAGATTGCCGTCGTCGGTCAACGTACCAATAATTGAGACCGGACAACGCTCGCGCTCGCACAGCGTCTTGAATTCTCCGATGCGGTCGTCGCCGACGATCAGCACATACCGTTCCTGTGCCTCGTTGCACCAGATACCCATTGGCGACATACCGGGCTCGGCATTGTCGACCTCGCGCAATTCGATCTCGGCACCGTGGCCGCTGTGATCGACCGCCTCGGGCACGGCGTTGGACAGCCCGCCGGCACCGACATCGTGGATAAGCAGAATGGGATTGTCCTTGCCCATCTGCCAGCAGCGGTCGATGACTTCCTGCGCACGTCGTTCGATTTCCGGGTTGCCACGCTGTACCGAGGCAAAATCCAGTTCGACACTCGATGTGCCGCTCGCCAGTGAAGACGCCGCTCCGCCACCGAGTCCGATCAGCATGGCCGGGCCGCCGAGCACGACGATTCTCGCGCCGACAGGCACATCGATCTTGTTCGCATGTTCCTCGCGCACGTTGCCAATACCGCCCGCAATCATGATTGGCTTGTGATAGCCCCGAATCTCGGTGTCCGGCAGTCCTGGCAATCGACTCTCGTAGGTACGGAAATAGCCTGCCAGGTTCGGCCGCCCGAATTCGTTGTTGAATGCCGCGCCGCCGATGGGTCCCTCAATCATGATGTCGAGGGGTGTCGCCAGGTGATCCGGATGCGGAAAATCGTCCTCCCATGGCTGTGCATAACCCGGGATTCGCAGGTGCGACACGCTAAAGCCCGATAGGCCGGCCTTTGGCTTGGCACCGAGCCCGGTCGCGCCCTCGTCACGAATTTCACCGCCGGAACCGGTCGCGGCACCCGGGAACGGCGAAATCGCTGTTGGGTGGTTGTGAGTCTCCACCTTGATCAGCACATGAACAGGCTCTTCGACGTATTCGTACTCGCGATCGGACGTACGTGGCATCAGGCGCTGTCCGTCCCAGCCTTCGAACACCGCGGCGTTGTCGGTGTAGGCCGAAATCACACCGTCCGGTGTCTTCTCGGTGGTTGACTTGATCATCCCGAACAGCCGCTTGTCCTGCGCCTCGCCGTCGATGACCCAACTCGCATTAAATATCTTGTGGCGGCAGTGCTCCGAATTCGCCTGAGCGAACATCATGAGTTCCGCGTCCGTCGGATCCCGCCCGAGTTCGCGGTAGCAATCCACGAGGTAGTCGATCTCCTGGCCGGACAACGCAAGCCCGAGATCGGTGTTCGCCGCGACGAGCGCCTCGCGCCCCTGCTGCGCGAGCGGCACGACACCTACCGGCGCCGGCTCATGCTCTGCAAACAGCGCCTCCACGCCCTCTGCATCCTGGAATACGGCTTCCGTCATGCGGTCGAAGAGCAGATGGCTCAAAGCCATAACATCTTCTTCGCTGGCTTTGCCCGAGATCTTCAGTCCGTAGCAGATGCCTCTTTCAATTCGGTCGACCGCACCGATATCGCAGGCATTGGCAATGTCGGTTGCCTTGGATGACCAGGGGGAAATCGTGCCCGGTCGCGGTACGACGTAGAGTTTTCTTACGCCTCGAGACAGTTGGGCTGGTTTGTCACCGGAGAGCAACAAGCCATCCAGCCGGGTCTTGTCCTCTTTGGACAGCCGGGCATGAGTAGCAACGAAATACGTAAATCGGGCCTCAACAGCTTCCACGCGATCATCGGCGCGCTTCAGGGAGCGAGTCAGTTTTGCCAGGCGAAAATTAGAGAGGGCCGCCTGTCCTGGCAGTTCGAGCATCGGGTTCGGGAACCTTGCGCTAGGTGGGTGGAAATTGAGTCGGGATCATACCAGAGCCCCCGCACACGACCACCTACTTGTTGCTATCACCCGGCGTATAGACTGGCATCGGAAACTGCGCGACATTCCCGCCTTCCAGTTTCGAGACCTTGCTGACACCCTGCTTGTCCACTTCGTCGATGCGAATGATCGAGTGCATTGGGAGATAAGTGCGGCGCACGTTCTCGAATTCCGACTTGATTCTCTCCTCGGACGGATCGACCACGACCGTGGTCCGTTCCCCGAAAACCAGTTCCTCAACCTCAACGAAGCCGAACAGCTCTCCGTGGCCCACCGAGCGAGCGTAGATCTCGTAGACCTGCCCCTGGCTTATAAAAACGACTTTAAATAGCGGCTGTTTGCTCATGGCTCGCGCCTAGTCTAACCAAAACCACTTAAGTTGGCTGCATTTACCGAAAATCAAGACCTTAGCCTTTCCTGCGGAAACTGATTATGTGAACTGCGTAGCAGTCTAACGCCTTGATTCAATGCACAATTAGCGGATATTCGGAGAGGTACGCCATGCCGCTAACCATCAAAATTGTCTCGGAGCACCGCGATCTGGTCGGTGAAGACTTCGTACGTGAATACTATGAGGACGGCGGCACGATCGGGCGGGCCTTGCAGAATGACTGGATTCTCCCCGATCCGGACCGCTTTATCTCGGGCCGGCACGCCGTCATCGACTACAAAGGCGGCATGTACTACCTGGCTGATACCAGCAGCAACGGCGTCTACATGAACGGTGAAATGGAACCGATTGGCAATGGCAATCCGCGCCGCCTTTTCGACGGTGATCACATGCGCATGGGCGACTTTGAATTTGAGATTGAAATCGAAGGGGGCGAAAGCCTCGCCATGCCCCTGGATCCGGAGCCGTCTGTGGCGCCGGACAATATCGAACAGTTCGTCGATGAAGACGTCATCGAAACCGGCATGCAGTTGCTCGATGAAGACGAGATTACAGGCGATGACGAATTTCAGTCGGTCCTGTTCGGCGAGGAACCCAAGAAGGCCGATAAGGATCCCGAGCCCAAACCGGACAAGAAGCCTGCGGCCAAATCCGCGAATGATGAGTCCGCTGACAAGGACCTCAGCGTTACCGCTGAGGACCTGTTCGACTCGTTCCTGGATGGTCTGGGCATAAGCCGCGTCGAGTTGCATCCCTCCATCAACCGCCCAGATATGATGATGACCGCCGGCCTGGTATTGCGGGAGTTCGTGGAAGGAACGATAAGCCTGCTGGCAAGCCGCGCGAATCTGAAGAACGCGTTTCGACTTGACCAGACAACCGTTCTGCCCCGTCATAACAATCCGATGAAGTTCTCGGACAACACCAACGACCTGATCAAGCAACTACTGGTCGGAGCTGAGGGTGAGTACCTCGGAGCGCAGCAAGCTGTGCGCGAAGCCAATCGCGATCTGATCAATCATCAGAATGCGTTTCTTGACGCAATGAACAGCGCGTTCATCGATTTCGCTGACCGCTTCGACCCTGATGAACTTCAGGAAGGCTTCGATCGCACGATCAGCAGCACCTTGTTCTCGTTCATGAACAAGTCCAAGTACTGGGATCTATATCGCGACCTGTACCCGATCATGACTGAGAAAGGCGGCGGCCGCTTCCCGCAGATGTTCGGGGAGGAATTCGTCAAAGCCTATGAGCGCCAGGTGGCCGAGTACCAGCGCCACGACCGCGAAGGGACCGCCAAGCCTGCCCATGATCACGACGGCGACGAACAAGCCACCGACCCTGGTCTCCTTGCGACGCAGAAACTCGATGGCCCGATCATTGCCGAATCGGCCGGAGCCGACTCGGCATTCGAGGAACGTGATGTCATCGAGCCCGTCTCCGAAGAGGAGATGGACAAGAGCTTCATCGACGAACTGGAAGACAGCCTGGCCGAGGAAATACGCCGCGACCAGCTTGGTAGCTAGCTACTTCCGGTTCTGCCGATTCTCGATCAGGTCATCAACAACCGACGGATCGGCCAGCGTCGACGTATCGCCCAGCTCACCGAAATCATTCGCTGCAACCTTGCGCAGGATGCGACGCATGATCTTGCCGGAACGCGTCTTCGGCAAACCGGGTGCCCACTGGATCAGGTCCGGCGTAGCAATCGGCCCGATCTCCTTGCGAACCCAGGCTCTAAGCTCGGCCAGCAATTCGTCGGTAGCCTCCACGCCTTCCATCAAGGTGACGTAGGCGTAGATGCCCTGTCCCTTGATCTCGTGCGGGTAACCAACCACGGCTGATTCAGCAACGTTTTCGTGCGCAACCAGCGCACTCTCGACTTCTGCAGTACCCATGCGATGCCCCGATACGTTGATCACGTCATCGGTGCGCCCGGTAATCCAGTAGTAACCGTCTTCGTCACGCCGTGCGCCGTCGCCCGTCGTGTAGTAACCATCGTAGGTTGAGAAGTAGGTATCGATGAACCGCTGATGATCGCCATACACCGTACGCATCTGGCCAGGCCAGCTGTCGGCAATCACGAGGTTCCCCGAGATTGCGCCTTCGAGCGTGTTGCCCTCGGAGTCGAGCAGCTCCGGTTGGATGCCGAAGAACGGATTCGTTGCCGAGCCCGGCTTCAGGGCCGTAGCGCCGGGGAGCGGCGTGATCATGATGCCGCCCGTCTCTGTCTGCCACCACGTATCGACGATCGGGCAACGGCCGTCGCCGACGACGTTGTAATACCATTGCCATGCTTCGGGGTTGATCGGCTCACCGACCGAACCGAGCACGCGCAGGTCCTTGCGAGACGTCTTCTTCACCGGGTCATCACCTTCGCGCATGAGAGCACGAATCGCGGTAGGCGCCGTGTAGCAGATATTGACGTTGTGCTTGTCGCAGACCTCCCAGAACCGGGACGCCGTTGGATAGTTCGGCACACCTTCAAACATCAGCGAGATCGCACCGTTGGCCAGCGGGCCGTAAACGATGTAGCTGTGCCCGGTAACCCAGCCGACGTCGGCCGTGCACCAGTACACATCACCCGGGTGATAATCGAACACATACTCGTGTGTCATCGCGGCGTATACGAGGTAGCCGCCCGTCGTGTGCAGTACGCCTTTGGGTTGGCCCGTCGAACCGGAGGTATAGAGGATAAACAATGGGTCTTCCGCGCTCATCTCCTCGCACGGGCAGTCGGCGTCCACACTTGCTTCGAGATCGTGCAGCCATGCGTCGCGACCGTCAGTCCATTCGATATCGTTGCCGGTATTGCGGACGACGAGGACTTTCTCAAGTGTTGTCACTTCGGGCTTGGCAGCTGCCGCATCCACATTGGCTTTCAACGGGACGATCTTGCCGCCGCGCAGACCTTCGTCAGCTGTCACGACGATGTTGGACTCGCAGTCATGAATTCGGCCAGCCAGGGCATCGGGTGAGAAGCCGCCAAACACAACCGAGTGGACTGCGCCAATACGCGCGCAGGCCAGCATTGAGATGGCTGCCTCAGGAATCATCGGCATATACAGCGTGATGCGGTCGCCACGTTTCGCCCCAAGGGCTTTCAATGCATTGGCGAACTTAGAAACACGTTCGTGCAACTCGCGGTAGGTGATCTTGAGGTCGCGGTTAGGGTCGTCGCCTTCCCAGATAATCGCTACATCGTCGCCCTTGCTTTCGAGGTGGCGATCGACGCAGTTGTAGCAGACGTTAAGCGTGCCGTCTTCATACCAGCGAATGTGCAGATCATCTTTGGCGAAAGAGACGTCCTTGATCTTCGTAAACGGTTTTATCCAGTCGATGCGTTCAGCCTGTTCGGCCCAGAATGCCTCGTTATCGTTGACCGACCGGGCATACATTTCTTCGTAACCGGCTTTGTCAATTAATGCTCTTTCTTTGCTTGCGTCGGAGACTGGGTAAACTTGCGTGTCCATAGTGTTTTGCCTTCTTCAGTGTTACTTGCGTTTTCGTTGCAGCAAACGCCTTGCCTGGACCAGGTGAGGTCGGTCGATCATTTTACCATCCAGACTGACCGCTCCAGCGCCCGGGGCCTCATCAAATAGTCTAATGACGAGAGCCGCGCGCTCGAGTTCTTCCTCGCTTGGTTCGAACGCAGCATTGATCACCTCGACCTGGGCCGGGTGAATGGCAAGCATGCCGCTAAAACCCTTACGTCTTGCTGATGTCGCGTAGCGTAGCAATCCGTCGAGGTCACGGAAGTCCGTAAAGACCGTATCGATTGCAGCAACTTCCGCAGCCGCCGCCGCGAACAGGCACATGGACCGTGCCATCTCAAACTGCGGCAGCCAGTTGCCGGCATCGTCACGATTGGCATTGGCGCCCACGGCTGCCGCGAGGTCCTCGGCTCCCCAGGACAGGCCATAGAGACGGGGCGTCGCGCCTATATAGCTGTTCAATGTAAAAAGCGCCTCAGGGCATTCGGTGCAAAGCGTCATGATGCGGGTGCTGCCCTGCTCTATGCCGTGCTCTGCCTCCGACCGGTCCAGGCGCCTGGCCAGCTCTATCGCGTCCGCCGCACTCCGCGCTTTCGGCAGGATGATGCCGACGGGTGCCCCCGCCATGACCGCATCAAGGTCGGCGACAGCGTCGTCCGTATCAATCGGATTTATGCGAACCCAGACATCGTCCCTGTCCTGCAGGTACCCGGCCGCCAGCTTTCTCGCTGCCGGCCGCGCCTCGGCTACAACGGCGTCCTCGAGATCCAGGATGATCGCATCAGCACCAACGCCGCCGGCTTTGTCCATCTTGCGCTCGGAGTCTGCCGGGACAAACAGAAAGCTCCGGCTCATGCGGGTTTTCTCATCATGAGCGCCGTGCGATGACACTCACCGACCAGTTCATCGCTCTGGTTGTACGCGCGATGTATGAGCACCACGATGCCGTTGTCCGGGCGGGATTTACTGGCACGCATCTCCGCTACCTCAGACTCCACGCGGATCGTGTCGCCGCAGAACAATGGCTTCGGAAAACGCACCTTGTCCCAGCCGAGATTGGCGACCGTGGTGCCGTGCGTCGTGTCGTTGACCGAGATACCGACCATGAAACTCAAGGTCAGGCAGCTGTTAACGAGCGGCTTGCCGAACTCGGTATTCTTCATGTATTCCGCGTCGAGATGCAGAGCCGCCGGGTTGTGCGTCATCGTCGTGATGAGCACATTGTCGGTCTCAGTAATGGTGCGCCGAATCGGATGGTCGAAGGTCTGGCCGACCGTGAAATCTTCGAAATACAGTCCTGGCATCGAGAGCTCGCCTTTCGTATAACGGGATTCGCAATTGTGCCAGCCTCGTGCACATCAATACAGCGAGGTGCATAATTGCCGGAGACTATTGAGGGCAGATTCATGACGATTACACGACGCGAATTCAACAAAGCCGGCCTCGGTGCCTTGTCACTCGCCGCACTGGGCGGGAATGCCCTGGCGGGCCCGGAACACCTCATCAGGAAGGCAATTCCGTCGACGGGCGAAAAAGTCCCTGTCATAGGCCTTGGCACAAACCGCTACGGGGTTGGCGATGACGCCGCCAAGCGAAAGGTTCTGCGCGCAGCCCTGGAGCGATTTCACCTGCTGGGCGGGACTGTCATCGACACAGCCCCGATGTATCGCAGTTCCGAATCCGTGCTGGGTGACCTGATTGCTGACCTCGGCATTCGAAAAGACCTGTTTGTCGCGACCAAGGTCGACAAGGACAGTGGGCCTGACGAGACAGGCGAACAGATGAAATCATCACAAGGCAAGCTGAAAACAGACGTGTTCGACCTGATGCAGGTGCATAACCTGATCAACTGGCAGGAAGCGCTGCCCGTATTGCGCGAGTGGAAAGAGGAAGGCCTCGTCCGCTACATCGGCATTACGACGTCACGTGCGCGGCAGTACGAAGATTTTGAACAGGTCATGCGCCAGGAAGAGCTCGACTTCATCCAGATCAACTACTCACTTGAGCAGCGTGAGGCCGCGGAGCGGATCCTGCCACTTGCGGCGGATCGCGGCATGGGCGTCATCATCAATCGAGCTTTCGGCGGCGGGCGTATCTTCGAGAAGCTGGGCGGCCAACCATTGCCCGAGTGGGCAACGGAATTCGGCTGCGAAAGTTGGGCGCAATTCCTGCTCAAGTACGCGATAGGCCATCCGGCAGCCACATTGAGCATCCCTGGCATGACGAAAATTCACCATGTTGATGACAACTTTGGCGCGGCGCACGGCCGCTTGCCGAATGCCGAGGAGCGCAATCGCCAGGAGGCCTTTTTCGACGCGCTCTGATTCTTGTCAGGCTTTCGCCCTGTCGATGGCCTCGACGATCATGGCTTTTGCGTCATCGGCCCCGTGCCAGTCGCCAATCTTGACCCACTTGCCGGGTTCAAGGTCCTTGTAGTGCTCGAAGAAGTGCTCGATCTGCTGCACCGTTATCTCAGGCAGATCGGTGTGGGTCAGGATGTGATCGTAGCGCTTGGTCAGCGCGTGTGACGGCACCGCGATGACCTTCTCGTCCTGTCCTGCATTATCTTCCATGATCAGGACCCCGACCGGTCTCACGTTAATGACGCAGCCCGGGATCAGTTCACGCGTATTGATGACAAGCACGTCGATCGGATCACCGTCATCCGACAACGTATGCGGCACAAAACCGTAGTTGCCCGGGTACGACATAGGCGTGTAAAGAAAGCGGT
>Ga0265303_10002511_pt1 | contig 11361 bp, 7 predicted proteins | sample Helome_2_FD_192494 | JGI IMG/M metagenome (GOLD analysis project Ga0265303, IMG submission 192494) | Marine sediment microbial communities from subtidal zone of North Sea - Hel_20160317 (Illumina Assembly) | ecosystem: Environmental > Aquatic > Marine > Subtidal zone > Sediment ...
AGAACGCTCCGATGAACCCGAACTGCTCCCCCACTGCGGTGAATATGAAGTCGGATGCCTGCACAGGGACGAATCGGAGGTTCGTCTGGGAACCCTCGAACAGGCCCTTACCCAAGAGGCCACCCGATCCGATCGCGATCTCCGACTGCACCTGGTTGTAGATCAGGTCGAGGTCGCTTCCGGTCGGATCGAGGAACGCCGTCAATCGGTTGATCTGGTATTGCTTGATCAGATTCAGTTGGAAGATTCCCACCGTCGCCACGACCGTCACAACACCGAGGAAACCGAGCTGGCGGAGCGTCGCCCCTCCCACGAACAGCATCGCCAGAAGGACAAAGGCAAACACGAGCATGGTGCCGCGGTCCGGTCGGCGGAGTATGAGCCCGGCAGGGACCGCAACGATCAGCACCGCACGCATCGTCGCCTTCCACGTGAGAGGGACCTCCGCGAACGAGAGCGCTGAAGCCAGCATCAGGACAACAGCGATCTTGGCCACCTCTGAAGGTTGGAACTGGATGAGGCCGAGGTCGATCCATCGCTGTGCCTGGCCCTCGCTCTCACCAAGGGGGCTGAGCACAAGGACCAACATGGCAATCGAAATGACGTAGATCGGCCCGACGAAGCCCTTCAGCTCCATCAGGTCGATCGACGACATGATGCCAAAGACGACGAAACCGATCACCACGAATATGGCCTGCTCCTTGAGCTCGGCGGTCGGATCGAGGCCCCGTGCCCGGAGGCCTGGCGCCGTTGCCGAGTACACCATCAGCAGGCCTACTGCCGAAATCACCAGATAGGTGACGACCAAGGTCATGTCCGGACGCAACGGACTGTCCCTGTTCAGGAATACCGGCGTGCGATCGCTCATCGTCGAGGTCATCAGTCCGCGTCCAATCCCGGTGCGAGTTCGGTGACACCTTCTGAACCGTTGAGGAGATACTGCAGCACCTGGCGAGCGACGGGAGCCGCGACACGGCCACCCGATCCGCCACGCTCGACAACGACTGAGACGACGTAGGCGGGGTTGTTGATCGGAGCCACACCGACGAAGAATGCATTGTCGACCTGGTTGAAGGCCTCGGTCCGCGGCGCCTTGATGACCTCACCAGTTCCGGTTTTGCCGCCGACCTTCTCGACGTTTGGTCCGAAGTTCGCAAACGCTGACCTCGCGGTTCCCCGGTCCTGGTTGTTCACCACCTGCTGGAGGTCCTGTCGCAGCATGCGAACCGTGCGAGGATCGAGATCGACGTCATTGATTGCAGCCTTCGAGTATTCCTCGATGACTTCACCGTCGACATCCACCACTTGGGACACCACCCTGGGTTGCCACACGGTCCCGCCGTTCACCATGGCCGCATAGCCGTTGGCGAGCTGGAGCGGCGTCGAGAGCATGGCCCCCTGGCCGACGGCAAGGTCCATCAGATCGCCACCCACCCACGGCCCGTCAGGACGAACACGGCCAGACTCGGCCTGCTGCTCTGCCCGGAACCATGCACGATCGGGAACAAGTCCGTCACGCTCGAACGGCAGGTCGACGCCGCTTGCGAGGCCGAAACCAAAGTCACGCGAATAGGTCTGGAGGAGGTTCTCCTTGTCGACGCCGGACTCGTCACTGCGCTCGTCCCACAGTCGCAACGCCATGTCCCAGAAGTACAGATCGCACGATGCCTGGAGCGCACCGTGGAGGTCAAGCGGGCCGTGACCCTGTGGCCATTTCCAATCTCGCTTGGTCTGAACGGTTCCATCGCCGAGCTGGAACCTGAACTCGCCTGAGCAGCTGTACTCGTCGACGTCGGTGAGCAGCGGCAATGGTTCGCCATCGTCAGGGGTTGTGGGCGTCGGATTCTCAGCCGTTGGTTCTTCAGCCGTGGTCGTGTCCGCGGTTGATCCCTCGCCCACAGCTTCCTCACCGACCTCCTTGTCCCCGAAACCGCGATCGATCGGGTAGTACTCGTTCTCGAGGGCGAGAACGTACGGCACTGCCTTGAAGGTCGACGCCGGCGCATACAGGCCCTGAACTGCGAAGTTCTGGAAAGCGTTGACGGTCCCAAGCGACTCCCACTGGTCCGTGCTCAAACCATCGACGAATGCGGACGGGTCGTATGCGGGGTACGAACCCATTGCGAGGATTGACCCATCGTTGGGGTCCATGACCACTCCCACAGAACGGACGGGGCACCATTTGTCCCTGTGGTAGACAATGACCTGTTCGTCCATGACCTCGAGGACCTGGAGCGTTCCACCGAACGAGTCGTTGTCGCTCACGGTGTAGCGGTCAGTGCCAATCCTGATCCTTGCCACCAACTCACCGTTCATCTCGTCGATGGATTCAACGCGGAGGAATCGCGGCTCGAATCCCGACAGAACCCCAGCCTCGCCCTCGAGAACTGTCACCCGCTCGACAGGAAGGCATTCCCCGTTGTCATCGATGGGGAGACCAGCGAACAGGGCGCCCAACACCTCGACGGGGTCGACAGCCACCTCCTCGGGGGCCCCCCCGACATCGTCGTCGTCAGTGCCCGGCACGGTTGTCGTCGTGGTCGATGAATCCACAGAATCGAGTTCTGCGAGCGCCTCTTCCTTGGCTGAAGCCAGGGCATCGTTCATGCGATCCGCCCGAGACCTGGCCACGAGCGCATCAGCCCGTTCCTGCATCTCGAGCCTTCGCGCCTGGATGAGACCATCCTCGAGCGAACGTTGCAGCTGCGCCTGGAGTTCAGCATCGACCGTGAGGATCAGACTTCCTCCCGCGCTTGGTGGGCTCTCCCCCGCCAGCGACAACACCTTGCGTTTGGCATCGACCTGGTATTCGATGGCCCCCTCGGACCCGCGCAAGATGTCGTCATAGGATCGCTCGACACCTGCCTTGCCAAGAATGTCGGTCCCAATGACGTCGCCCCGTTTGAGGTCCTCGGCGTTGGGTCTTCCGATGTAGCCAAGGATGTGCGCAGCAAGCTCACCCTCTGGGTACGTGCGGACAGGCTGGGGGATGATGTTGACGCCGGGGAATTCCTCACGGTGTTCCACGATGAAGGTCGCTTGCGACTCGGTGATGTCCGTCGCAATCGAGACCAGTCCGCCCTGGCTGTCATTCTCGAAACTTTCGAGGATCTCCGATGCTGGCGTGTCGAGGAACGCTGCCAGATTCTGCGCGAGCCGCTCCTCGTCCTCGGTCTCGACGAGCAGGAGGTCCACGACGACGGCGAGCGCCGAACGCGTACCGGCAAGTTTCACGCCGTTGCGGTCACGAATGTCGCCGCGCGGCGCAGGTGTTGCGACAACCCTCGACTGGTTCGAGAGGGCACGTTCCTCGTACGCCTCCACTGCTCCGACCTGCATCGTCCACAATCGCAGCGAGAGCACGGCAAGGAGCGCGAAGAACACGACCCCTATGACGCCAAGGCGCACCGAGCTGTTCATGGGACGAAACTCCTGTCACGCGGACGGAACACAACTCGCATCAGCCAGAACACGGGGTATGCAAGGATCACATTCCACATCGCTGGAAGGACGATCTTGGACACCACGTTCGGCTCTCCTGCGGTCTCCTGTCCAAAAAGCGTACCGAGAATTACATATACGAGCTGGCCCACCAACGTCAGCACAAACGCTGCGAGAAGCGAACGCACGACGCTGTCGGCGTATCGCCCGCTGATCCGTGAAGCGATGAAGGCCACCACCGTGAGGGACATCGCCCACAGGCCAAGGGTGCCAGAGCCGATCAGGTCCATCAGGATGCCTCCGGTGAACCCCAACAGGATAGTTACTTCGTCTTCCACATACGGAGCCACTGCGATGACAACCAGCGTCACCAGCGCCGGTGCCACTCCGAATGGCTCAATTCGCCCCGAACCAAAGACCGTTGTTTGGAGAACGATGGCAATGGCAACCGCGGCAATCGCGATCACGACGCGTGATCTGAGCATCAGCTGTCACCCTGGACCGTTGTTGTGGTCGACGACGTTGTTGACGCGGTGGTTGACGTCACCGATTCGGTCGTGCTCTCCTCGAGCGATACATCGACCGGTGTGAAGCCGACGATCACCTTCACGTAGTCGACCTCCGAAAGGTTCGCTGCGGGCTCGACGGAGGATCGGAGAACAAAGCCAACCTCGGCGTCCGCGGTCTCGGCAATGGTCCCCACGACCAGACCAGGCGGGAATCTCGAACCGTCGGTGACGACCAGGTCGCCAACGTACACGGCCTCGTTGGCCCTGAACATCTCAAGCCGGAGTGGTCCGTCGCCGCGGCCAGACACGATCCCGGTCTCATTCGTTGACTGAACCCTCACTCCCACGGACACGAGGGGATCAGTGATGAGACGGATCCGCGCATCATTCGCAGACACAAGGTCGACCCTGCCAACGAGGCCGTCCTCGTCAACGACTGCTTGGCCGACAACGATCCCGTCGCTGGCGCCCTTGTCGATGAACCTGGCATTGTCGAACGGGCTCACGCCACCCGAATAAAGGCGCGCCGTAACGGTTGCCAGCTCACCCGCGACCTCAAGGCCGTTGATCAGTTCGAGCTGGGTGACCTGCTCCTCAAGGGCATCCGTCGCTCGCACCTCGGCCTCGAGTTCTCGAACGCGCTCAGCGAGGCGATCGTTCTCGTCCCTGAGGCCCGCGAGGTTGGAAACACCGTCAACAAATCCAACGACGGGGGTAGTGACCCAATCGACACCCTTCTGGAAGGGTGTGAACACAGATTGAGTTCCTTCTCGCAGGACATTGGCAACACCGTCACCATCGGAACGGACATCGAAGGTGGCGATGATGAATCCGAGCGATACGAGAGCGAGGAACAAGATGGTGACCCTGTTCATGCGACGGTCTGATCGCGAAAACATGGTGTATGCCCGGACGGCCGCCTAGGCGCGACCGGAAGACTGGAGGACGACGGAGAGAATGTCGAACTCCTCCAGACAGGCTCCTGACCCGAGTACCACGCTGTGAAGCGGCTTGTCTGCTGTGACAATGGGCATCCCGGTTTCGTGCGCAAGTCTCACGTCGAGGCCCTTGAGATATGCGCCGCCGCCCGTGAGCACGATGCCTCGTTCCATGATGTCGGCAGCGAGTTCGGGTGGGGTCTTGTCGAGGGTGTACTTCACGGCATCCACGACCGCTTCGACCGGCTCCTCGATCGCTTCGCGGACCGCTGCGCTCGAAAGCACGATGGTCTTGGGGAGGCCGGATATGAGATCGCGGCCCCTGACCTCAGCGGCAGGCTCATCCGCATAGGGCCACGCGGACCCGATGGCCATCTTGACCTGTTCTGCGGTGCGCTCACCGAGCATGAGGCTGTGTTCCTTCTTCACCCAGTTGATGACGGACTCATCGAGTTCGTCTCCGCCTATCCGGATCGACTTCGAAACAACGATGCCTCCGAGCGAGATGACAGCAACCTCGGTGGTGCCGCCACCGATGTCGACAACCATCGAACCGGTCGGCTCGTGCACGGGAAGGCCTACACCGATGGCGGCAGCCATTGGCTCCTCGATCGTGTAGGCACGGCGTGCGCCGGCGTGATAGGCAGCTTCCTCCACGGCCCGTCGCTCGACGGCAGTGATGCCGGACGGCACACAGATGACGATGCGCGGGCGCGCTGCGAATCTTCCGGTGTGGACCTTGTCGATGAAGTACCGCAGCATCTTCTCTGTGACGTCGAAGTCAGCAATGACGCCATCACGCAAGGGCCTGATTGCCTGAATGTACGAAGGGGTGCGACCAATCATTCGCTTGGCTGCCATGCCGACCTCGAGGGGCCGGTTGTCCCTGGTGTTGATTGCGACAACGGACGGCTCGTTGAGCACGATGCCCTGGCCCCGAACGAACACGAGCGTGTTCGCAGTGCCGAGGTCGACGGCCATGTCGCGGCCAGCGAATGAGAGAAGACTGTTCATCGGAGAGAAGATCCCTACGCAGTGAGTGGGTAAGTGTAACTAGCCGTCCTGCAATCGGCTGAGAAGATCAGCCGAAGAAGATGCCGAGCTCCCGTTCAGCGGATTCCACTGAATCCGAGCCGTGCACAATGTTGTTCGTGATCTCCAGACCGAAGTCGCCCCGGATGGTTCCCGGAGCAGCCTCTGCCGGGTCGGTAGTGCCCATCAAAGTCCGGGAGACGACCACAGCGCCCTCGCCTGACCACTCCATGGCGACGACCGGTCCCGAGGTGATGAAGGCGACGAGGTCGCCGAAGAATGGCTTCTCCGTGTGCTCGGCGTAGTGACGTCCCGCGATCTCCTCGGTGATCGTCAGCATGCGCATCTTCTCAAGGGTCAGGGCCTTGCGCTCGAAGCGGGAGATCACCTCTCCGACCAGACCACGCTCAACACCATCGGGCTTGATCATGACGTAGGTGTGCTCAATTGCCATATGCGACTTCTCCTGGGGAGGGAACGTGAGGCGACGCAGCTAGACCGCCACATCGATGCTGACAGCCTATCCGAGGAAAGGATCTTCTTCGTCTGGATCCACGTCGTATTCGTCGTCGTCCTCGTCACCCTGGCGTTCCGCTTCGAACCGGAGATGGGCATCCTCGAGCGAACCGTCAGCCACATCGAACGCAGCCCGTACCTCCCCGGCGAGGTACAGAGATCCGGCGACGACCACTCCCCCGTCCTTGCCTGCAGCAGCCCGTGCTGCGTCAACAGCCTCGATGGGATCGTTGAATGCCTCTGCCGACACGCCGAGCGCAGTGGAAGCTGCCTCCGCGACGACTGCGGGGCTCCAAGCCGCTGGGTCAGCGACCGTCGTGGCAAAGACCTGGTCCACCCTGCCCTTCATGGGCCGCAGCAGATCGGGAATCGACCGCTCGCCCCGCACTGCGAGAACAAGCTTCCACTGGACCGGAGGAAACTCCAGATCCAGGGTGTCGGCGAGTCCGCGGAACCCTTGTCGATTGTGGCATCCGTCGACAATCACGACGGGTCTGCGAGAAACCACCTCGATGCGTCCTGGCGAACTGAGGGAAGCAACAGCGACCATCAACAACTCGGGATCAAGGGCCCGGCCGAGGAACATCTCAGAAGTCGCGATCGCCGTCGCGAGATTCTCCACCTGATGGTGGCCGTGGAGCGGCAAATACAGCTCGTCGTACTCCGCGAACACACCTTCGAACGAGCACTGCCATCCGCCGACAGCGAGAGAGGCGTCGGTGACCGAGAAGTCCTGGTCGAAGCGCACCCACTTCGAGTTCGTTTGGGCAACTCGATCGGCCACTGGGCTGATGGCCTCGTCTGGGAGTCTCCCTGTAACAAGCGTCCCGTCGGCTTTGAGAATGGCAACCTTCTCGGCAGCGATCTGTGAGGTCGTCGTGCCGAGGAACTCCGTGTGATCCAGGTCGATGCCTGTGATGACGGATACGGACCCGTCGAGGATGTTGGTGGCATCGAGGCGACCTCCGAGCCCAACTTCCACCACGGCGACGTCGACAGATGCCGAGGCGAATATCGACAACGCGAGGGCAGCCGTCACCTCGAAATAGGTGACCGGCGTTCCCGAACGGTCCTCATATGCCGTGACGAACCAGGCAAGGTCGCGAACGGCGTCGGCGAACTCGTCTGCAGTCACCGGCGCACCGTGCAGGGTGAATCGTTCCACGACCGATTCGAGGTGTGGCGAGGTGAAGCCTCCGGTGGTCAGGCCGTGGGCGCCCAGGATCTGTTGCACCATGCGCGAAATGGTCGTCTTCCCGTTCGTCCCGGCAATGTGGATCGACGGGTAGGTCAGCTCAGGGTTTCCGATGAACTCCATAAGACCCGAGATGCGTTCGAGACCGGGCTTCACCCCCTGCCCGATGCGGTCATCGAGAAACGCCTCTGCGTCCGCACGATCTTCGATCTGGGGAAACAACTCTGTCACCGGTCAGCCGAGCTCAGCGAGTTGGCGCTGCTGTTTGACGAGCTCGGCCTCGACCTCAGCCAGGCGATCCTCTTCCTGCTCGATCACCTCTGCTGGAGCCTTGTCCCTGAAGTTCGGGTTATCGAGTTTCCCGCGCGATCTGGCGATGGAGGACTCGAGTCCAGCGATGACCTTGGCGATACGAGGACGTTCCGCCTCGACATCGATGATGCCCTCGAGAGGTATGAACGCCTCGACGCCCCCTCCCGACAAGCGGGAGTAGCCGGTGACAGGGTCGGGTCGATCCCCTGCGCTCGGAGTGCAGTCGCCAAGCGACGACAGCTGATCGAGCCACCATTGCGGGACCGGTTGGTCGGTTGCCACCGTGACCGGGATTCCCGTGCTGCGCGGGATCTGGTGCTGCGTACGGAAGCTCCGGACCCCCGTGACGATCTCCTGAAGGGACCGAACATGATGCGGTGCCTCCACCGCGGGAACCGCCGGCCACGATGATGTGATCATCAGCTCGGGACCACCTGCGAGGTTCGACCACAGTTCCTCGGTGATGAACGGGATCACAGGGTGGAACAACTTGAGCACGTCGCGCAAGACCACACCAAGCGTCTGGCGCATCGTCGCTGCTCGTTCGCCGTCGTCTGACGAAACGGTTTTGGCCATCTCGAGGTACCAGTCAAAGACCTCCGACCATGCAAAGCTGTACAGCACCCCGTAGGCATCCGACTGCCGATACTCGTCGAGCAGTCGGTCCATCTCGGCCGCGACCCCACCGAGCCGTGCAAGGATCCACGCATCTTCGGGACCGGGATCCGTCGGATATCCGCCATCGATCGGAACCCGCTTGACATCCATGAATTCGACTGCGAATCGCACCGCGTTCCACAGCTTGTTGCCGAATCGCCTGGCGGCATCCACGCGCTCGAGATCAAGCGGAACGTCGTGGCCAGGGGCAGCCGACTGGATGAGCGAAAGCCTCACGCTGTCGGCCCCGTACTCCTCGATGAGCTCAAGGGGATCGAGGGCGTTTCCTGTGGACTTTGACATCTTGACCCCGTCACCATCGCGGATCATTCCGTGGATGACGATGTCTGGGAAGGGAGCCTCATCGGTGAAGTGGACTCCCATCTTCATCATCCGAGCAACCCAGAAGAAGATGATGTCGAATCCTGTCACCAACACCGAGGTCGGATAGAACTTCGCGAGATCGTTCGTTTCCTCCGGCCAGCCGAGGGTGCTGAATGGCCAGAGAGCGGAGGAGAACCACGTATCGAGCACGTCCTCGTCCTGGTGGAGGGCGGTCGACCCGCACGATGAACACTCGGTTGGATCGTCCATTGCAACGATTGTTTCCCCGCAGGCTTCGCAGTACCACGCCGGTATTCGGTGGCCCCACCACAGCTGGCGGCTAATGCACCAGTCATGGAGATCCTCCATCCACCGGAAGTAGTTGTTTTCCCACCTCTTGGGTATGAAACGGGCTTCGCCAGATTTGACGGCATCAATTGCCGGGCCGACAAGCGGTTGGACCTTCACGAACCATTGAAGCGACAGCATCGGTTCAACAACGGTGTGGCAACGGGAGCAATGTCCAACGGAGTGGGGGTGCTCGTCGATCTTCTCGATCACACCGAGTTCCCGAAGGCTGGATCGAACGGCTTCTCGTGCTTCGAACCGATCCATACCAGCGAATTCGCCGCCCCGCAGTGTGATGTTGCCTTCGGTGTCGATCACCTGGATCGACTCGAGTCCGTGGCGTTGACCGATCTCGAAGTCGAGCGGGTCGTGGGCTGGAGTCACCTTCACGGCACCGGTCCCGAACTCGAGTTCGACACCCTCATCGGCAACGATGGGGATCTCGCGATCCATGAGCGGCAACATCACGGTCTTGCCGATGGCGTCCGCGTAGCGAGGATCGTCAGGGTGCACGGCAACAGCTGTGTCCCCGAGCATGGTCTCTGGCCTGGTCGTTGCCACCATCACGGAGCCGGTACCGTCGGCGAATGGGTAGCGGATGTATGTGAGTTCGCCAGGATCGTCCTCGTACTCGACCTCGATCTCGGACAATGCCGTGTGACATCGCGGACACCAGTTGATGATGCGGTCGTCGCGGTAGATCAGCCCTTCGTCGAACAACGTCACAAAGACCGTGCGAACAGCCTTGCTCAGCCCTTCGTCGAAGGTGAAGCGCTCCCTCGACCAGTCTGACGAGTCGCCGAGCTTGCGCATCTGGTTGGTGATCGTGCCGCCAGACTTCTCCTTCCACGCCCACACCTGGTCGACGAATGCCTCGCGGCCAAGATCGTGGCGAGACAGGCCCTCGTTCCGCAACTCGCGCTCGACGACATTCTGGGTTGCGATGCCTGCGTGATCCATGCCTGGGAGCCAGAGTGCCGCATACCCCTGCATGCGCTTGCGTCGAATGATGGCGTCCTGGATGGAGTGGTCGAGCGCATGCCCCATGTGGAGCACGCCGGTGACGTTCGGTGGTGGGATTACGATGCAAAACGGCTCGCCGTCGGGGTTGACCTCAGGGCTGAAGGATCCCGATTCCTCCCACAAGGAGTACCAACGCGATTCGACCTCATCGGGCTGATACGTGGGATTCATGGGGGTCATGCGGATGTGCTCCAACGGGGATTGGCAGGGTAGTCCGAGCTGCGAGCCTCGAGCCTCGTGTCCCGAGTCAGAAGTGCAAGCGGCCGCCGACCATCGGTCATCGGCCGCCCGATCTCGCAGCTCCCCCTCTCTGCTCGCTTCGCTCGCGTCTCTCCCCGCCGGGGAGAGACGGCAGAAACAACAGGGAGCGAAGCGGGCCCAAGAAGAAGGCGTGAGCGAAACGAACTCATGCGCAGACTCGGAACTCGGAACTCAGAACTCACAGCCGGGACTCGAGTCTCAAGACTCACAGCTCATGGCTGTTCCGAAAACAGGAGACCCGGGGATTCCCCCATCCCCGGGCAGAGCCTTCCGAACCTCCGTGAGGGGCCGGAAGCCACCACTTCCGGCCTTCCCCACAGACCTGTCCGGCACATCGACTCGCCCCCATGATCGAGTCCACGTGTCGATGAGGAAAAGGTACGGCCGGAGCCAGAAATCCTCAAGACACAAAGTCTCCACGGCCAACTGACTAGTCACCACCGGCCCGCTTGTGAGCGCCGCAAATGAAGTAGCTTGTGTGCGGCGATCAAGGAGGTCCATGACTGTACGAATCGACGCCGATCTGCTCATCCCCGGCCGCGGCGAGCCGATCGACGGCGGAACCATCATCCTCGATGGCGGCATCATCACGTACGCCGGATCTACATCCTCAGCGCCCGCCACGCCAAGTGCAGAGGTGACATCTGTTCCCGTCGTTCTGCCCGGCCTGTGGGAATCTCACGCACATTTCGATGGATTGGCACGTCCAGACATCGTCGAGCAGATGACTGACACAGTCCCTCTGCGAGTTGCTCGCGCGGTCGGAGACCTCCACCGGACCCTCATGGGCGGTGTCACCTCCGCA
>Ga0265303_10002513_pt1 | contig 11361 bp, 8 predicted proteins | sample Helome_2_FD_192494 | JGI IMG/M metagenome (GOLD analysis project Ga0265303, IMG submission 192494) | Marine sediment microbial communities from subtidal zone of North Sea - Hel_20160317 (Illumina Assembly) | ecosystem: Environmental > Aquatic > Marine > Subtidal zone > Sediment ...
GCCCGGCGTGCAGTACTACACAGGCCAGGTACTCGACATGCAAGCTATCTGTTCGCTAGGGCACAAATACGGCTGCAAGGTGGGACTGGACCTCGCCCATGCGATCGGCAACGTCGAGATGTCCTTGCATGACTGGGCGCCTGACTTCGCGTCCTGGTGCACCTACAAGTATCTGAATTCGGGGCCGGGCGCGATCGCCGGTGCATTTGTGCATGAGAATCACCGCTCGCCCGACGATTTCCTGCACGGCTGGTGGGGCAACAAACAGAGCACGCGTTTCGAGATGTTGCCAGACTTCGAACCGGCCGATGGCGCGGAAGCCTGGCAGATGAGTAATCCGCCGATCCTGTCACTCGCACCGGTGGTAGCGTCGCTGCAACTCTTCCAGCAAGCAGGCCTCGCCGCCCTGCGCGCAAAGACCGACAAGCTCACTGGCTATTTGCGTTGGCTGATCGCGACGCGCTTTATAGACCAGATCGGGACGATTACCCCCGAGAGCTCCGGCGGATGCCAGTTGTCACTCGTCGTGAAGGACGCATCCGTCGACGCCAAAGCATTGTTCGATAAGCTCTGCGCGCTGAATGTCACCGGCGACTGGCGTCAACCGAACGTCATTCGCGTCGCGCCTGTACCGCTGTACAACAGTTTCGAAGACGTCTACGAATTCTGCGAACGACTGGCGGAAGCGTTCAACGCCTCCGCTCCAGGGTCGTGAAGTCAAACGCGAACTGATTGGACGCATCGGCCTCGTGCGATTCGCGGCTGACGAGCGACCACGCACTCCTATCGATCTCGGGAAAAAAAGCATCACCGTCGATCATCGTGTGCACACGCGTTAGGTGCAGTCGCGTCGCTTTAGGCAGAAACAACTCGTAGATCTGGCTGCCTCCGATAATCACTGTTTCTTCAGCATCCGCGGCAACTGCGAGCGCCTCGGCCGGTGAGGCCACAATGTCGCAGCCTTGCGCCACGAAATCGCTTTGGCGCGTAAGTACGATGTTCTGCCGCCCCGGCAATGGTCGGCCGATGGACTCCCACGTAAGACGCCCCATAATGATGGGCTTCCCGATCGTCAATTGCTTGAATCGCTTCAGATCGTCAGAGAGCTTCCAGGGCAGACGGCCCTGTACGCCAATAACATTATTCGCCGACGCCGCGACGACGATACTAATCATCTCGATTCGATCAGACCGCGACCGCGGCTTTGATGTGCGGGTGTGATTCGTAGTTGAGAACTTCGAAATCTTCGAATCGATAGTCGAAAATGCTGGCGGGGCGGCGCTTTATTGCCAGGCGCGGCAGGGGCAAGGGGTCGCGTCGCAGTTGTTCATCGGCCTGTTCGATGTGATTCGAATACAAGTGACAGTCACCGCCTGTCCAGACGAAATCGCCGACAGACAGGTCCGCCTGCTGTGCCAGCATATGCGTTAGTAACGCATAGGATGCAATGTTAAACGGCACACCCAGAAAAATGTCGCAGCTGCGCTGATACAGCTGGCAGGAGAGTTTGCCCTCCGCCACATAAAACTGGAACAAGCAGTGGCACGGTGGTAGCGCCATATTGTCAATCTCGCCAACGTTCCAGGCGCTTAGTATTATGCGACGGGAATCGGGTGTCTCGCGCAACTGCGTCATGATCTGCGATATCTGGTCGACATTGCGACCATCCGGCGTCGGCCAGCTACGCCATTGCACGCCGTACACGGGACCCAGGTCGCCGTTTTCATCTGCCCAGTCGTCCCAGATTGAGACACCGTTTTCTTTTAGGTAGCGAATATTGCTTTCGCCGCTCAGAAACCACAGCAATTCGTGAATGATCGAGCGCAAATGCAGTTTCTTGGTCGTGACCAGTGGAAAGCCCTTGCTGAGGTCGAAGCGCATCTGGTGCCCGAATACGCTGAGCGTCCCGGTGCCCGTGCGGTCCTCCTTGCGGGTACCGGTTTCGCGCACGAGTCGCATCATATCTAGGTACTGCTGCATGTCAGGCGTTTGCCTCCGTCGCTCCGGCCGCACGGTAGGCCAATATCAACAGCACGCCACCGGCGAGTATCATCGGCACGCTCAAGACCTGTCCCATCGTAACCCAACCATACGCGAGATAGCCCGGTTCTGCGTCCGGTACGCGATAGAACTCGACGAAGGAACGGAACGGTCCGTATAGCAGCAGCAACATGCCCGAAAGTGCGAGATAGGGTCGCGGTTTTGCCGAGTAAAACCACAGAATCGCGAACAACAGGAAGCCCTCGAGGATCGATTCGTACAGTTGCGAGGGATGCAGCACCTGACCGTTGACGAGGAAGCCCCATGGCACATCGGTCGGCTTGCCCCACAATTCACCGTTGATGAAATTACCGATGCGGCCGAAACCCAGCCCCAGAGGAGCGATTGGCGCAACAAAATCTGTCATGCGCCATATGGAATGGCCAAGTTTGCGGCCGTACAACCACATCGCCATCATCACGCCGGCCAGGCCACCGTGGAACGACATGCCGCCTTCCGTGATCTTGAAAAGATACAAGGGATCGCTCGTAAGCTGATTCCAACCGTAAACAAGCACGTATCCCAGGCGACCACCAATAATGACGCCAAGCATGCCGTAGAACAGCAGGTCATCGACCTGCTCCGAATTTATCGGCGAATCCTGGCGTTTACATCGAAGTTTTGCGAGCCACCACGCAAATAGAAAGCCGATGACGTACATCAGCCCATACCATCGGATTTTGAGAAAGCCGATCGAAAAAATAATCGGGTCGATCTCAGGATAGGTCAGCATTAAATCCCGCTCGGAATTGATACAAGACGGGTATCATAGTCAGTTTCGTCAGTGCGTCATAGTGGCGTCGACCCAGAGGAATTTATGCCCAATCGCCTCGCACAGGAAACCAGCCCATACCTGCAGCAACACGCCGACAATCCGGTTGACTGGTATCCGTGGGGCGATGAAGCGTTTCAGGTAGCACGTGACACCGGCAAGCCCGTGCTGCTGTCTGTTGGCTATTCCGCGTGTCATTGGTGCCATGTTATGGCGCACGAATCGTTTGAAGATGTCCCGACGGCCAAACTCATGAACGAGTTGTTCGTCAACGTCAAAGTTGATCGAGAAGAGCGCCCCGATGTCGACAAGATATACCAGACCGCGCACCAGCTGTTGACGCAGCGTGGCGGCGGCTGGCCGCTGACAATGTTCCTCGATGGCGATGACCAGCGTCCGTTCTTCGGCGGCACCTATTTTCCAAAGGAGCCTCGCTACGGCATGCCCGCGTTCACTGACCTACTGAACAACATCGGCGCCTACTATGCGGACAAGCGCGACGAGCTTCGCTCACAAAACGAGCGATTGCTGGAGGTATTCACTGAACTCGATCCGGCACCGGCGGGCCCCAACAGCCAGCTCGAGTCGTACCCGCTGGCCGCCGCCCGCGCAACGTTGGAGCAAACATTTGATCGGGAATTTGGTGGCTTCGGGTCCGCGCCCAAATTCCCGCATCCCACCAACATTGATCGCCTGTTACGGCACTGGCACGCAAGCGCGAACGATTCCGAACCGGATATTGAAGCCTTGTTCATGGCGACGTTAACGCTGACGCGAATGGCCGAAGGCGGGCTTTACGATCATGTCGGCGGTGGCTTCTGCCGTTACTCGGTCGATCGCTATTGGCAGATTCCGCATTTCGAAAAAATGTTGTACGACAATGGTCCACTACTCGCGTTGTATGCCCAGGCAGCACTCGCGACCGGGGAAGCATTGTTTGGCGAGGCGGCGAACGCGACCGCCGACTGGATGCTCGCCGATATGCAGGCCGATAACGGTGGGTTCTTCGCCACGCGGGACGCTGATTCCGAAGGGCACGAAGGTGTCTATTACTTGTGGGAACCTGAGCAGACACGCAAACTCCTGGGCGACGACTATGAAGTCTTTGCACAGCGCTTCGGGCTGAACCAGGCGGCCAACTTCGAAGGCCAATGGCACTTGACCGTGCGCGAATCGCTTGGCGACGTCGCGGCCGCGAGCGGTCAAACGGTCAAGGACGTCAATGCCCTTATCGACAACGCGAAAAAAATTCTGTTGGCTGAGCGATCGCAGCGCATAGCGCCGGGCCGTGATGAAAAACAACTCACGGCGTGGAATGCGCTCGCAATTCGCGGTCTGGCGATCGCCGGCCGGGCACTCGAGCGACCCGATCTCGTCGACGCGGCCGTCGAGGCGGCGGATTTCCTGCAAACAACGCTGTTTAGCGGAACGCGACTGTTCGCCAGCTACAAGGACGGCGAAGCACGTTTTCCAGCGTACCTCGACGACCATGCGTTTCTGCTTGACGCTTTGCTTGAGCTACTGCAAGCGAGATGGAACACGGATCATCTGTATTTCGCGGTACAAATTGCCGACCTCTTGCTCGACCATTTTGAAGACCGCGAGTACGGTGCCTTTTTCTTTACGGCGGATGATCACGAAATGCTCATCCATCGTCCCAAACCGCTGGCTGATGAAGCCGTGCCATCCGGAAACGGCATCGCCGCGTTTGCGTTGCAACGCCTGGGGTTCTTGCTGGGTGAGACACGTTATCTTGATGCCGCCGAGAGAACGCTCTTTGCGGCCTGGCGGGCAATGACGGAGTACCCACACGGGCACGTCAGCTTGCTGACGGCCCTCGAGGAATCTCTGCATCACCCGGAAGTAATCATCATCCGGGGCCAGGCCCCTGAAATCCTGCGGTGGCAAGATGCGGCGGCAAGACTGTATGCGCCACGTCGCCTCGTGTTCGCAATCAGCGCCGATGAGTCGGAACTGCCAGGCGCACTGGCCGACCGTGCCCCGATCAAGGGCGAAACGGTCGCCTACCGCTGCCTCGGCACGCACTGCGAGATGCCTGTTACGACGTGGGAAGCACTGGCAGCGCAATTAAGCGATACCGGAATGAACTAGGGATAGGCCGTCAGCAGGTCGCCCGTCGCGGGCACCACGCGCCTGGCGCTGGGACCTCGAAAAGAAACGGGCAACGCCTCGATGCGCATGCCAGCATTACGCTGCACGGCGAAATGCAAATGGGGCCCGCTCGAAAAACCAGTATTACCCGAATCTGCAATGTACTGGCCGGAAACCACGCGCTCGCCCGGCCTTACGCGTATGGAGTCCCAATTAAGGTGCGCATAAACAGCAAATGTGCCGTCGTCATGCAGGATGCGCAGGACATTCGCGTTTTGTCCGTGCTTGCCAATATCGGTGCCACCGCGGAAGTTCCTGGCAACGACGTCGAAGACAACGCCATCACGGGCCGCAAGCACATCGGTTCCCACAGGCATTGCAATATCGATCGCATATAAGCTGTCCGCTGTGTTGTGGGTTTGACTGTCGGGATAGGCCTGCGTGATCGCGTAGTCGCCGCCCGCAACAAAGGGCACGCGGTATCCGCTTGCGACATCATGTTGCGATCCGGGATCGCCCGGCAGATAAAAATATCGGTACTCGATATCGGGCGCCACCGCTACATCCAGTACTGGAAAGCGAAGCAAAGTCTGCTCGCTGCGCGCAGCAACCACCCAGCCGACCGTTTCGTCCGTTCGCGGTGGCGCCACGCCGGCAATGCTATCGAAGATGATCACGACTTGAACGGGCGCGTACAACTCGTTGTGCGCCGTTATCAACACTTCGTCACCGTTTAATGATTGCGTGACCGAGACCGTGGCTTGGCGCGGCGCCGTGCTCAGAGAACGCACCTCAACGACGTTGCTGGTATCAGGCAAGCGGTCCGTATAGACCCAGTAACCATTGTCGTCGCGATATTTGTAAAGAGATTGTGCATTCGAAACGCTGAGCCCGGCCAACAGCAACACCGCCATCACCGCGGCAGTCCATCCGCCATAATCCTTGCTACGACCCAAGATCAGTTCGCCTCCAGCCGTCGTCCGTCCTGCGGATTTCGTACGCGGGCCAGTACCGGTTGTCGAGCTTGAGCGTGATGACTTCGGCGGTTCCGTTCCACGTCATCGTCTTGAGCCGCACGGACTCCCGATGTTGGATGCCGTCGACTGCATCGATAAACGCCTGTAGATCCGGCGTCGGCGTCTCGTTCACTTCGACGATTCTACGACCAGCCCATAGCCCATAGCGCGTGGCTGGCGAGCCGTAACTGAAATAGGCGACGTAGACGCCGTCCGTGTCAACGCCGCGCTGTGCAGCCATAGCGCGATGGGGATTCTGCAACAAAGCCCCGGCCCAGGAAATCGCCCGGTCGATTCCACGCCCATCGAGCGCGGCCGTTCGAACCGCAATTTCATGCACCGCGTCATCTCGCCAGACCGTGACCACCACTTGCGGTTTTTGCACGGCTTCCTCAAGCGCCCGATAGGAAGTAACGACCTCGCCGTCGATAGCCAGAATCATGTCACCATTCTGCAACAACTCTGATGCGGGTGTGCCGGCTACCAGGCGAGTAATGCTGAGCGCCCGTCGGCGTACTGGATTGTTTTTTTCAAGTCGCGTGACCCATTGTTCGTCGACGCCCATCTTGCGTGCGGCGAACAACGGCGCATACACGAACTCTGCCTCGAGTGAATAGAACGGCCTGCCTTGCTGTACCGTCTCTACGAATTGCTTGACGACTTCGCTACCGATGCCGCGGTTGATCTGTGCCGCATCGCCGCCTGACTGCAACATAAAACTCGACCAGGTTGCCGCGACACGCCCTTTCTTGTCGACAAGTACGCCGTCAACTTCGTTGGGTTCGTTGACGAGCGTGATGCCTTCTATGTTCGAGTCGCGAAATCTCAAGGTTCGCGACAACGGCAGCAACAAAGGGTCAACCGACGACACGGTACTGCGTTGATGAACGAGTGGGTGGTCGCCTTTTATGCCGACGACCCAGACATCGTCTCCGGGCTCGAGCGGCTCGGTATTGAACCGGGCTTCTTTTACGGGCGTCGTACCGATACTCGCAGGGTCATAGGAAACAATCGCAAAATTGTGCAGTGGATGAAGCTGCTCAATCGTCCCTTTGACCTCCAGCGACCCCGCAAACGTCACAGTCACATCGCCAATAGCTATAGGTACGGTATTGCGATCGACGACAACGTAACCACGTTCCTTATCAACGATGAGCCCGGTGCCGTAGTAGTGACGGTCCGACACACCGGACAAGGTGTACGGTAAATCGAACGTGACTACCACCAGCGATGGCGCAATCGCCCGGACGATCGGGTCTGCGTACGTCGTCAGCTGAGTACTGCTCACTTCCAATGGCGGCGGCTCGGGCCCATCGGCGAGATCGCGGCACGGCCAATAGCCAAGAGCATCATCGCGCGCGCATCGTCGTACCGGGTACCAGGTGCGGTCCATTTCCAATAGTCGTACGACCGAGTTCCGGGGGCTTTCCATCGTCACGAAACGCACCAGCGCTCGTTCGCCGTCCGCAAGTTTATCCATTGCGGCCTCAAAATCGTCGAGATCGCTGACTTCAACACCGCCCACTGCGACGATGACGGCACCGCGCGGAATTGCGGCTTTCGATAACAGGTAGCCAGGATTGGCGACGTACACTCCGTCTGCCGCACGGTTATAGTGCCGCGCCTGCTGATACGACAGGGTGTTTACAATCCCGTCGCCAAACTCCAGGTACTCGTCGGGCGTAATGACGTGCAAATCATCAACGGTTACTTCCGCGACAATCCTGTTGCCGCCGCGTTCAAGCTCGATATTGATCTTGTCGCCTACGTGACTGTCGAGGATCGCCTCGAGCGGTACAAATTCCGTTACCAATTCACCCTCGATGCGAATCAGGATATCGCCAGGCGCAAGGTTGCCGGCGGCCGGTGAATCTGGAATGACCTGATCGACGACCAGCATGCCGGTCTTGTCGGGAAATGCAGAGCGCGCGAGGTGTTCGGATTCCGGCGTTAAACCAAGGCGCAATAGTTCATCGTAAGCTTTGCTCTTGAATGTGGTCTGCAACGTTCCGCGCGACACGGGCAGACCTTTCTGCAGTTCTCTTAGCGCGCGGTCAATACGATCGAGCGGCAAGAAGAAACTGCTTGCAGCGGAACTGTTGGCGCCGGCGTTTAACGCGACGACGCGACCGTCAATATTGACGACTGGAGAGCCTGACGAGCCACCCGAGGTTCCGGACGCAGCCTGCAAATAGAATGTATTGAAGTCGTTGTACTTGCCTCGACCGTATTCAGGCGCCTTGCGATCGAGGCGCGCGATCGTGCCAGCCAGTATTGAAAGCTTCTCGCCGGCATCATTTCCGATTACACGAATCTCCTTGCCGATACCTGCGCCTTCGGGATCGAGCGGCAACTCTACGGGCTTTATGTAACGTAGGGTTGCGGGGTCATAACGGAAGAAACCGAAGTCGTGTACCGGGTCGCGATACACGGGCGTAAGCCGAACTTCCTCATTATTGCGGAACACGGCCTCGGCAATAACGGGTCCGGGCGTCACAACATGTCGGTTGGTCAGTATCAATCCAAGCTCGGCATCGACTACAAACCCGGTCGCCTGGCTCGAACTGTTCCATTCGGTATCGAAGGCCCGCGTGCTATCTACCCTAATGGATACGACGCCTGATGAAATGCGTTCCAGTGTTTCGGTCCACGCCGAGTCTTCCGCGGCGCTTGCCATAACGCTCAGCAACAATGAAGCCACTGCCGCCAGATACCTGCCGTGTGTCATAGCCTTCCTGTTCAATTGTCGTGCCGGCCGCCCTGTTCGTTCTTCTTCTCGACTGCTCGCGGGCCGTGCGGTTCCCTATTTGAGCAGAATCCGGCGCGCGAGGCGACTTCGCCCGTCGCCACCCAGCCAGTGAAGTCGGTCAAATCGCGGCCTTTTTCGCCTCCGGGCGATAGGCAAGATCCAGTTGCCGCGCTGCCTTTACGTCATCAAGTCGTCGCACGGGCATCGTGTACGGGGCTTCCTTGTAATTGACACCGTCGGCGGTCGCAGCCCGGGCGATATCGATCATCGCGGCAACGAAACCGTCGAGGGTTTCCTTACTCTCGGTCTCTGTCGGCTCAATCAGCAGGCATTCGGGTACGAGCAGCGGGAAATACGTTGTCGGCGCATGGTAATTGCGATCCAGTAGCGCCTTGGCGAGGTCCATTGCCGTGAGATGTGCCGACTTGGCCTCGTGTTTGAGGGTGATGATGAATTCGTGGCTCGCCCTCCGTTCCGGGTACGCTAGCTCGAATCCGGCATCACGCAGGCGCGCCATCAGGTAGTTGGCGTTCAAGGTCGCGTACTCAGCGATACGCTGCATGCCATCTCGACCGATCATGCGCATGTACACATAGGCTCGCAACAATACGCCCGCATTACCCATAAATCCGGAGAGGCGACCAATACTCTGTGGCAGATCGTCTTCGGCAAGCCAGTCGTAAACTGCGCCACCGTCGACCTCCGTCTTGCCGACGACGGGAATCGGCATGAACGGCAACAGGCGTTTGTTGACGCCGACCGCGCCGGAACCTGGTCCGCCGCCGCCGTGCGGCGTCGAAAACGTCTTGTGCAGATTCATATGAATAACGTCGAAGTCCATGTCACCCGGACGGACCTTGCCGAGTATCGCGTTCAGGTTCGCGCCGTCGTAGTACAACAAACCGCCAGCGTCATGAACCTTGTCTGCGACCTCTTTGATATGCCGCTCGAATACGCCAAGCGTCGACGGGTTTGTCAGCATAATGCCCGCGGTTTTTGGGCCAAGCACAGCATTGAGCGCATCGATGTCGATATCGCCGTCCTTGCCTGTCGGGATTTCCTTGACGGTACACCCGCACATGTTCGCGGTTGCCGGATTCGTACCGTGGGCTGCGTCGGGGACAATAATCTCGGTTCTGTCGTGATCGCCGTGCGCCTCATGGTAGGCCTTGATCATTGCCACACCGGCAAGCTCGCCCTGTGCACCAGCCATCGGCGTCAAGGAAACCCCCTGCATACCGGTAACGTCCTTGAGCATTTGCTGTAATTCGTACATGCAAGTCAGAAAGCCCTGGCCATGACTAACAGGCCCCAACGGATGCCGGCCCGCAAATTCCGGCAATAATGCCAGCGTGTTGCAAGCACGCGGATTGTATTTCATCGTGCACGACCCGAGCGGGTAAAACTGCGTGTCGATCGAAAAGTTTTTCTGTGACAGGCGCGTGAAGTGCCGTACTACCTGCAACTCTGACGCTTCTGGCAAACACGCTTTGTCGTCACGAAGGAGGTGCTCTGGAATTGCGACTGCCGGCGATTCGCCGGGAGCCTGCGCAAACGCGCGTCGCCCAGAGCGCGATTTATCAAAAATCAACTCACTCATCGATATCAATCCCCAGCGCGCGAAACGTCGCTTTATAGTCTGGCTCCGTCGTAATGTCTTCGATCAATTCGCTGTGCACGACCGTGTTATTTTCGTCAAGCACAACAACAGCGCGTGAAAACATCCCCGCCAGCGGACCGTCGATGATCTGCACGCCGTAGTTTTCACCGAAACCTGCGTGGCGAATGGCCGAAAGCCCGATTACGTGTTGCAATTCGTGTTCGCGCTGAAAACGCTGATGCGCGAACGGCAAGTCATACGACACCATCAGCAGAGCGAGGTCGTCGCGATCGCCTCCATACCGTTCAAACTTGATCACTGATTCAGCGCACACCGAGGTGTCGATACTGACGAAAATATTCATGATCTTGCGCACGCCCATCCAGTTGGCGAGTGACACATTTTGCAAACTGGTATTAACCAGCGACACGTCGGGGGCGCGGCTGCCGACTGCCGGCAGATCACCGTAGGTGCGGTAGGACGCGTGTTCAAACTGAATTTTTGCCATGTCTTATGCCCCGGCCGGATCAGGCCATTGCGTCGGCGAATGCCGAGATAGTTTTATCGATGTCCGACGTGGTCTTGGTCTCAGTCGCACAGACCAGCAATGCATTGCAACCAGCAAACGTCGACACATCGAAACCACCGAGAATATTTTGGTCCGCAAGCGCTGCGAGCACGGGCGCCACCGCGCAATCGAGCTGCAGCGCTACTTCGTGAAAGTACGGACCTTCATACAGTCGCCGCACACCCTTAATCGTGCAGAGCCCCTCAACCAATCGCGTTGTATTCGCGTGCGAACTCTCTGCAACACGCACAAGGCCCGCAAACCCCAGCAACGACATGTAAATCGTGGCCGCTGTCACCATGAGTCCCTGGTTCGTGCAGATGTTCGAAGTCGCCTTGGTGCGCCGGATGTGTTGTTCGCGTGCTTGCAGGGTCAACGTGAAGCCCGGATTACCGTCGAGATCTGTCGTGCGTCCGACGATGCGGCCTGGCATTTGTCGCACGTGTTTTTGCTTGCAGGTCATGAACCCGAAGTATGGTCCACCCGAAGACAGCGGCACGCCCA